>ENA-UOWE01005251-UOWE01005251.1-activated-sludge-metagenome-genome-assembly--contig:-NODE-5251-length-11901-cov-5.138190_pt1 | contig 11901 bp, 8 predicted proteins | sample MGYA00249841_ERZ761562 | MGnify/ENA primary metagenome ERZ761562 (study PRJEB28883, sample SAMN05720200) | activated sludge metagenome | isolation source: Anaerobic digester | place: Japan... | reverse complement strand
AGCTGAGATCATCCCCGGCGGATAGGCCCTGCTCGCGTGCCCAGTTGTGTGCCTGGCTGAATCTTCCGGCCATAATCCACAGCCGCGCCCTGATCGCCGCGACGGGACGGAAATTGGGCGAGAAATCACCTTCATACACGCGCTCGGCCTCGTCGAGCAAGTTGAGCGCGCCGTCGAACTCTCCTCGCGCCGCCAGTATTCGAGCCAGGGCCACGCGGGAACGATAGGGGTTCTTCGGTAGGCCATTCAGTTCGCCCAACTCCTTGCTTCTTCGAAGATATTGCGTGGCGGCATCCAATTCGTTGTATTCGCGGTAGATCTCGCTCATGCCCACGAGCATATCCGCCGCGCCGCGCAGGGGCGGACCACCGGGCTGTGTGGCCAGTTGCAGACCGCGCTCGTAATTGCTCAGCGCCTCGCGCAGGCGACCTTGCGTAATGCGGATATCCGACAGCGTGAGCGAGCCGCCGATCACGTCGGAGATAAAGCCTGCCTTCTGCAGATAGCCCATTCCACCGGCAAACATCTGATGTGCCGTCTCCAGGTCGCCCTCCGTCCAGGAAGCCAGCCCCATCAGCGCGGAAGCTGCGCCGCGAATGAAAGCGTCGTCTGCCCGCGCCAGTGCCATCACCCGCCGGGCATACTGCATCGTGCCGGCGACATCGCCTCGAATCAGGGCCATGCCGGCATGGTACATGGCGACCAGCCCGGGCAGGCGTTGAAAATCCTCTTCATCGGCGTACACCGGGCGCTCACCAACAACCTTACCCAGCCACCGCTCGGCGTCGCGCAAGCGGGCCGCAACGCCTTCGAGTTGACCGTTCTGTAGGAACACGCCGGCGGCATGAACGCTGAGCATGGGCCGGCGCCGGAACAGTTCGTCGGGCAAAGCTCGGAACCAACTGAGCAATGTGGCTTCCTGTCTGTGCTGGCGCATGACCGGCAACGCCCGCTCGATCAGCGCGGCCGCGCGCTCAAAATCCCGCGCCGCCAGCGCGTGCCGGATCGCCTCCGGCGCTGAGCCGTCCTGCTCATACCACTGACTCGCGCGCGTGTGCAGGACAGGCAGTTGATCGGGGTGCTCCGCGGCCAAATGGGCGCGCAGAACATCGGCAAACAGATGGTGATAGCGATACCAATGTCGCCGGTCATCCAGCGGAATGAGGAAGAAGTTGCCACGCTGGAGGGCTTCCAACCGGGCTGTACCTCCCGGCTGACCCGTGACCGCGTCGCTAAGCGGGCCATTGAGGCGGTCAAGGATGGAGGTTTGGAGCAGGAAGACGCGCAGCGCTTCCGGCTGTCTCCTTAAGACCTCCTCGACGAGATAATCGACAATGTAGCGATGGTCGCCGGCGAAGGCCTCAATGAATTCGCTGGCGTTCTGGCGGCCCTTCATCGAAAGCGCGGCCAGCTGTAGGCCGGCAATCCAGCCCTCCGTGCGGCTTTCCAGCGCGGCGACCTCCTCGGCCGAGAGCGCAAGGCCCATCACCTGGTTGAGGAATTCGGCCGCCTCTGATGGCGTGAAGCGCAAGTCCGCGGCGCGTAATTCGGTTAATTGGTCGCGCATCCGCAGACGGGCCAACGGCAGATTAGGGTCCTCCCGCGTGGTAATGGCCAGGTGCATTTGAGGTGGCCAGTGTTCCAGCAGAAAGCCTAACGCCCTGTCAACAGCCGGGTTGTCCACCAGATGATAGTCGTCCAGGATGAGGATGAAGTTGTTCGGGACGGCGGCGATGTCGTTGACCAGACTCGTCAAAATCGCTTCGACGGGCAATGGTTGCCCGGTCTCGAGCACGGGCAGCGCCATCGCGCCCATATGCCCCGCGATCGTTTGCAGCGCGGCGATGAGATACGTCAGAAAGCGAACGATGTCGCTCTCCGCTTCGTCCAGCGATAGCCAGGCGACCGGCCGCCCGCAGACGGCGACCCATTCGCTGACCAGTGTCGTCTTGCCAAAGCCGGCCGGGGCCGAGATGAGGGTCAGTTTGCGGTGCAGATGCCTGTTCAGCTGGTCGATCAGGCGCGGGCGTTGGACAATTCCAGGCCGGGAGGGGGGAAGATAAAGTTTCGTGGCGATCATTGGCGTCGGCACGAACGCATTATAGGAGACACATGCGCCGATGAAAAGGGGGCTAGATGGGTGTGGCCGGATACAGCCGCGCGCGCTAAACTCCCCGGCGATGCGAAAGCCACCTCCCACGGCAAAGGTTGCTGATGAACGTCGAATTTAGCGGCCCAATCTGGTTCTGGCGCGGCCCGGCCCCGTTCTACTTTGTCACCGTTCCGGCCGATGAGAGCGACGCGCTACACGTCATCGCCAACGTCGTCACTTATGGTTGGGGGATGATCCCGGTCACTGTCCACATCGGCCAGACCGTCTTCAAGACCGCGCTATGGCCCAAAGATGGCGCCTACATCGTGCCCCTCAAGGCCAGCGTCCGCAAGGCCGAGCGGCTTGCGGAAGGGGATGTCGTCACCATCCGGTTGGAGGCCGGTTAGCGGCCCTGCTGCCCCGGCCCGCGTTGGCCGTCTACGGGCTTTGCGCTACTCTTCCGGCCATGAACGCCTCCACCCCCAAACAACCGCTAGACATCGACGAGGCCATGCGCCGGATCGAGGTCGCCGTGGCCCCCTACGCCAAGGCGGCCATGTTTGAACTGGCCGAGTTGGGCTACGCCACGCCGTTTGAGCAACTCGTCGGTTGCATCATCTCAATCCGCACCCGCGACGAGCAGTCGCTGCCGCTCTCCCGCCGCCTGCTGGACGTGGCCCGCACGCCGGCGGCAATGGCCCAACTGACCCCGGACGAGATCGACCGCCTCATCTCCCCCAGCACCTTCCACGAGCGCAAAGCCCAGCAGATTTGCGCCATCGCCCAGCGCATCGTCGCTGAGTACGGCGGCGAGCTACCTTGCGACGAAACGGTGTTGCTGTCGTTTGCCGGCGTGGGGGTCAAGTGCGCCCATCTGACGCTGGCCGTGGGCTGCGGGCAGCCGTGGATCAGTGTCGATATCCACGTCCATCGGGTCACCAATCGTTGGGGCTACGTGGCCGCGCCGGCGCCGGAACAGACGATGGTCGCTCTGGAACAGGTGTTGCCGAAGGAGTACTGGATCGACATCAACCGGCTGCTGGTACCATTTGGCAAGCACATCTGCACCGGCGAATTGCCCCGCTGTTCCACCTGTCCGGTGCTGGCCATGTGCCAACAGGTGGGGGTGGATCGCCACCGGTGAGGCATGACGCGGCTCCACGCCCGGCAGCGACACGGCCACAGCGGGCCGCTAGCGCTGCAACGCCTCTACCGCCCGCATCAGATGCAGCACTCGCTCCCCCAGTAGATGGACGACCAGGCGATGGAAGGCGCTGGCCGCGGCCGGGTCGTCACGCTCGATGCGGGCCAACTCCGTCTGCGTCAGCGAGTAGACCACCGTAGGCTGCTCGGCGACCACGGCGGCGCTGCGCTGCGTGCCCAGATAGAAGCCTAACTCCCCCACTGTTCGCCCGCCGCGCATCGTCTCCAACCGTACCGGCACCAGACCCTCCCGCTCCAACTGCGCCGTCACCTGGCCGGACTCGATGAAGTAGATCAGGTCGGGCGCGTCTCCCTGGTGGATGAGATACGCGCCGGCGGGAATCTCGCGCCGCGCCAAATAGCCGATCAGCCGCGTCGTCGCCTCGCCGGGCACGATGGCCTGCCAATAGTCGTCCAGCGTCCCCTGGCCGGCCATTTCCGCCGCCAGACAGACCTGGTCCTCGATCCACTCGGCCGCCCGGTCAAGATCGGGCGCAAAGCGTAACACGCCGGCCTCTTCGTTTAGGCCGCCCGTCGCGAACTGCTCGCGCAGCGCCGGCGACAGCCCGGCCACCACCAGCACAAACCCGCCGTCGCGGGCCAACTGCCGCATCTTGTCGAAGCTCAGCAGCGCCGTCGAGTCGAGGCCGATCACCTGGCGAAAGTCGAGGACGACGTACTGCGTATCGACCCGCCGCGCCCGCGCGCGCGCCTGTTGCAGCAGGCTGTAGGCTGTGCCAAAGAAAATGAAGCCCTGTAGCTGCAAGTAGTAAGCCTGCGTGCCGGTGGCCAACAGCAGCGCGCGCGCGCCGGGGCTGCGCGTGACGCGGCTCCTGAAGCTGGTGCCGTCCAGCTCATGCTTGACCACGCTGGCACGGCTATAGCTGACGACGAACATCACCACCGCGGCAACGACGCCGACAACGACGCCCGGCAGAAAGCCGACCGCGGCGATGGTAACCAGGATGATCAGGACAATGGCGTAATCAATCGGCGGCAGACGCTTACGCGCGGCGACAGCCCACTCCCACAGAAACGACAGGCCCAGATAGACGAGCAGCCCGCCGAAGATGAGTTTGGGGAAGGCCCCCAGCGCCGCGCCGCCGAATAGTAACGTCAGGCCGGTGACGACGGCGGCCGTCAGCCCACTCAGGCGGCTGGCCGTGCCCAACCGGCTGTTCAACACAGTGACACTGATGGAATGGTAGGTGGGGAAACCCGTGCCCAGAACGTTGGCCAGGTTCGCCCAGCCAGCGGCGCGCATCTCCTGATTCAAGTCCAGATCCTGGCGCAGGGTCAACTCCAGGCCGGTGACATTGAGCAGCAGGGCGATGGCGCTGATGGCCACGCCGGCCAGCAGGTTGGGCAATTGGGGCCAGACGACGGCCCACTGTACACGGCCCAGCTCGGCCGCGCTGATGGGCTGCCACAATCTGTCCCCCGGAAACGGCCCCAGTAGCCAGCCGCCGGCGCTAAGCGTCGTCAGCGTCGCGCCGCGCAGGAAGGCGACCAGATAGAACAGCACGAAGGCGCCGGCGATCATTCCCGGTAGGAACAGCGTGTGGCGGACGCGCTGGCCCAGAAAGTAGATCAGGCCGCCGAGGACGACGCCCGGCAACCAGTGGCCGAGCGCACCCGGCGCGAGCAGGTCGCCCAGGGTTGATGGCGAAACGGCGCCGCCGAACATCATATGGATGCCGCCGCTGACGAGCAGCCAGCCTGTGCCTGCCAGGAACCCGCCGGCGACCGGATAGGGCAGGAAGCGCACCAGCGCGGTCAGGCGGAAGCCGCCCAGCAACAAGAAGGTTGCCCCCACCATGAAGGTCGTCAAGGCGATCAGGACGGCCGCCGTGGCGAACTCCACGTCTGGTGCCGCCAGCATGCCCGCCGCCGCAGCCACGGCCACGGCCACGACCGCCCCCGGCACGTCCTGATTGGAGCAGATGAGCACCGGGATGGCGCTGAGCAGGCCGGCGACGGTGATGCCGACGGTGGCCGAAAAGAGGCTCATGCCCACGCCCCGCGACAGATGAGGCAGCAACTCGCCATTGAAGATCAGCGTGGCGTAGGAGGTGGCCAGGGCGACTTCCAGCGCGCCGATGAGCAGGCCGGCCAGCAGCGTGGACAGCAGGCGCGCTGTCAGGGTCGTCGGTGTGGCCTTATCTGTGTCGGTCGCCATACTACTCGCTCCGGCGCAGGCTACAAAGTGAGCACAGGCCACGGTCGAATCGGCCCTTGCGGTGGTGGTATGTGGGGGGCGATTATGGCCAAAAGCCACTGGGACGCAAATCACAATGGCCGGGCGACGAAGTAGCCGCGCACAGACTCGCCGCGCGGGTAGGTTGTCGCCGGGCACAGGCCGAAGCCTAACGCCCGCCACATGGGAATGGCCTCCATCTTGTCCGCGGAACTCCACGCGCGCAACTGGTAGGCCCCAGCCGCGCCAGCGCGCGCCGCGGCCAACGCCACCAACTGCCGGGCGACGCCACGCCGCCGCCACGCCGGCCGCACCTCGATGATGTCGATGAAGCCCTCGACCGTATCCGGCAACGGCGGCGGCAGCGCCCGCCAGACCACCGCCAGCAGCCCCACCGGCTCATCCGCGTCGAGCGCGACCAGCGTGAAGCCATTGCCCAGGTGCATGTGGGCCGCAGCCACCGGCCCCAGCGCGCGCCCAATACGCTCCCGCATGGCCTCGTCAGCGTCTACGAACGTCAGCGCGCTCACGCCCCCTCGGTCAGGTGGCCCGGCAGTTGCCCGGAGACGGCCGACAGCGCCCGCTGCCAGGCGTCGCGCTCCGCGCCGAACTTCTCGTGCTGGAAGCGATAGTCGCTTTTGCGCAGGAACTCCTCTAACTCGCCGTCCAGCCGCTGCCAGTGGGCGCGCTGGGCGGCCACGAGCGTCATAAGCGCCGGGCCAGACTGGCCGCGAGCCACCACCGCGCGGAAATGGAGCAGGCATAGGCCGTCGGAGGCGGCGTAGGCCCCGGCCAGGGGGCTGCCCGGCGTGGCCTGTTTGAGCAGCGTGTCGATGTAGTGCTCAGTAAAGGTCGCCTCATGGGCGCAGACGGGGCAGGGCGCACGCGGGGCCAGCGCGTCGGCCAGGCGCGCCGCGGCCGGGTCTGGCCCGCCGACGCCCCCGGCCCGCAGCAGCGCCCGCAGACGGCCCGGCGGCCCGACCTCCGTGCCGCTGCCATCCAACTCGCGCAGCAGCACCTTAATCACCCCCTGCATCATCGTCGCCGTGCCCAGCGCCCCACCGGTGCGCACCAGCAGCGCCGCGTGGCGGCGGCAGAAGCCGCGGGCGGCGTTCAGTTCCTCGCGCACGCCGACGTCGTTGACCGACTCAAACAGGATGGCGTCCACCAGACGGCCGGCCGTCGCGTCCAGTAGCCGGCAGAAAGCGCAGCCCGGCTGCGACAGCGCGGCCAGCATCTCGGCCAGATAGGGGATTCGCGTCGTCTCGGCCATACCAATTCCTCCAGCGCGGGCGAATTCTCTGCCCAGGATGATAGCATGGTGTAGAATTCCTGCTTGGGTCATTGCTCAATCGCAACGCAACGAGGGTCCTCCCATGGTCGAACAGTCAAAGCCCTTCATCTACTTGCTCGTCGGTCTGGCCAGCATCTTCATCATCATCAGCGGCATCCAGAACCTTGCCTTCATCCTGAACCCGATCCTGCTGTCGCTGGTCATCACCATCGCCCTCATCCCCGTGCCCGGCTGGTTTGCCCGGCGCGGCGTGCCCGGCTGGCTGTCGCTGGTGCTAACCTTTGTCATTGTCCTGGGGTTCATCGGGCTGGTGTTGCTGCTGGTCTTCTTCGGGCTGGCCCGGCTGACCGACGCACTACCCAGTTTGCAGGCCGGTGTCGCCACGAATGGCCAGGAACTCATCGACATGCCCAGCACCGTCTTCGGCTATCGCCTGGAGGAGATTCGTGAGGCGGCAACCGCTTTCCTGACCAGTGAACGGCTGACCGGACTGGCCACGCGTTCCCTGGGCATCCTCTTCACCACCGTCTCGCAGGCGTTCCTGGTCATGCTCATTTTCGCCTTCATGCTCAGCGCGGCGCTGTCGCTGCCCAGCAGCGCGCGCCTGGGGTTGACCGCCGAAAGTCCGTTGGTGCAGCAGGCCGCCGCGCTGACGGCTGACGTGCGCCGTTACGTTACCCTGACAACCGGTCTTAACCTGGCTGCCGCCGTGGGCAACACGATTCTGCTATTGCTCCTCGGCGTCGGCCCAGCGGTTCTCTGGGGTCTACTCTCCTGGTTTATGGGCTACATTCCGGCCGTGGGCTTCTGGGTGGCCATGCTGCCGCCGCTGGCGCTGGCCTTCGTCGAGCACGGTTTCACCGGCGCGCTCGTCGTCTTCATCGGCTACACGCTCATCAACGGCACGGTCGAGAACCTCATCAAGCCGCGGCGCATGGGCCGGGGGCTGAAGATCTCGCCCGTCGTCGTCGTCATCTCGCTGTTCATCTGGGGCTGGCTGCTGGGGATCGTCGGGGCCATTCTCTCGACGCCGCTGACGCTGCTCATCCTCAGCGTGCTGGAACTGTTCGAGGGCACGCGCTGGATCGCCCTGCTGCTACGCACGACGGGCACGGGCGAAGAGCGCGCTGTCCAGGAACACGAAGAGGCGCTCGGCCGCGTGCGGGGCCTGTGGGACCGCGGCGTGGCTGCCGTGCGCAGCGCTACCCGCCTGTAAGCCCCGGCGAACGACGCCGCTACTCCGTCAGGTCGCGCGTCTGCTCCACCAGGCTTTCCAGCCGTTGCAGCAAGCTGCCCAACTCCGGCGCCGGCTCGCCGCCTAATTCCTGCTGGCCGTTGTAGGTTGCGTAGGCCACGTCCAGCCGCTTCTCCAGCGCCGCCAGCGCCAGGGTGTCGTCTTGCGGCCGCTGCAAAATGCGCATGGTATGGCCGGCAAAGATCTGCAGGGCCACGGCCAACGGTGGGGCAATGACAAAGCCGATCAGGCCATAAGCCTCGACCATCATCAGCAGCAGGATGACGATCAGCAGACCGCTGAAGCGGTTGCGCTGGAAGAAGCGCGGCTCGACGACGAACTCTAAAAAGGCCAGCACGCCAGCCGTCAGCACCAAAGCGAACAGCGCCGTCTGCACGTGGCCGTTCGTGGCCATCCCGGCCAAAAAGGCCACCACCGCGGCAAAGACAAAGCCGGCCATCGGAACGAGCCAGAACAGCCCCGCCAACAGCGCCGCCAGCAGCGGGTAATCTAGCCCCAGCAGCCGGAACCCCACCGCCAGCAGCACCACCGCCAATAGTGCCTGCACCAGCTCGCTGCGCAGATAGTTGCCGATGCTGGCCTCGGCGGTTTGCCAGATGCTGCGCGCCGGCACGCGCTTGCCCGGCGGCAACAGCGACAGCCACAGCCGTTCAAAGTGCTCCCGGTCGGTGCTCCAATAGAGACTTAGCACGATGACGATCAGCAACGACGCGCCCACGGTGACGACGTTTTGCCCCACGCCAAAGATCAGCCGCAGGATCGACAGCCCCGACGGCCCGGCCATCACTTCCGGCAGTTGATCCGGCGGGGGAATGCGCTGGACAATGGCCTGCTGAATGCCGCTGCCGCCCGACCAACTGCGATAGGTGAAGTCATAGAGAATAACGAGGTAGTTGCTCAGCTTCTGAAGCTCGTCCAGAAGGTGACCGCCAAGCAGATAGATGGACAGGCCCACGACGGCAAACAAGCCCAGATACACCAGCAACCACGACAGCGAAACCGGCAACCCACGCGACTTTAGAAATTCGGCGCTCGGCCGCAGCACCGCGGCCAACATCAGCGATAACAGCAGCAGGAGCAACACACTTCGAAATTGCCACAGCAGGATCAGCATCGCTACCGTCACGGCAATGATCAAAACGTAGTACGCCAGGCGTTTCATGATGCCTCCGCGCCGTTGCGAGACTGGCTCAGCAGCTTGTCCAGATCGAGGGCGATCGTCTCGATCACATCTTCCAGGTGCGTCCCCTCCTCGTCGGGCGGCGCGTTCTCCCGCTGGCGCAGCACCTTGCGGACATCCTCCACAAGCTCCATTGTCTGATAGCGCAGCAGGCCAATGCGGTCGCGCTCGCCGGTTGGCTCGGTCTGGGGCGTGTTGCTCAGCATGAAGCGCTCCAGGAGCATTTGGATGATGGCCGTCAGCGGCAGGGCGATGAGCGCGCCCAGGATGCCAAACAGCGTGCCGAAGGCGGTCATGGCCACCAGCGTCACCAGCGGGCGCATGCCCAGCGTCCGCTTCATCACCCGCGGGCCAAAGAAGTTGGCCTCTAGCTGGTGGATGATCAGCGACGTAAGAAGGACCCAGAGGGCCTTTGACGGCGCGATCGATAGGGCAATGATGATCGACGGGATCGCGCCAATGAGCGGGCCGACCACGGGGATGAATTCCATCACGGCGATGACCAGAGCCAGGGCCAGGGCATAGGGGATGCCGATGATGAGGTAGGCAATCAGCGACAACGTGCCGATGATGCCGCTGACCAGCACCTGCCCGGAGACGTAACCGCCGACGCGCCCTTCGATCTCGGTGATGAGGTCACGAATGGGTTCGCGCCGGTTGAGCGGCAGCAGGGCGATGCCCACGCGCTTGATGCGGTCGGACTCGACAGTCCAGAAGAAGGCCACAAAGAAGATCGCCGCAGTCTTATAGATGACTCTGGCCACGGTTCCGAGGGTCAGCCACACTTGCGCGAATGGTGACTCGACTACCTCCACGCCCTGACCCTCCACTGGCGCGGCCGGGACATTGGCCGGCAGGCCCATCTGGGGCGGGATGACCTCGGCCAGCCGCCGAATCAGCAGATTAGACGACTGGCCCAGCCGCTGGACAAAGCCGGCGTAGACGTCACCGAGTTGCGCGCCGATATTGGCCGCCTGGTCGGCGATCAGAGGCACGCCGAAGCGCAGGAACAGGCCCACGATCAGCGCCAGCACGCCAAACAGCAGCAGCACCGCCGCGCCGGCCGGCAAACCCCGCCGCTGCAGCCAGTTGACAACCGGCTGCAGGGCAGTGCTGATGATGATGCCGGCAATGAGGATCAGGATCACCTGATTGAAGCGAAAGACGAGCCAGATCGACAGGGCAACCAGGCCGACGACCAGGGTGGCCGTCACCAGTTGCCTGACCGACAGTTCGGGTAACTCCAGAGCGGGGCGATGGTCCAGCATAGGTCATACTCCGGCAAACACGTCTGCCCAACTACTGGCGAGCCATCAGACGGCTGAGACGCCACCAGTCGAGCACGAAGAAGACCAGGGCGAATAGGAACAACGCGCCCAACATGATCATACCCGGCATTTGCCCCCGTAGCATCACTGATTGCAACAGATTAATGCCATAGGTCACCGGCAGCGCCCAGGAAACGGCACGCACCGGTTCCCACAGCCGGTAGAGGGCCAGGAAGAAGCCACTGAAGAAGATGCTGGCCAGCAGGAGTAACATCGCGTACTGAATGGCCTGGCTGTCCGTGTGGGCCAATAGCGACAGGAAGAAACCCAGGCTCAGCGACGCACACAATAGCGCCAGGACGACCAGCGCATAGTATCCCCAATTTCCCAGCATAGGCACGCCCAGGCCAAAGACTACCAAGGCCGTCAGGACTGCCCCGATGACCGCTGTGAGAATAAGATAACCAATGAACTTGCCGATCAGCGTCTGGAAGGCCGACACGGGCGAGGCGCGGAACAGTTCCAACGGGCCGTCCTGGCGCTCGCGGACGATGGACAGGCCGGCCAGCGTCACGGCGATGTGCTGCAACAGCAGGGCGATGACCGCCGGCACGAAGAAGTCTGTCGGCCCCAGGCTGACGTCGGTGATGCTGAGCGTCTCGCTGCGGAAGGGGGACACCAGCACCTGCGAGTCGATGCCCTGGTAGCGGCTCAGCACGCCATCGACCTCGGCCAGGTCAGCTTCGATGGCCGCGGCCGAGGCCGCGCGCTCGGCGACAGGAGTGGTGGTATCTGCGCTCAATGCCGCCGAGGCGGCCTGAATCGCCAGCAGTTGCGCCTGCAACGTCTCGGCCCCCAACGTGTTCTCCACGCCCCCCAGCAGGGCCAGCCCGGAGCCGGCGGCCACGGCCAGCAAGCCCAGTTGGCTATCCAGGTCTCCGGCGGCGATGCCCGCGGCGGCCTCGTCGCCCGCCTCCAGGGCCACGCGGGCGGCGGCGGCCGTCTCGCGCGCCGCGGTGACGCGCTCTTGCAGCGCCGCGGCCTCGACCTTGCCCTGGTCAGCGGCTGTCAGCAGCACCTGGCGATTGATCTCCTCGATGTAGTTGCGCCCCAGAATCTCGATGTAAGTCTGCTCGTAGGGGTCGATCTCATAGTGATACATCTGGAACGTGGCCTGCTCGTTGTTGTTGAGTTGCGCCGCCGGATCGGGCGGGACGACAACGACGAGATCGACCTGCTGCTGGCGCAGTTCTCGGTCGGCTTCGGCCGCGTCGGGGATGATGCCGCGCGGGTCAATCTGCCGGCCCAGGCGCGTGGAGTAGTCTTCGACGAACGGCCGCATCGGGCTATCGTCGGGCACGACGAACAGCGTCCGCAGCGTCCGCGCCTCATCGCGGTAGCCAACGCCAAAA
>ENA-UOWE01005248-UOWE01005248.1-activated-sludge-metagenome-genome-assembly--contig:-NODE-5248-length-11908-cov-8.319919_pt1 | contig 11908 bp, 13 predicted proteins | sample MGYA00249841_ERZ761562 | MGnify/ENA primary metagenome ERZ761562 (study PRJEB28883, sample SAMN05720200) | activated sludge metagenome | isolation source: Anaerobic digester | place: Japan... | reverse complement strand
CATAGCGCAGAGCGATCCCCCGGGGTTCACTGATCTGACGAACGGTTCCTTGCCAAGTAGGGCCGGCCCAGGCGCCGACCGTCGACCTCGCGGTTGAGGAGCACCGGGCGGACCCCGGTCGCCATCACGACCGTCGCCAGTGCGCCGCCGAGGGCGATCAGGATCGCACCGGCGGCGTTCGGGACGTGCAGGATCGACGGCACGAGCGCGCCGACGACCCACGTGATCTGGAATCGCGCCTCGAACCGGGCGAAGATTCGGCCCCGATCGTTCTCCTCGACGTCGCGCTGGACGACGGCGTCGAACGCCTGCTTGCCGAGCGCCGCCGCCGTGGCGATGCCGAGCGACATCAGCGAATAGCCGCCCAGCCCGTCGAGGATCACGCCGGCGACCCCGGCGAGGATCGCGAGACCACAGGCGCCGAGCAGGATCCGTTCCTCGGCGAGGCGGCGGCGCAACGGCGGGGCGAGGACGGCGCCCACGAGACCTCCGGCGACGCTGGCGATGATGACGACACCGAAGTACCAGGTCGGCGGCGGACCGTCGATCGGCGGAACGACGGTCGTGACGACGAGGCTCCGGTGCACCTGCAAGGTCCAGTGGACGATCGCCGCGAGCGGGGTGATCTGGTTCTCACCGCGCAACTCGAAGGCCAGGAGGAACGTGAGGAGGCCAACGAGGAATCGCAACGTCGACATCGCGAACGCGGTGACGGCGAGACCGGGAGGGAGGGCGTCGGACAACGAGCGCGACGGTGGTGGGCCCGCGGCGATCTCCGACTCCTCGCGCTCCCCTGTCACCGATGGATGGATTCGCAGCGCGGCGACGAACGCCGCTCCGAACGTCAGGGTCGTGAGCGCCAGCACCCACTCGGGGCCGATCTGCAAGAGGATGCCGCCCAGCGCACCGGCGACGATCGCCGCGAGCCCGCTCAGCAGCTGGAGCTTGGAGTTTGCCTCGACCAGCTCGATGTCACCCGCGACGGTTGACGGCACCACGGCCGCCTTGGCGATCTGGTACGTCTTCGCCAGCACGAGCATCGCGAACGCCTCGGGGAACAGCGCCAGGCTGTCGTTGATGACCGCAATCATCATCGTGATGGCGACCACGACACGCAGCGCCATCGTCGCCTGGATGACGACGCGATGGCCGCCCTTCACCCGGTCGATCATCGGCCCGATGAGCGGACCGACCAGCGCGAACGGCGCCATCGTGAACAGCAGACCGAGGATGACCTTCTCGCGGCCCTGGGCCGGATCGACCTTGAAGAAGAACGAACCGGCGAGGCTGAGCACCACGAGGGTCTCGCCCGACACCGAGAGCAGGTGGCACAACGCGAGCCGGGGGAACGCCGCGTCCCAGTCGACGTTGAGGCGCCGCGGCGGGCGCGTGAGCGGCTGCCAGCCGTCGGACCCCGCCCCCGTGTCCGCAGCGCTCATGCGGGACGGTCCGGGTCGATCACCCGGTCAGACTAATTCGACGCGTACTTGTATCCCACGCCGCGGACGGTGAGCAGTCTCACCGGCGAGGCAGGATCGTCCTCGATCTTCGCCCGCAGCCGCTTCACGTGGACGTCGAGGGTCTTCGTGTCACCGACGTAGTCGTACCCCCACACCCGGTCGATGATCGTTCCCCGGGTGAGGACCTTGCCGGCGTGCTCCATGAGGAGCAGGAGCAGCTCGAACTCCTTGAGCGGCAGGGGAACGAGATCGCCCTGGAGGTGGACCTCGCGACTGTCGACGTTGATCTCGACGTCACCGACCACCACCACGTCGTCGCGGGGCGCCTGCTCGGGCGCACCGCTTCGCCGACGGAGGACGGCACGGATGCGGGCGACCAGCTCGCGCAACCGGTACGGCTTCGTCACGTAGTCGTCGGCGCCGACCTCGAGACCGACGACGGTGTCGATCTCCGACGACTTGGCCGTCACCATGATGATCGGCACGGACGACTTCGCCCGGATCTCCCGGCACACGTCGACGCCCGAGACGCCGGGCAGCATCACGTCCAACAGGATCAGGTCAGGATCGACGTCGTCGAACCGTTGCAGGGCTTCGGGGCCCGTGCGGGCCACCTCCACGGCGAAGCCCTCACGTCGGAGCCCGACGTTCAGGGCCTCGATGTAGGACTCTTCGTCCTCGACCACCAGAATCACCGGCGTTGCGTTCACGCGCTCACCTCGGAATCATCGACCGGGCTCTCCGGTTCGACCACGTCGGTCCCCAACGGCAGGACGAGGGTGAACTCCGACCCTTGCCCCTCCTTGGAACGAACCGACACCTCTCCACCGTGGTTGTGTGCCACGTGACGAACGATGGCGAGCCCGAGGCCCGTCCCGCCCGTCTCGCGGCTCCGGGCACGGTCGACCCGGTAGAACCTCTCGAACACCCGATCGAGGTCTCGACTCGGGATGCCGTCGCCGGTGTCGGCGACCGACAGTGCCAAGCCCGAAGGATTCACTCGGGCCGAGACCGTCACGGTGGCTCCGTCGGGGCTGTACTTCACGGCGTTGTCGATCAGGTTGCCCAGCGCGCTCGTGATCTGTCGACGGTCGCCGGCGACGACGATGCCGGACTCGCCGACGGATTTCAAGGTGATGCCCCGGGCGTCGGCGGCGGCTCGGAAGCGCCCGAGCGCGTCCTCGACGATGTCGCCCACCCGGGTCTCGTCGATGAAGAGATCGTCCGCGAACTCGATACGGCTCAGCTCGAGCAGATCGTCGATCGTTCGCGACAGGCGAGCGACCTCGAGGCTCATCCGCTCGGAGAACCGCCGGATCGTCGCCAGGTCGGTCTCGTCGCGAAGGGTCTCCGCCAGCAGCCCGACGGCCCCCACGGGGGTCTTCAACTCGTGGCTGATGTTCGACACGAAATCCCGCCGCACCTGGTCGGTGCGCCGGCGTTCCGTCACGTCTTCGATGACGGCCACGCTCCCGCCGCCCACGGCGACTCCATTGCCGAGGGGTACCGCCCGGATCAGGTAGGTGGACTTGGGTGGACCGAACAGGTCGATCTCCCGCTCGCCCGGTTCGCCACGCACCGCGGCGACGAGCAGCTCACGGACCGCCCGATTGATGATCGTCCGGGCATCGCGCGACGAGAGGATCGCCTGGGCCGAACGGTTCTGGAAGCCCAGCACCTCGTCCGCATCGGCGACGACCACCCCGAGGCTCAAGGCGTCGAGGGCGGCGACGAGACGTGGGAGTGACCCATCGGTCGGGTCCTCGGCTGCGGCCGGGACCGGTGCCGGCGTGGACCGGGCGGCAGACTCGAGCGCCCGTACCCGGGTCACCAGCGTCGCAATCACCCCGGCCGAGACGGCCACTGCGACGGCGAGGACAACGACGAGAGCGGTCATGATCGTCGCGACCGCGTCGAGTCGAGAGAATCAGGCATCGGGCGAACCGCGCCGGCTCTTCATCTCCAGGCGGGCAACAGCAGCGTGCTCGGGAAGCCAGCCCGTGACCATGAAGGTGACCCGCTCGCCCATGTTGACGGCGTGATCGCCGATGCGCTCGTAGTAGCGGCCGATCAGGGCCAGCTGCACCGCCGACCGCAGACCGAGCCGGTCGGAGTCGTGCGAGCTGAAGATCGATTCGACGAACTGCACCTGCAACTCGTCGAGGCGGTCGTCGATGTCGTCGAGGGCCGACGCGAGACCGTCGTCGGCCTCGATGAACGAGTCGATGGCCTTGCGGGTGAGCGAGGCCGCCTCGATGCTCATGTCCTCGATGAGGCTGCGCACGTTCGGGCTCATCGTCACGTCGTAGATGCGTCGCGACGCCTTGCAGATGTTGACCATCAGGTCGGCCGAGCGCTCGAGCTCGCTCGCGAAACGAAGCGCACACACGATGAATCGAAGATCACGCGCCATCGGCTGTTGCAGGGCGAGCAGCCGGTAGCAGCTCTCCTCGATGCTGATCGCGAGCGTGTCGATGACGTCGTCGCCGTCGATGAGCGCCTGCGCAGCGTGAAGGTCGCGATCGAGCATCGCCGCCGTGCCCTTGCCGATCGTCTCGACGGTCAGGGCGCCGAGACGAACGATGTCGTCGCGGAGCTCGTCGAGCGATTCGTGGAACTCGATGCGGAGATCGGTGTCGCTCATGTCAGCCGACGCGCCCTGTGATGTAGTTCTCGGTGCGTTCGTCGGACGGGTTCGAGAAGATCTTGGCCGTGGTGTCGCACTCGACCAGCATGCCGGTACGACGGTCACCGTCGTCGTTGACCTCGACACCGAAGAACGCCGTCTTGTCCGACGCCCGGGCTGCCTGCTGCATGTTGTGGGTGACGATCACGATCGTGTAGTCGTCGCGCAGCTCGCGCATCAGATCCTCGACGCGAGCGGTCGCGATGGGGTCGAGGGCCGAGCACGGCTCGTCCATGAGGAGCACCTCGGGCTCGGAAGCGATCGCCCGGGCAATGCAGAGCCGCTGTTGCTGGCCGCCGGACATGCCCATGGCCGACGAGTCGAGCCGGTCCTTGACCTCGTCCCACAGCGCGGCACGGCGCAGCGAACGCTCGACGATGTCGTCGAGCTCGGACTTCTTCTTCACGCCGGCCACGCGGGGGCCGTAGGCGATGTTGTGCCAGATCGACTTCGGGAACGGGTTCGGCTTCTGGAAGACCATGCCGATACGCCGGCGGACCTCGACGGGGTTCACCGCAGGGTCGTAGAGGTTGACGCCTCGGTAGCTCACCTCGCCCTCGACGGACGCGCCCTCGATGAGGTCGTTCATACGGTTGAGACACCGCAGCACGGTCGACTTGCCACAACCGGACGACCCGATGAACGCCGTGATCTCGCCACGACGGATCGTGAGGTTCACGTTCCTCACGGCCCGGAAGCCGGAGTAGAGCACGGACAGGTCGCGGGTCTCGAAGACCGCTTCGGTGACCACGCTGGGGATCTCCTCGTCGGTGGGTCGACGGGCGGAGTCGAGCGCAGCGCCTGCGGGCGTCGCTGCTCGGGCCTCGGTCCGGTCGTTGGTCGTCATGGCACGTTCCTCTCGAAAACAGTCTCGCAGGAAACCTGTTTCGGCGAGAACGGTACGCAGGACCGGTGTCGCGACCCCACACCCCGGGTGAACGGGAGGTGAACGCTGGTCGAACACTGCGCAGCGAGCCCCCGTCCCCAGGTTCTGCGGGGTTCGCACCCTGCGGAACCCCCTTGACACGTCGGTACCATGCACCCCGTGGACGGCGATCCCGGGCGATTCATCAATCGAGAGCTCTCGTGGCTGGAGTTCGACGAGCGCGTCCTGGCGATCGCCGCCGATCCGTCGACCCCGGCATTGGAACGAGCCAAGTTCCTCGCCATCTTCAGCCAGAACCTCGACGAGTTCTACCAGGTGCGCGCCGCCGGCCTCCTCGACCAGGTCGAGGCCGGTGTCACCGACCTGAGCCCCGACGGTCTGACCGCATCCCAGCAGGTCAGCCTGATCGCCCGCCAGGTCGCCGTCCTGACGCGACGGGCCGACGGGATCTTCCTCAACGAGGTCGTGCCGGCGCTCGCCGACGCCGGCGTCCGCTTCTGCCAGTGGGAAGAGCTGGTCGAGACCGACCGGGCGTTCCTGCGGGCCGAGTTCGACCGACGGATCTTCCCGATCCTCACGCCCTTGGCGGTCGACCCGGGCCACCCGTTCCCCGACATCTCCAACCTGTCACTGAACCTGGCGATCCGGGTCCACGATCCCGAGGACGGCGAGCAGCGCTTCGCCCGCCTGAAGCTGCCGCAGTCGTTGCCGCGCTTCTTCGTGACCGAGGACAAACAACGCCTGGTGCCCCTCGAACAGCTGATCTCGGCGCACCTCCATCGACTCTTCAACGGCATGGTGGTCGACGAACACCAGACGTTCCGCGTCACGCGCAACGCCGACCTCGACCTCGAGGAAGAAGACGCCGAGGATCTGCTCGAAGCGGTCGAGGTCGAGGTACGACGCCGCCGGTTCGGCAAGCCGGTGCGCCTCGAGGTCCCCGTCGCGATGAGCGAGGAGATGGTCGACCTGCTCCAGCGCGAGCTCGAGCTCGAGGACGACGAGCAGGTACACCGCCACGACGGTCCACTCGATCTGTCCGGCCTCTGGTCGGTCTACGCGCTCGACCGACCCGACCTGAAGTTCGCCACGCTGCATCCACTCGACGCCCGCGCCCTCACGGCACCCAACGGGGTTCCCGCGGACTTCTTCCACGTCCTCCGTCGTGGCGATGTCCTCGTGCACCACCCCTACGAGAGCTTCACCACCTCGGTCGAGGAGTTCATCGGGCAGGCCGCCAACGACCGCCACGTCCAGGCCATCAAGGTCACGCTCTACCGCACGTCCGGCGACAGCGCGATCGTCGCCTCCCTGATCCGCGCCGCCGAATCGGGCAAGCAGGTCGTGGCACTCGTGGAGCTCAAGGCCCGGTTCGACGAGGAGAACAACATCGAATGGGCACGCCGCCTCGAGCGCGCCGGCGTGCATGTCGTCTACGGCCTGGTCGGGCTGAAGACGCACACGAAGATCGCCATGGTCGCCCGGTCCGAGGGCGACGCCGTGCGCGCCTACTGCCACGTCGGCACCGGCAACTACAACGCCCGGACCGCCCGGATGTACGAGGACTTCGGCCTGTTCACCGCTGCGAACGACGTCGCCATCGACGTGCAGAACCTCTTCAACTTCCTCACCGGCTACAGCCGCGACGTGTCGTACCTCCGCCTCCTCGTGGCGCCGGACCACATGCGAACCGACCTCGTCAGCCTCATCCGCGGAGAACGCCCCGGACCGGTCGGCCACACGCCCCGCGGCGAGGGCCGGATCGTGATGAAGATGAACAGCCTCGTCGACCCCGAGGTGATCGACGAGCTGTACGCGGCGTCACGCGACGGCGTCGAGGTCGATCTGATCGTGCGAGGGATCTGCTGCCTCCGGCCCGGCGTACCGGGCCTGTCGGACCGCATCCGGGTGCGCAGCATCGTCGGCCGGTACCTCGAGCACTCCCGGATCTACCGGTTCGCGAACGGCTCCGGCCCCGGTGTGCCCAGCATCCACCTCGGATCCGCCGACCTGATGCCGCGCAACCTCGACCGTCGCGTCGAAGCGCTCGTCACGATCGTCAACCCGATCCTCCTCGAACGCATCGACGACGTGCTGGCGGCGCAACTCGCCGATGACCAGCTCGCATGGCGCCTCGTCGACAGCACGTGGCGCAAGGTGCCGACGATCGCCGGACGCGAATGCCAGACCGAGTTCCACGACCTGGCTCGAACCTGGGCGTCCCAGGCCCGCAACCCGTGACCGTGGAGGCGGCCGGCGGCATCGTCGTCGACGAGGTCGGACGGGTCGCAATCGTCCATCGTCCCCGCTACGACGACTGGTCGCTCCCGAAGGGCCACCTCGAAACCGGCGAGACCGCCGAGGACGCCGCTCTCCGCGAGGTGTTCGAGGAGACGGGGTTGTCGTGCCGGATCATCGGACCGGCCGGCGAGACGCACTACCGGGACCGCAAAGGTCGCGCCAAGCGCGTGCGCTACTTCTCGATGAGCGTCACGGCCGGATCGTTCCTGGTGAACGACGAGGTCGACGAGTTGCGGTGGATCGACGAGTCAGGCATCGACGTGTTGTCGTACGGATTCGACGCCGACCTGGTCCGTTCCGAGTTGCTGGAGCGTCCGACCCGCGGTGGGGATCAGCGCGACGAGTAGGAGTCCGCGAGCTCGGGCGGGTCCCAGGCGAGCAGGATGTTCTCGCGCTCGGCGTCGCGAATGACCCGCTCGCGGTTCCGACGGAACTGCGGGTCGTGGGGCGGCACGAGCATGAGCCGGGCGTTCAGCCGACGATGGAACTCGTCCACGACGACCTTCTCGCCGTAATCGCTCCGAACGTCCCAGTGCGGTGCAACCGGGCCCAGGTACACCACCGTCACCGACGCCCGGGGCGCCTCGTTGGTTGCTGCTGCGATGTCCGACATGGTCACTCCTGGTGGCGCGGAAACGGCCGCGCTCGACGTTGGTGGGGTGCCCGAGCTCGAATCGGGCCGAACGGAGTGTACCCGTGAGCGCAGCCGGTCAGCAGCACGGACCCGCTCGAGCGGCAGGTCAGCCGCCGCGGCGACCCAGCGCCGCCGACAACGTCTTGGTCTCGCCCTGACGTTGGATCTCGATCGAGATGGTGTCGCCGGGCGACTTCTCCTGGATGGCCGCACCGACGTCGGACGGCGACGAGATGTCGGCACCGTCGATCGACACCATGACATCTCCTGGTTGCAACCCGGCCTGGTCGGCGGCGCTCCCCGGCTGCACGTCCGACACGAACGCACCCTCTTCGACGTCGATCTGGAAGCGCTGGAGGATCTCCGCCGACTGGTCGGCGACCTTCATCGTCTCGACGCCCAGGAACGGACTGTCGCCGTCGATCGTGCCCTTGCCGTCCTCGATGTCGCGGATCAGGGGCTTCACCGAGTCGATCGACAGGGCAAAGCCGACGCTCTGGCTGTTCTGGATGATGGCCGTGTTGATGCCCACCACCTGGCCCAGCGCGTTGACGAGCGGACCTCCAGAGTTGCCCGGGTTGATCGCGGCGTCGGTCTGGATCAGGTTCTCGAGCTCCTCGCCCTCGGCGGACAGCTGACGGTTGAGCGCCGAGACGATGCCCTTGGTCACGCTCGGCTGGGCCCCGAGGTTCAGCGCGTTGCCGATCGCCACCACGTCGTCGCCGACCTGCAGCGCATCGGAGGACCCGAGCTCGGCGGGTGTCGTCTTCTTGACCGTGGTCGTCTTGACCAGCGCCACGTCCTGAGCCGGGAAGCTGCCGACGAGCGTCGCCGGTACGACCTCTCCGTCGGAGAAGGCGATGTGGATCGCGGTGCTCGACCCGGCGGCGCCCGACACGACGTGCGCGTTCGTCAGCACCGTGCCCTGGTCGTCGATCACGATGCCCGAGCCGGCGGCCTCGCCGGACATGCCACCGTCGATCTGGATCGAGACCACCGACGGTCGGACCTTGTCGAGGAGCGCTCCGATGTCGAGCACCTGCCCCTTGATGGTCACCGGCGTGCGCGACCGGGGCTGATCCGCCACGAGCACGCTGCCGCCGGTCTCGACCGACGCGACGTAGATGGCACCGGCGACGAGGGACGCCACCACGGCGCCGATCAGCGCGCCGACGGCCAGCCCCGAGACCCACGGCCGGACACGAGCAGGCTCCTTGGGGGCACGGCCGGGACGCGACTCACCGGGTGCGAACGAACCACCGATCGGGCCGGTCGGTGGGCCGGCGGGCGGCGGCGCGGTCGGCGGGCCCAGCACCGCGGCGGCGCCACTTCCGCCCATCGACTGCGGAGCGTACGGGGGCGGACCGAACCCCGACGGTCCGGCGAGGTACGGCGGGGGTCCGGACGGCTCCGACGGCGGGGCCCACACGGGGTCCGACGATGGGGCAACGGGTGGCGCGCCGCCCGTGTTGCTCGGGGGCGCGAACGGTGACGGCGCGTGTTGGTGGTTCGACATGTGCGCTCCTTGATCGCCTCGCCAGTATGTACCCGGGCAGGTGCGGCCGACACCACCGCGATGAGGTCCGCTGTGACCGGGCTCAGCGCAAGGCCCGCGTTCTGAGAGCCATCTCAGTGCTCAGCGTGGCTCGCGTCTGCCGGGAGCCCATGCTGGGTACACGCAATCTGCTCCGGCGACACGCCGGGCAGCGGGAGGCCCACAATGAACGTCACTGATTTCGCCGACACCACCTGGATGAGCCACGGCAACTGTGCACACCGTGACCCGTCGATGTTCTTTCCGTCCGATGGCGTGGGCGTCGAGATCGCTCGCAAGGCCTGCGAAGGCTGTCCGGTCAAGACCCAGTGCCTCGAGTACGCCATTGCCGAACGAATCGACCACGGTGTCTGGGGCGGCTGCTCCGAGCGTGAGCGTCGGCGCATCATCCGCAGCCGTCAGACCAAGCCGGCCGACCAGCCCGTCGCGGTGGGCTGAGCTCACCTCCCCGCTCACCTCCCCCGACCATCACGAGGCCGTCCCGCTCCACGGAGCCGGGGCGGTCTCGTCGTTTTCGCCGAGGTCAGCGCGGGCGCGTCACCTCCCGGCTCGTGCCGAGCGGTCGGACGTCAGGCCTTGTCGGCGGGAGAGTCCGACGCAGGGGTGTCCTCGGCGGCGCCTTCCTTGAGGCCCTCCTTGAACTCCTTCTGCGCCTGGCCCAACGATCGCGCCAGCTTCGGGATCTGCGTTCCGCCGAACAGAACGATGACGATGACTGCGACGATGATCCAGTCGGTTCCTTGCATGGCGTCATCCTAACCTGATGCCCACGGTTCCCATCACGCGGGCCCCGCAGGGTGACAGACGACCCTGATCGACATCGTGGAGGCCACCGTGACCGACGAACTCCGCTCACGGATGCGGGCACTGCGGCGATCGATCCCCATCGACGTGCAGCATCTGCGAGCCCAGGCACTCGCCACCACGGCTGCGTCGCTGCCGTGGTGGCCCGAGGTCGCGACGCTCGGGGTCTACCGGGCCGTTGCCGGAGAACTCGACACCTCGGTGCTCGAGCAATGGGCCCGCGGCCGGGGCATCGAGACCTACGTCCCCGTCCTCGACGGTCGGCAGCTCCGGTTCGCGCCGTCGACGCCGACCGGCACCTGGTCGCAGAACCGGTTCGGGATCGACGAACCCGACGACGCCGACACCATCGACGCTGCCCGGCTCGACCTCGTCGTCGTACCGGCGGTGGCCGTCGACCGGGCCGGCAACCGGATCGGGATGGGAGGCGGGTTCTACGACCGGACCTTCGCCGGTCGCCCCCGGTCCGGCCGGCCGATCCTGGTGGCGGCCGTACATCCGGAACAACTGGTCGAGCGGATCGTCACCGAGGCATGGGACGTGGCGATGGATGCGGTCGTGCTGCCTGACGAGGTGATCGTGGTCGAGGGAACGAACCGGGACGACCGGCGGTCAGGCGGTGGCGGAACGGGCTGACTCGGCGGCGCGGGCGAGGGCGCGCTGACGACGGATGCGACGACGCTCCCGCTCGCTCAGGCCGCCCCAGATGCCGAACTTCTCGCCGTTGGCGAGGGCGTACTCGAGGCAGTCACCCCGGACTTCACAACCCTGGCAGACGGCCTTGGCTTCCTTGGTGGAAGCGCCACGCTCGGGGAAGAAGAGATCGGGGTCGACCCCAAGGCAGTTCGCCGCCAACTGCCAACTGTGGTCTTCTTCCTCGTTCATCGCTGCCATCCCGTCTGGACCCCCGCGTAATTACATACGTGTAGCCCTCCATCATGGTCGTTCGGCCTCAGCGATGCAAGAGGCGATCGTTGCGAACGACACCATCGAAATCGTGACGAATTCCGGCCACAACCATGGTTTCCCGGGCCCGCCGGGCCGACGAACCGCCCCATCGGAGACCTCAACCGGCCCGCCGCCCACGCAGCATGGAGCGCTTCTGTTCCAAGAAATCGACCAGCACGAAATCGCCCAACGTGTCCGGTGACGTGAAGAACGCCCGACCCCGGTTCAGCTCGGTCATACGTTCGACGAAATGCTGGAGGCCACGGTCGGCGTCGAGCATGAAGGTGTTGATGCGGATCTGATCGCGGGTGCACCGCGACACCTCGAGCAGCGTGGCGTCCACCGTCGCCCGAATTGGCGGGTAGTGGAACTCGGGCTCGCCGTAGGCGTTGATGTGGGCCGTCGGCTCCCCATCGGTGATCATGATGATCTGCTTGGTGCCGTGCTGCCGGGCGAGCAGCTGACGGGCCAACACGAACCCGTGCTGCATGTTGGTGCCGTACACGAAGTCCCAGCTCACCTCGGGCAGCTGATGTGCTTCCAGCACGCGGGCGACCTCGCTGAACCCGACGATGCCGAGGTAGTCGCGGGGATACTGCATCGAGATGAGCGAGTGCAGCGCCATCGCCACCTT
>ENA-UOWE01005246-UOWE01005246.1-activated-sludge-metagenome-genome-assembly--contig:-NODE-5246-length-11912-cov-4.613309_pt1 | contig 11912 bp, 7 predicted proteins | sample MGYA00249841_ERZ761562 | MGnify/ENA primary metagenome ERZ761562 (study PRJEB28883, sample SAMN05720200) | activated sludge metagenome | isolation source: Anaerobic digester | place: Japan... | reverse complement strand
TATCGGGATTCGCAGCCCTCGGCTGAGCCCGGTTTTACAAGGCAAATCACTATGTTATAATGAGTTGCAGACGGAGGATCGATGTACCAATCCCGCGTGTTTCTCGAAGTCCGTATCTTGGTTCCCGGCGCGGAAAAGGCCTTTTGCCCCTGCCGCGTCGGCGCCGACGCCGGAACCTGCCCCGTTTGCCGCCGAGAAAGCGGGGCCCATCCAGTCATCAACCCCCAGGCGGCGCGAACCGCCTACACCATAGCGCACGCCCTCGACTGCGCCCTCGCCGAACGGGCCGCCTACGAGCGGCCGGAAGGCGCGCCCGCGCTTCCCCCCGAGCACAGCCTTTCGGGGGCCTCGGTCAAAATCGGCTCTGACGGCTACATGGACATCGAATTCCACCGCCGGCGCAAGCGCGTCACGATCCGGGAGGTTCGGATCGAGGAAGACGCCGGCCGTTTGACCCACCTCGACGGGGAGGCGCGGATGGACTATTCCCGCGCCGGCGCGCCGAGCATTCGCATCCGCACCGGCACCGAACTCGAGCTGGGTGAGGAGGCGGAGATCCTGTTGACCGAGCTCCGCCGGCGCATCCAGTACATGGGGGTGCTAAAGGGGACAAGCTTCGAAAGCGCCATCCGCTGCAACGCCTACGTCGCCCTCGCCACCTACCCCGCCGAGCCCGACTACACCGTCAAGCTCCGCAACCTAAACTCGTTTAATTTCGCGCGCAAGGCGATAAACGCCGAGCTCCGCCGTCAGGAGGAAATCCTCGCCTCGGGGGGCGCCGTCGTGTCCGAGAGCCGGCTTTGGAACGAGAAGCAGGATCGTACCGAATTCTACCAAAGCAGGGAGTCGGTCTCCACCCTCAAGGCGGGGCCGATCGACGGGTCCCCGGAATACCGTTGCCCGCCGGCCCTCCTCGCCGAGCTCCGCGCCTCGGCGGTCGAGCATCCCTCGGAGCGCCAGGCGCGCCTGATGGACACGTGGGGCATATCCCGCCCCCGCGCCGAGTTCATCTGCGACGAAAAGAGCCGCGCCGATTTCTTCGAGCAGACGATCGCCGCCGGCGCCGACGCCATGGACACCGCGCACTGGCTTATGTCGGACGTCACCGGCCTACTCAGGCGCGCCGACCTCTCGGTCCAGGAATCGCCGCTTTCCCCCCGCCGCTTCGCGGCCATCCTCGGCCACTACCACGCCGGGCGCATCCACAGCCGCATCGCGAAGCAGCTGCTTCAGGCGGTCATCGAGACCGACCGCGACCCCGACGACCTGATGAAGGAGCATAACTGGAGCCAGATCACGGACCCGGCGCAGCTCCGCCTCCTCGTCGAGCGGGCCATCCACGAAAACGAGCCGGAGGCCGCTCGGCTCCGCGAGGGCGACATGGCCCCGCTCGAGTTCCTTACCGGCTTCGTGATGAAGAAGACCCGAGGTCTCGCCGATCCCGCGACCGTAAAGGCCCTGCTGAAGGAAGAGCTCCGCATCAGCGTCGTCTACGTCCTTTCGATGGGGGGCACGATCTCGGCGAGAGTCGACGCATCGGGCGAGGTGTCGGGCGGGGACGCCGCGGCGCTTAAGGCCATGCTCGACCCAGCGGAGGCGGGCGGAAGCGTCAGCTTCGAGGACGTGCCCGTCGGCAGCCTCCTCAGCTAGGAAATTCAGCCGGCCGACTGGGCCGCGCTCGTGCACGCGGTGGCCGCGCGCGTCGCCTCGGGCACCGCGAACGGCATCGTCGTCGCGCACGGCACCGACACGCTCGCGTACACCGCGCCCCTTCTCTACTGGCTCTTCGCGGATTCCGGGGTCCCGATCGTGCTTACCGCGTCCACCTCGCCGCCCTCGGCGGGCGACGAGGCGCGATCGAACCTCAACCGCGCGGTTCGGCTCGCGCGCGAGAAGTCAGGCGGGGTATACGTCGTCTTCGGCGACCGCGTCCTCTCGCCTGTCAACCTCAAGTTCGTCCGATCGTCGCCGGCGGGCTTTACCAACTGGAACATGGGCGAGCCGATCTTCACCGGCTCGGGCTTCCTCGCGGGGGCGCTCGAGACCGACCGCTACGTAATGACCCGCGTCCTCTCCGAGGCGGCCGATCGGCTTTTTCTCTGCCGCGTGTTCCCCGGGTTGCGCGCGGACCGACTCCTCTCCCTCGTCGACGAGGGGGTGTCGACCTTCATCCTTGAGCTGTACGAGAAGGGTACCGGAAACATGAAGGAAGGGCCCTACTCGCTGAAGCGCCTGCTGACGCAGGGACGGAAGCGGGGCTGCCGATTCTACTGCACCTCGCAGCAGGAAGGGGTCGTCGACCTATCGGGCTACTCGACCGCGCGCCGGATGTGGCGCGAGGGCGCGGTGCCGATGGGGGCGCTGACCACGGAAACCGCGGTGGCCCTCTACTTCGCCGCGAGCCTCGTCTGCGACAGCGACGAGGAACTCGACCAGATCATGGAGTCGGGCGGGCCCTCGTAACCTATTCCGCCGCGCTAGGCTCGCTCGCGGGAGCGGCCGCGCCCGTTCCGGTCTCCGCGGGCGATTCCTCGCCGCCGAGGTGAAGCACGACCTCCTCGACCTCGGCCTTATGCCGCATCTTAAGAAGGAGCGTCTCCGATTCCTCGTCGTACACGTACCCCGAGGAGTTATAGCTCTCGAACCGAGGATCGGTCCGGAAATCCATCCCATAGATCTCTATCCGCGAGAACGGCTTGATCCCGCGCACGATCATGTAGTGCGTCTCCCCGATGGGGAAGCGCGCGCTGATCCTCAGGGTATCGGGATTGGGCCGCGACACCTTCGCGGAGACGGCGCTCGTCCACGCCCACACCCCCGCGCCCGCCTCGCGCGCGAAAGACTCCGCGCGCGGATAATAGGTGTTGCCCGTCACCACGAGGGGATAGAGGGTCGCCGCGTCGAGGATGCGGTCCGCGCGGGCGACGACGCCGCCGCGGGAAGCCCCGTCGCCGCCCTCGGCGAAAGCGAACTGGGCCGGCAGGGAAGCGCGCTCCCCCGCGAAGGGAAGCAGGGAACCCGCGAGCAGGTGGCCGGCGGCCTTCCACGCGGCGAGGGATGGATTCGAGCCATACCGGATCAGTATCGAGGCGACGCGGAAGGTCGCCTCGGTGTCGATCGTCTTCCCGTCGTCCGACAGGAACAAGTCGTCACCGACGCGGACAAGGGCGTTCTTGATGCGCCGCTCGCAGGCGTCCGCGAGGACGCGCAGCGTGTTCTCCTGCCCCGTCGGGTACCCGTCCATGTCCATCATCGCCTCAAGGATGCCCGCCGCCTGGCGTGCCGACACGGCAGTAAGGTCGAGCGAGGCGGCGAGACGGAGCACGTCGCGCGCGAGTATCTCGCTCCCCCTGTCGTAGAGGTAGGGGATCAGGGATGGGTACTCGAGGCAGGCGGGGTTACCCTCGGAGAGCTGACGGGAAATCAGGGAGCGATCCTGGCGTTCCTTCTGGACGAGGAGAGGGAAGGTGCGCTCAAGGTCGTTGAGGAAAGGAGAGGTAAGGTACCCGCGCGAGGTCCCGTGCCGATAGGACTCGGGAAGTGACTCGATCGCGGCACGATACATCCCGATACGCCCCATCTCGGCGACGAAGGCCGCGACGACGGGCTCGCTCAGGGCGCCCGACGAGACCGAGGCCTTTAGCGAGGAAAGGGCGGCCGAGGCGAAGCGCTCGACCGCTCGCTCGTACTCGGCCGACGACGAGGCGGGGATCGAGGGGAGGTCGGCGATGACGAGACCCTTTGCAGGGATCCAGGTTTGATAGTACACTACCGGCGCGGACGCGGGGAACGAAATCGCACCTTGGCCGACCTCGGCCTTGCCCGAGAATATGAATCGGTTTTTCCCGAGGACCACCAGGCTTTGCGAGTCCTTGCGCTCGACGCGGGCGCTGCGGGTAATTTTATAGGGCAGGGATATTCGCTCGAAGCGGGCGGGGATATCGCAAGAAATCGTCAGGACGTCCGAGTCGCCCCGCTTCTCCGGGACGAAAGACATCCTGACGCCGTCCGAAAAGAGGATGCGGAACCGCTCGGCGTCGTACTGGAAGCCGGTTACCTCGAGGGCAACGGGGCCCTTCCCGGCGGAATAGGCGAGCACGGGGTTTTTCTCGTCGACGTAGAGGTTGACGCCGTTCGATACCACGTGTATGGGAAGCTGCGGCTTTTCCTTGCCCGAGGAGTCGGTCTCGACGGACCCGGAGACCATCATCGACCCGATCACCCGCGAAAAGGCGTTTCCCTTGGTAAACTGAAGGGCGAAAATGCCGAGAATGATAGCAACGTAGAGCGCGGTTAGCGCGAAGATCCTTCGGGATATATGTTTCGTCATCGGAACGAGTGTATAGTAAAGGCGATGACAATTTCAATGAGTAACGAGGTGTTGGCATGACCATACGAAGCACGATGCGAGCGGCGGTCGCCGCGACGGCGATAGCGGCGCTCGCCCTCTCCTGCGTCTCGGGCCCGGCGCCCGAGAAGGCCGAACCTCAGGCGAAAACGGAACGCCCTACCCGGGCGAAATTCTCGCGCGTCGAATTCGGCGAAAAGCTCAGCGCCCTCCTCGCCAAGGGCGAAATGGACGCGGCGCTCGCGCTTTTCGACTCGCTCCCGCAAGATCAGGCCGGGGACCCGAACCTCCGCGCCCTTAAGCTCTCGGTGCTGATATCGGCAGGCAGACTCGACGAGGGCACGACCCTCGCGCGGGAGCTCGAGGCCGCGTACCCGACGAACCCCGACGTCCTTTACGCCCAAGCCGTCCTCGCGGGCGTTCGTGGCGACCGCGCGGCGCGAACGGGGTATCTCGAACGAGCCCTCAAGGCCGACCCGACGAACGGGATGGCGATGACCGGGCTTGGGCTCGATTACTACGGCCAAAAGAACTACCCGCTCGCAAAGACCTGGCTTCTCAAGGCCCTCGCCGCGGAGCCGGGCAACGTCGAGGCGCTGCTTGGCCTCGCCCGCGTCCAGTATATGCAGGGCGACCTAGAGGCGTGCGGCGGCACCCTCGCCCTCGCCATCGAGCGCGATCCCTCGAACAGCGTGCTCTGGGCCGAAAGGGCGCGGGTGAAGTCGGAATCCAACGACCTCACCGGCGCGGTCGAGGACGTCTCAAAGGCGGTCGAGCTCGACCCATCGGTCTATGGGCACTGGGCGGACCTCGGCTCGTACTGCATCTCGCTAGGCAGGCAGAAGGAGGCAGCTGAGGCGTTTACCCGCGCGATCGAGCTCGACCCGAACATCTACATCGCCTACGTCTACCGCGCAGGCCTCAACGACGACCTGGGACGCCGCGAGGAGGCGATCGCGGACTACCGCGCCGCGATCAGCCTATACCCGCAGTATTACTTCGCCTTCGAGAGCCTCGGGGTCCTTCTGTGGGAGACCGGCGACTACGCGTCGAGCGCGGAAGCCTTCGAGAAGGCCCTTGTCTGGAACCCCAAGAATATTTCCTACGCCCTGATGTACACCCTCTGCCTGTATCGCCAGGGGAAGGCCGACGAGGCGAAGCGCTTCATGGGCAAGTACATCACCACGCTCGACCGCACGAGCACGGAGTATTTCCTCTGCCGCCTCTTCGTCGATCGATCCGGGGACGCGGACGTCCTAAACCGCATCGTCAAGGAAAAGAACATGAACAAGCGAAACCGCATGCTCTTCTATTCGGCCAACTTCTACGAACTATTCCAGAGCAAGGCGATCGCGCAAAAATACTACTACGAGATCCTGGCCACGCCGGCGCCGAGCTTCTTCGAGTATCGGCTGTCGAAAAAAGCGATCAAGGACCTCGAGACGAAGGACGCGACCTGAGCGCCGACGTGAACCAGCCGGGCGCCGTTGCCGCGCCCGCGGCGAACAACCTCGAGTCGCTGCTTGCGGTTCTCGACCGCTCGCGCCCGCTCCTCGTCCAAGCGCACGATAACCCCGACCACGACGCGGTAGGCGCGGCTTTCGCCCTCGCCGTGCTGCTCGCGCGCCGAGGTTTCCGGCCTGCCCTTGGCTACGGTGGCACGATACAGAGCATATCGCTGACGGCAATGATCGATCGGCTCGGGATCGACATCTTCCCCATCGACGACCTAACCTCGGGGAACGCTCGCTGGCAGACGATAGCCGTCGACGGCTCGCCCGCCGTCGGCACGATGCGCGAGTGCGCGGGCGAGCTCGTCGCCGTCGTCGATCATCACCCCGCGAAGGTCGCTCTCGCCTATCCCTTCGCCGACGTCAGGATCGACGTCGGCTCCTGCTGCGCGATCGTCTGGACCTATTGGCGCGACTCGGGCGAGACGCCGGACCGAATGACGGCCACCGCCCTGCTCGCGGGCATCCAGCTCGACACCGATTTCCTCTCGCGCCGCGTCAGCCCCACCGACCTTGAGGCGCATTACCGTCTCTTCCCGCTCGGCGACAGCGAGCTCACGCGCGAGGTCGTGCGCACCAGCCTCAGCGTCGAGCAGCTCGGCGAGATAGCGCGCGCGATCGGGTCCGCGAGGGTCGCGGGCGACGTCCTCCTCGCCGAGGTTAAGGGCGATTACTCGAGCGAGCTACTTTCCGTCCTGGCCGATTTTCTGCTACGCTTGCGAGAGATCACCTTCGTCGTCGTGGTCGAGGTCCGCGGGAGGGAATGCCACCTCTCGGCGCGCACCCGCGACCGCGAGGTCGACGCCGGGCGCGCCGTCAAGGCGGCCCTCGACGGCATCGGCTCAGGCGGGGGGCACCCGCACATGGCGGGAGGGACGATCCCCGCGAGCCGGTATCCCGGCGCGCGGCGATTTTTGCGGCGCATCGCCGACGCGGTGGCAGCCTCGAGGAGAACCTATGAACCAAACAACTAAGAGAATCGAGGTTGGGGGGAGGACTTTCATCCTTCTCGGCACGGCGCACGTTTCCCGCGAAAGCGTCGACGAGGTCGCGGCCGCCATCGCGTCCGAGAAGCCCGACCGCGTGTGCGTCGAGCTCGACGCTGACCGCCTACGCGCGATGCGCGACGAGCGCGGATGGCACGAACTCGATATCGTTAAGGTGCTTCGCGAGGGAAAGGGTTTCCTGCTCCTCGCGAACCTCGTTCTCGCGTCCTTTCAGCGCCGCATGGGAGCGGACGTCGGGGTTAAGCCCGGCGCCGAGATGCGCGCCGCCGTCGAGGCGGCAGAGGCCGCCGGGGTCCCGACATCCCTCGTCGATAGGCCGATCCAGGTGACCCTCCGCCGCGCGTGGTCGAAAAACGGCCTCTGGGGAAGGGCGAAACTCATCGCCACCCTGCTCGCGAGCGCCTTCTCCGACGAAAAGCTAACCGCCGAGGATATCGAGGGGCTTAAGGACCGGGGCGCGATGGACGGGATGATGGACGAGCTCGCGGGTTACCTCCCGACGGTGAAGGAGGTCCTGATCGACGAACGCGACCGGTACCTCGCGTCGGGGGTATGGAATTCCCCCGGCGACACCGTGCTCGCCGTGCTTGGGGCGGGGCACCTCCCCGGAACGGAGGCGCGACTGCGCGCCATCGCGTCGGGCGCCGAAAGCGCCAACGTCGAAGACATAGCCGAAGTCGCCCAAAAACGCGGCGCTTCTCGCGTCACAGGGTATATTTTCCCCGTCCTCCTTCTCGGCCTCTTCGCCGTCGGATTCTTTACCGGGGGGGTAAGGGCGTCGGGCGAGTTGATACTTCGCTGGTTTCTCTGGAACGGCTCACTCGCCGCGCTCGGCGCCATCCTCGCCCTTGGGCACCCGGTCGCCGTAATTGCCTCGTTTGTCTTCGCGCCGGTCGGGACGGTGAACCCTCTCGTCGCGGTCGGGCTTTTCTCGGGCCTCGCCCAAGCCTGGGCGCGAAAACCCCGCGTCTCCGACATGGAATCCCTTTCCTCGGACGCGACGGGGCTTCGCGGCTTCTACCGCAACCGCATTACCCGCGTGCTTTTAGTCTTCATGCTTTCCAGCCTCGGGGGGGCGATCGGGAACCTTATCGCGGTCCCCGCCCTACTCGGCAGGATCTTCGGCTAGCGAAACGAGAGCGCGCGCAACATTACTCTCGGCGGCCGGTCGCCGCGCCCTTCCCGAACAGGGAGGCTATGGCCTCCTTGATATCGCGCACCGCGCGAGACGAACCCTCGCCTCCCGACGATTCCGCCTCGGGCGCGAGCACCGTCGGGAAGCCAAGGCCGATCGCCGCCTTGACGCGCGGCTTCAGCTTGCTTACCGGCCGCACCTCGCCCGCGAGGCTTAGCTCGCCGATCACGGCGGTGGACGAGGGCGACGGCAAGTCCGTGCGCGCCGAGTACAGGGCCGAGGCGAGCGCGAGGTCTATCGCGCTCTCGGTAAGGCGCATCCCCCCGGCCACGTTCACGTAGATATCCTGATCGGACAGGCGAAGCCCGACGCGCTTCTCGATGACGGCCGCCACCCGACTCACGCGCGCGGGATCGACGCGGTCGGAGAAGACGCGCGTCATCGCGCCCTTCGCCGGCACGACGAGCGCCTGAATCTCCACCATAAAAACGCGACTCCCCTCAAAAACCGGCACGACGGCCACGCCCGGGGGCAAGGCGCCTGCGCGCTTGATCAGGAAAAGACCCGATGGGTCCTCGACGGGGGAAAGCCCCCGTTGCCCCATATGGAAGATGCCGATCTCATCAACGGACCCAAAGCGGTTTTTCAGCGCTCGAAGAAAGCGCACCTCGTCGTCGTTCCGCTCGAACGAGAGCACGGTGTCCACTAGGTGCTCGAGGGCCTTCGGCCCCGCGATCGTCCCGTCCTTCGTCACGTGCGCGACGAGAAAAAGCACGGCGTCGCGCTCCTTGACCCAGGAGACGAGCTCATGCGCGCATAGCTTTAGCTGATTCACGGTTCCGGGAACGGCGCCCGCGTCGGGCGAATGCACGGTCTGTATCGAGTCGACGACGACGAAGACCGGGTTAAGCTCGTCCAGCGCTCGCTCGACGTCCTCGAGCCGGCTCGCGCAGAGAACCTCGACCCTGCTCGCCGGAAGCCCCAGCCGGTCGGCCCGCGCGCGTATCTGCGCGGCCGACTCCTCCCCCGAAACGTAGAGGACGCGTCCCTTCGTGCCGGCCGACGCCGCCGCCTGCAAAAGAAGGGTCGACTTTCCGATACCGGGCTCACCGCCGACGAGGATGGCGGATCGCTTCATCGCCGCGCCGCCGAGCACCCGGTCGAGCTCGTCGATACCGGTGGGAAGGCGCGCGCCGTCCTGGGCGTCTATCGCCGAAAGCGGCACCGCCCGGGGCGCCACCGCCGGCCTGCCCGCGCGGGACGCCTGGGCGCCCGCGTCCTCGACGACGACCTCCTCAAGGCTGTTCCACTCGCCGCAATCCGGGCACCTGCCGAGCCATCGCGGCTGGGTATATCCGCAGTGAGAACATCGATACGCCGTAGTCCCCGTTTTCTTCTTCGCGCTCATGCGACTATACTATCAGAAAAAACCCCCGCGCGGACCAAGTATGAGAGGTGTTTTAAGGAATTTCGTGTATACTCGAACGACTATGCATCTCCATCGAACGTTGCCCTTTCTGTTGATCGCCCTCGCAGCCCCTCTTGCCGCCGAGCGGTGGGTCATCGCCGCCGAGCGCTACGAGATCGAAGGCCGCTCACGGCCCGAGGCGATCCAGGCGCGAATCGGGAATCCCGTCGGGCAAGTCTTCGAAACGCGCGAGGACCTCGACGCCTTCGTCGCGGACCGCGAGCGGCGACTAACGAACCTTCGCGTGTTTAAGAAATCCGCGGTGCGCGCGGAAGAGTCCGTCTCCCAAGAAGAGAACGAAGATATCCCCATCACCCTCGTCGTAACAATCGAGGACTCATCATCGCTCGCGCTTATCCCCTACGCCTTCTACAACAGCAACGAGGGCTTCATGGCCGGCGTCCTCGCCAACGCGCCGAACCTCGCGGGGACCCTCCAGAGGCTCACCGTCACCGGCCTGTACTCGGCGCCGCCAAATGAGGACGACACCCTCCGCTGGACCGACCCAAACTACGTCCTCGTCGTCGCCTGGGGCGGGCCTCGATTCGGGCCGGCAACCGTCGGCTCGTCGTTTTCGCTGAGCCGCATGCGCGTCCGCGTGCGCGAGCGGGGCATCGAGGGTCTCCGCTACGAGGCGACCACCGTCTCGGGAAGCGTCAGCGCCAAGATAGACATCGCCGACTCGCTCGCCTACACCGCGACCGCCAGGGCGTCGTACGCCCCGCGCCATGAGATCCTTTGGGTAGAGAACCAAGACCTGCTCGTCCAAGGACCGCTTATCACGTCATGGTCGATCGAGAATTCCATTCAATTCGACCGAGTCGATTGGGTCGGGAATTTCCGCAAAGGATTCCTTGCAAGTCTTTCGGCGACCGCCTCGCGCATCGACCCGGCAGAGGCCGCGCCCCGCGTCGAAATCTCGGGCAAAGGCGAGCTCGCCGTCTTTCCCGTCGCCACGCGCAGGCTTAACCCAAGCGCTCGCCTCGTCGCGTTCGGCAAAACCGGCGAGCCGAACCTGCAGGCCGCTTCAGCCGTGCGCGGGGTCAGGAACGCCGAGTTGATGGCAAACCTCTCCGTCGCCGCGAACCTCTCGCTCCAGATATTCGTCGCCCGCGTGCGCTCCGCCGAGATCCACCTAATACCGGCGATAGACGGGATATGGGCATACGCGCAGGAAGCCCCGGACTATCGGCACGACTGGGGCATCGGCGCGGGCGCCGATCTCGTCGTCGTCTTCGACGCGATGCGGAGCCTCCCGGTGAAGCTTGGGTTCGCGATGGACCTTCGCCCCTACGACCGACTCGGCGAGGGGAAAAGATACGAGATCGATTTCGGTTTTAGGTTCACTTACTGACGGAGCGGAGGATGGCGTCGAAATACTCTGCGCTCGCCCGATAGGCGGTCTCCGAGACCGTCAGGCTTACCACCGCGCAGCGTTTGCCGCCCGCCAGAACAACGCACAGCTTGAGATCCCGGTTGAGCGTGCCCGTCTCCGCGTCGTGGAACAGGTTCGAGACGATAAAGCGATCGCGGCTACCCGTCACCGAAAGCTCGGACGGGATCGCCCAGGACCCGTCGCTCGAGAGCGAGAAGCGTCTGACGAGGGCGAGCGGGAGCGAGGCCCGGTCAAGGCCAGCCTCGGCAAGGTCGATCGTGTCGACGACGAGCATCGCCGCGCTCCCGAGAAAGAAGGTATTGTCGGCGACGGCCGACCACTGCGAGTCGATCGGTATCGAAAGACCATCAATCGCGACAGGCGTGGCCTTGCGCGCGGGATCGAGAGCAAGACCCACCCCCGCCTTGGCGGCCGGCGCGGGAGTGAACATATAAAACGCCAACGCGGAACCGTCGGAGGCGCGGCCCGCGCGCTCGAGCTCCAAAATCGGTTTCCCGTCGGCGCCTTCGATAGAACGAAGAGCGAACACGGGAACCTCGGGCGCGAAGCGAACGGTTATCGCCCCGCCGAATTCGGCAAGATCGTCCGAAACGGCGCCGGTCGGGGGAAGCAGGGGGGAACGCGGAACGGAACCCTCGCGCGCGATTACCGTATCCGTCGTCGCGCTGGCCATGGCGAGCGCGCGCCATCCGTACGCGCGCGGGAGCAACGTCATTAAGTAGTTAACCAACAGAACGTCGGTCTCCGAACGAAGCGGCGACATGACTTTCTGCCCGACGAGATCCAGCTTGCCGTCTTTCACCTCGGTATTGAAGAGAACCCCCACGCTCGCGCCGGTCGACGGTGTCATGGCGACGGCCCCGTACGCGCCGTTTCCGTAATACAGAAAGCCGACCCAGGTGGGATTGGACCAAGTCCGATCGCGCCACACGACATAGTCGCCGGGCCTCGGCTCGGGCAGGGAGAAGCGGGCTTCCTCGGCGGCGGCGGGCGCCACTGACAGCGCGGCGATAAGGACGAAAGAGAGCGCGGCCGCGAAAGTCGCCT
>ENA-UOWE01005236-UOWE01005236.1-activated-sludge-metagenome-genome-assembly--contig:-NODE-5236-length-11938-cov-4.482538_pt1 | contig 11938 bp, 7 predicted proteins | sample MGYA00249841_ERZ761562 | MGnify/ENA primary metagenome ERZ761562 (study PRJEB28883, sample SAMN05720200) | activated sludge metagenome | isolation source: Anaerobic digester | place: Japan... | reverse complement strand
AAATAAGCTTGCGCGTAGGCTTCCATTGTGGGCCCGATGTCGTTCCTTTTTGCGTCAGCGATAACAAACATATTGTTATAACGGGCATATTCTATGGTTTCGGCAAGCGCTTTCATGCCATGCCAGCCAAACATCTCGTAATAGGCGCATTGCGGTTTGACTGCAGGAACAGTATCGCACAACGCGTCAATCAGAGACTTATTGAAACGAAGCACTGCATCGGCCGCCGCCTCAAGTGTTTTCCCGAACCGTTGATAGGATTGTTCTTTTATAAAGCCGGGAATATATTCGAGCCGCGGATCCAAGCCGACAACAGTCGGGTTGGACATTGCGGCGACTTTTTCAATCAGCAGATCAAGGGACATCGGCAGCCATCCTTTCTGATAAAGGGAATACAATTTCGCCATTGCAAACGGTATATTTTACGCGGCCCGATAACTCGAGGTGTTTAAAGGGCGTATTTGAGCATCTGCCATGCAGTTTTTCGGGTTCGACTCGCCACTTTTCCGAAGGGTCGAACAAAACGATGTCCGCCGGTTGGCCTTTCGCCAACGTGCCGCCTTGAATGCCCAATATCCGCGCGGGGGCCGTGCTCATAAGAAATATCAGTTTTTCCAGCGTGACATACCTTTTTTCGACAAGATAAGTGATTCCTGCGCCGAGGGACGTTTCCAGCCCGACGACACCGTTGGGCGCTGTCAAAAAATTCTTCTTTTCCTCGGCGGTATGAGGAGCATGGTCTGTCGCGATACAATCGATGGTGCCGTCGGTCAGCGCCTCGATAATGGCCATTCTGTCTTCCGGCGTACGCAGAGGCGGGTTCATGCGGTAATCGGCGTCTCTGCGAAGCAGCAGTTCTTCGTCAAGCGCAAAATACTGCGGGCAGGTCTCCGCCGTTACCTTGACGCCGCGCTTTTTCGCTTCTTTAATCGCTTGAACCGCTCCGGCGGTACTGACATGGCAGATATGCAGTCTCGCTTTTATTACCGCCGCGAGTTGAATATCTCTGACAGTGGCTTCGTTCTCCGCCGCGGCCGGGATGCCGCGAACAGCCAGTTTCTCGGATATCTTTCCTTCGTTTATGAGGCCGCCTGCGGATAACTTCCGTTCCTCGCAGTGCGCAAGAATCAGTGAACTACTTTCTATTGACTGTTTCAGCGCGGCCGAGAGAACGGCGGAGTCGCTGACCGGATTGCCGTCATCGGAAAACGCGACGGCTCCGGCTCGGCGCAGCGTTTGCATATCTGTCAATTCTTTGCCTGTCAATCCTTTTGTAACAGCGGCAACCGGATAAACCCTGACGGCCGCCCTGCGGGCTTTTTCAATGATGTGCTGAAGTACGTCCACACAATCTGCCGGCGGCAGTGTGTTGGGCATGCAAACGAAAGACGTAATACCTCCGGCCGCGGCGCATGCGGCAACCGAAAGAATATCGTCCTTATAAGTCTGGCCCGGGTCCCTCGTATGGACATGCATGTCTACGAGTCCGGGTGCCGCAAAGAGGCCTGTTGCGTCAATAGACACATCGGCAGGTAAAGCAATACCGGGATGAACGGTATCGATCCTGCCGTCGCGTATGAAAATATCGCCATTAACCTTAGCAGAGGAAGCGGGATCGATAATCCATGCATTTTTAATTATGATGGTCTTTCCCATGCCCACCTCTCTTGACGGCAGTATTCAGGAATATGGTAACGGTTAAGGCGGTTGCGTGTTGGGTTTGGTTGTGCCTGTCGCAGGCGGTTGGGTCGTAACCGGCGCAGTCGTATCCGGCTGAGTCGTGGTGACGGGCGGGAGAGTTGTTTCCGGTTCCGTCGGCACAGTGGTAGGTGGTTTTGTTGTCGTAACGGCCGGTTTTGTAGTGGTTACCGGCAATGTGGTCGTTGTCGCGCCCTGCTCGTTGCTGTCGTACGATCTGCCGGGGTATTTGCCATTGATATACCATCCGAGTTTTGTCGAAGAGCAGCCCGTCAGGTTCAGCAAACCTGTATCCGTGCAGTATCTCCTTAAGACAGTGTCGCCGCTCTTGGGGAATGTTTTCACTTTCAAGCCCTTATGGATCCTGTTGAATACTTCGTAAAACATTTTACCCGCAGGGTTGGGTCCGACGCGCGGTATCGGTTTCGGTTTGTCATATCCGTACCAGGTCGCGCTGATATAATAAGGCGTCCCCGCTATTGTCCATCTGTCCTTGTACTCGTCCGTCGAACCGGTTTTTGCCATCACCTGGAATTTTCTCAACGTGCTGCCGGAGCCGAAGGAATCGGTATCAACCGTCTGCAAAAGTTCGCACATAACATCCGAAGTGGCGGGAGATATAATCTGTTCGCCTTTGGGATTGGTTTCCAGCAGTACTTGGCTGCCGGTGCTGTCTGTCACTTTATAATAGCAGTAGGGCGCGTAATACTTGCCGCCATTGCCGAAAGCCGCATAAGCCGCCGCCATTTCCAATGTTGTAACGCCGTTCGTCAGAGCGCCGACAGCCAGCGGCGGGGCGGCGATATCCCTATCCGGATCAAGGGTGGTGATGTGATATTTATCCCTTAAGTATTCATAACCTGTTTTCGGGGTTACAACGTTAATCAATATTCTGGCCGCGACCGTGTTGACGGATTCCTGGATCGCATATTGGACGGTAATTCTGCCGCCGGAACCGAGGGTGCCCGAATAGTTCTGCGGCCATGGCCTGCCGTTGATAAACGAACAGGATTTATCCAGGAATTTGGTTGACCAGGTGATTTTTCCGCTTTCGATACCCGGCGAATAAACCGACAGAGGCTTAATGGAAGAACCCGGCTGCCTGGGTGAATCCGCGGCGCGGTTCAGGCAGCGGTTGCTCGGTTTTGGCCCCGCGCCGCCGATGATCCCGACCACGCGGCCCTGGTAGTCCATAATGGTCATTGCAGACTGCGCGGCCGGATTTGCAGCGGTACCCTTTTTTTCGGCCATGGTGATGCGGTTATAGTAGACTTCCTCCATTTGTTTTTGGATGTCGAGGTCGACCGCGCAATAAATCTTGAGTCCGCCGTAATAAATTTTGTTGGTCGCCTGGTACAGTGAATATCCGTATTTTTCGCGAAGGTCGTCAATGACATTATCAATGACAAAGTCAACGTAGTAGCTCTGGTACTCCTTTTTCTCCTGTTTCTGTTCCTTATTATCCGAACCCGAAGGGACATAATCAGGGCTGTTGGTGAAAATAACCTTATAGGCGAGCGCCTTTTGATATTCCTGCTGCGTGATGGCGCCCTGCGCATACATCTCGCGCAGGCAGTATTCCCGCCGCTCTTTGTTATTTTCCGGGTTGGTCAACGGGTCAAAACGCGACGGCGCCTGGGTGATGGAAGCCAAACAGGCGCTTTCCGTTAAATTGAGTTGCGAAACGGTTTTACCAAAGTATTTTTCGGCTGCGGTTTCAACACCGTAACAGCCATTGCCGAGCGGGATTGTATTCAAATACGTTTCCAGAATCACTGTCTTGGAGTAGTTTTTTTCCAGGTTCAGCGCGCTCATGATTTCATTGAATTTACGGACAACCGTGACATCTTTTTCGTTGGTAAGATTTTTAATCAGTTGTTGCGTGATGGTGGAGCCGCCCTGGTCGAAGTTGTATTTTGTGATAACTCCGGCAAAACGGACCCAGTCTACCCCTTTATGCTCGTAAAACCGTTTGTCTTCAAGGCTGATAAATGCCTTCTGAAGGTGCTCGGGCATTTTCTCGATGTCTACCCAAACCCTGTTCTCTCCGCCGTGCAATCGGGCATACTCTACCGGTTTGCCGTCTTTCCCGTAAGCGAAAATAAAGGATGTCTGGCTTTGTCCGGATTTATACTCATCCAGGTTCAGCGCAGGATCGCCGTTGGTATAGGATACGGCATAAGCGAACACATATCCAACGACAACACTCGATACGATCAATACAATCAGCAGCACCGAAAGCAGGAAAAAGATGAACTTAACCAGGCCGGTCTTGCACGGACTGGCCTTTTTCTCCTTGCGGTTTGACTTGCGCTGCGTTGTTTTGCCTGCCATAAGCACCCCCGGACCTTTACTAAAATAAGATTATATCACATTATATGTAAAATGTTTATACTATAAGTCTTCACCCTGAAAAAACAAAAAACCGGAGAGACAATTTGACGTTTCACTCCGGTTTTTTATTCGATTCAGTATTAGTCCAGTTCCCCTTCCCGGATACCGGTCGGCATCGGTTCGGGCCTTTCGCAACTGGACTTCAGAGAATAAAATTGACCGCTCTCATAGGCGCGGCCGAAACCGAGCATAATCTCTAACGCGTGATAGGCCAGTTCACTGTTTGCCCTGTGCTTTCTGCCGGTTCGCAAAGCCATAGCCATATCGGCTACGGCCAGTCCGCGACAGTTACCGCTGTACACGTGACTGAACGGAATTTCAGTGAATGGTTCGTTGCCGCGCTGTGCCTTGACAACCCCGCCGAAACCGTTGGGGTCCGGAACCTGAATCGTGCCCTCGCTGCCGTATATTTCAATGCAGGGATGTTCGCTCTTCCACATATCAAATGACATGATGATGGATCCGACCGCCCCGTTGGCAAACTCCATCAGGCCGTTGACGTGGGTATCCACTTCAACGGGGATCACTTTGCCGTACTTCTCTTTGCTGGTAATGGTTCTGGTTTTGAACATTCTTTTCGAAATGCCGGTTAAACTCTTAACCGGCCCTAAAAGGTTGAGCAAAGCCGTTACATAGTACGGCCCCATGTCGAGCATCGGCCCTCCGCCAGCTTCGTAATAAAATTCCGGGTCCGGATGCCATGATTCATGCCCGTGGCCTGTCATATACGCGGCGCAGCCGATGGGTTGGCCGATATAGCCTTCGTCGATCAATTTGCGGCAGGTTTGAATCCCGGCGCCCATAAACGTGTCCGGTGCGACGCCGACAAGAAGGCCTTTTTCCCTGCTCAGCGAAAGCAGTTCCTGCGCGTCGTCGAGATTGACGGACATCGGTTTTTCGCTGTGCGTGTGTTTGCCGTAGCGCAGCGCTTCTATCGCAACGCCGTAATGCTGTTTCGGCGTCGTGAGGTTGAGAATAATCTCGATTTCCTCATCCCTGAAAGCATCATACATCGTTTCGTAAATACAAGGGATATCCCAGTTTTCGGCTGCCCTGGCTGATCTTTCCGGAATCAGGTCGCACACGCCTTTTACGGTGACAATATCCCGAAATAAATTGGTGAGGTTTTCAAGGTAGATTGGGCTGATGTTGCCGTTTCCGATGATCGCGACAGTGACCTTTTTCATAAAAAAACCCCTTTTTTTAATACATCTTGGCATTGCTTTCAAACACGGCGGGATCCAGGTTGCGGGCAATCGCGATATCTTTGCCTTCGATAGCCCAAAGCATGCCGCGCCGCATAATCTCCTGCGACGCGGGCGCGTCTTCAAATACAATGTCCGTGTGCCCCAGCGAGGTATAAAATACCCTGCCGTGGCCCCACTTTTTCGTCCATACAACGGGCATATCGACGGGCTTATTGGAGCAATGGTAATAGGTGGCGAGCGGGAACCTGGTCGTTGCCAAAATCTCAACGGAGGGGTCAAAGTGCAGATAATATTGTTCGCTGAACACGGAGAAATCCTCAATCCCTTCCACAATCGGGCTTGAAGAGTTTTTAACGATATTCACGGTGTAATCAATTAATCCGCCGGGGTGGCTGATCCAGTTGCCTCCGGTAATAAACTGCCATTCCGTGTTTTCGCGGAAGGAATCGCACATGCCGCCGTGATTGCCGGCCATGCCTACGCCCGATGCGAGCGCTTTGCTGACATTGGAACAAAGTTCTCCCGACAGCTTTCCGCCGGTCCAAATCGGAACGATCAGGTGGAGCGTCTTCAAGAAGTCGGCGTCGGCATACGCTTCCAGCGTATCGGATAAAGTGACTTCGATCCCTTCGTCCTCAAGAATTTTCTTAAACCGCTGCGAGACCAGTTCGGGTTCGTGGCCTTCCCAGCCGCCATATACGATCAGCGCTTTTTTACCCGACATTGAAAACACACCTCCAAATGATCAGGCTGTTTGTGACCAAAGAAATACTGCCCCGTTTCAGCGAGGCAGTGGAGCGTTCTATTTTTTCAGGAAAGTCAGCAGCAACGTTGCGGCAAGAACCAGAACGAAAAAGAAGATGGAAATAAACTTTGTTACTTTCACCAGCTTCTGTTCAATCGTACGACCTTTGTTTTTGCCGAAAAATGTTTCCGCGCCTCCGGCGATAGCGCCTGAAAGGCCGGCGTTCTTGCCTTCCTGCAGCAAAACGACGATCGTGATGAGCAGCGAAGAAATGATCAGCAGAACGCCGAGAATAATCTCATAATACGTCATAATATCCTCCAAGCTTTAATTTACCGCAGAATTGTATCATAAGGAAAGTTGAAATGCAAGCAAAGCAAGGTGTTAAAGAAACATATCAGGGTGCATTTTATTGTTCGTTATACGCCTTCGATTTCAAGCTGCCGAGGCATATCTTCCGCACTGGGAAGCGCACCCGCCGCAGGCAGATTCTTTGTCTTATAACGGAACGGTTTGGCAAATTCGCCTTTTCTGTATTCGTGCACTCCCGCGACATACTGGCCTTTTTTAAGCGTCATGACGCTGACGCCGATCGTATCTTTTGTCGTTTTGGGAGCGATGGCTCCCGTGTCCAGCAGAAGCATCCTGCCGGAACTTGAAACGATAACAAGCTCACAATCTTTTTCAATGTATAAAGCGGCCGCAAGCGGTGAGCGTCCGCAATAAGCCTTGATGAGCTTTTTCCTGTTGGTTTTCGTCTCATAAGCGGTTATATCGACTTTAGCGGCTTTGCCATTGGCAAAGAAGAACATCATATAACCCGTATACTGGTTGATGACCGCCATATAAACCGCGGATTCGCCGGGTTCCATCTCCAGTTTTGAAGGAACATAATCACCTAAAACGCTCGCCTTGGTGTCTTCAAAATCCGAAGCCCTCGCCTTGTAAACCTGTTGGCGGTCGGTAAAGAAAAGCAACTCGGTTCTATTCGTTGATTCGGCCGAGATGAGAATACTGTCGCCGTCTTTCAATTTATGTTCGCCGCCCATTCTCAGAGACAAAGGCGTTATTTTCTTGAAATATCCTTCCTTTGTAAAGAACAGATGTACTGGATAGTCGGGCACTTCCTCCTCGTTGCTCTGCTCATCAAGATCGGCGGAATAGACGATCTCGCTTTTGCGCGGTTTCGCATAGGTATTCTTCACGGCCGTCAATTCGTCGATGATGATTTTTTTAACTCTGTCTTTACTGGAGAGAATCGTTTCCATATCAGCGATATCTGCTTTCAGCGTTTCGATATCCTGAGTTCTTTTTAATATATACTCTCTGTTCAGGTGCCTCAATTTGATTTCGGCGACAAATTCGGCTTGTTTTTCATCGATCATGAACCCGACCATCAGGTTGGGAACGACTTCACTTTCTTCCTGGGTATTGCGTACGATGCGGATGGCCTTGTCGATATCGAGCAGGATTTTCGCCAGGCCTTCCAGGAGATGGAGTTTATATTTCGCTTTTCTGTATTCAAAATGAACGCGCCGTCTGACGCATAATGTACGGAATGCCGTCCATTCCGCGAGCAGTTCCCTGATGCCGTACACCTTGGGCGTGCCTTCTACGAGCACATTGAAGTTGCAGGAAAAAGTGTCTTCCAGCGTGGAAAGCCTGAAAAGCTTGAGCATTAACTTATCGGGGTCCACTCCCCTTTTGAGGTCGATGGTGATTTTCAGCCCGTTTCGGTCCGTTTCGTCGCGGATATCATTGATTTCCCTTATGGCTCCGGCTTTGACACGCTCGATGATTTTTTCAATGATCACCTCGACGGTGGTCGTCGGAGGGATTTCGGAAATATCGATGCAGTTGTTCTTCGCGTCGACGGCGTATTTGGCGCGGACTTTGAAACCACCGCGTCCTGTTTCATAGATGCTCTCAAAGGCCTCTCTGTCATATACGATTTGACCGCCGCCGGCAAAATCAGGCGCTTTCAATGTTTCGAAAAGGTCGTGCCCGGGGTTTTTCAGCAGAGCAACCGCCGTATCGCAGACTTCGCCGAGATTAAACGAGCAAATGGAACTTGCCATGCCCACGGCAATCCCGGTTGTGGCATTGACAAGAATGGACGGAAACGTGACCGGCAACAGCCGCGGTTCTTTGAGTGTGCCGTCATAGTTGTCGACAAAATCGACGGTATCCTTGTCAATATCTCGGAACAGTTCATTGCAGATCGGGTCCAGTTTGGCTTCCGTATATCTTGCGGCCGCCCACAGCATATCGCGCGAATATGATTTGCCGAAGTTCCCTTTCGACTCAATGTAAGGATGGATGAGCGCCTCGTAGCCTTTCGAAAGCCTGACCATGGCTTCATAGATTGCCGCATCTCCATGCGGGTTCAACTGCATCGTCCTGCCTACAATATTGGCGGATTTCGATTTGGGCCCTGTCAAAAGGCCCATTCGATACATGGTAAACAGTATTTTTCTGTGAGATGGTTTGAAACCGTCGATCTCGGGAATGGCCCGCGATACTATAACACTCATCGCATAGGGCATATAATTGACTTCGAGTGTTTCCGTAATCAGTTGATTGACGATTTCACCCGAGCCGATAATATGGCCTGAAGCGGTCGCTTCGATTTTAGGCGTGTCGGACGCGTTGTTTTTCTTCTTTGAAGCCATAAACGAATTGTATCTCCCCGGTTGTCAGTTTTAATGTCATGAAACATCCGCAAGGTCGATATATAAATATCCCGTTTCGGAAATATGTTCTTTTCTCGCGGCCAGATTATCCCCAAGCAGCATGTCGAACATTTCAGCCGTCGCCTCCGCTTTGTCCGGCTCGATTTTAATCAGACGCCTTGTCGCGGGATTCATGGTGGTCAGCGCCATCATATCCGGATCATTTTCGCCCAAACCTTTCGACCTCTGAATGGTGTGCTTTTTATCGCCGAGCTGCGCGAGGATATCCGCTTTCTCTTTTTCCGAATAGGCGAACCATACCTCGTCGCCGCTGGTGATTTCATATAGCGGAGATTCGGCGATGAAAACCTTGCCCTCGTCGATAAGCGTCGGCATCAGCCGGTAAATCATCGTCAGAATGAGTGTGCGGATTTGAAAACCGTCAACATCGGCATCGGTGCAGATAATGATTTTGTTCCATCTCAGCTGGGCGATATTGAACGATGATAAATCCTTGTTGGCCTTTGATTTAACCTCAACGCCGCAGCCGAGTACTTTGATCAAGTCTGTAATAATTTCGTTTTTAAAGATTTTTTCATATTCCGATTTCAGGCAGTTCAGGATCTTGCCGCGTACGGGAATGATTGCCTGAAATTCTGAATCCCGGGCTTGTTTGCAGGAACCCAGCGCCGAGTCGCCCTCAACGATAAAAATTTCCCTGATGCTGACGTCACGGCTTCTGCAGTCGACAAACTTCTGGACGCGGTTGGTCATGTCGTTTGAGTTCTGCAACGTTCTTTTCAGGTTTTGCCTGGTCGCCTCCGCCTTGACACGGCTCCTCATATTCACAAGGATTTGGTCGGTAATCCTGTCCGCATCCGCTTTGTTTTCAATAAAAAAAACTTCAAGCTGGTGGCGCAGAAACTCCGTCATCGCTTCCTGAATAAAACGGTTTGTAATCGCTTTTTTGGTTTGGTTCTCGTAAGATGTTTTAGTGGAAAACGAAGATATGACGAGAACCAGACAATCTTCAATATCCTGAAACGTAATTTTGGGGTCGCTCTTAAGGTAACGGTTGTTTTGTTTGAGGTATGCGTCGATTTGGGAAACGAAGGCCAACCTTGTCGCCTTTTCGGGCGCGCCGCCGTATTCGAGCCAGCTCGAGTTGTGATAATATTCGCGCAGCTGCGTTTTATTGGAAAAAGCGAGGGCGGCGCTGATTTTCAGCTTGTAATCCTTTTGGTCTTCCCGGTCTCTGCCGACACGTTCCGCATTCCAAAGCTGAACCGGCGCGATCGTATCCCCTCCGACAATTTCCTCTATATAGTCGCTGATGCCGTTTTTATAAAAATACTCGAATTTTTGAATGCCGTTATCGTCCTCGTACCGCAGCAGAAAACGTACGCCGGCATTCACAATCGCCTGCCTTTTGAGCATATCTGAAAAATATTCGAGTTTAACGTTGATATCGGTAAAGACTTTTAAATCCGGCCGCCATTTAATCCGGGTGCCCGTCTCTCGTTTTGATGAGGGCTCTTTGAGCATTTCTCCGACGGGTTTCCCGGCTTTAAAGCGAAGAAAATATCTGAATCCGCCGCTGAATACCTCCGCTTCCATATATTCTGAAGCGTATTGTGTCGCGCATAGGCCCAGTCCGTTAAGGCCCAATGAATACTCGTAGCTTCCGCCCTCGTTGGTGTCGTACTTGCCGCCGGCGTACAGTTCGCAAAATAACAATTCCCAATTATAGCGCTTTTCCCGGTTGTTATAGTCCACCGGTATTCCTCTGCCGAAATCCTGGACTTCGACGGAAGCGTCTTTATATCTTGTTACGATAATTTTATCGCCGAAGCCTTCGCGCGCCTCGTCAATGGAGTTCGATATGATTTCAAATATGGAATGTTCGCACCCTTCGACGCCGTCGGAACCGAATATCACGGCAGGGCGTTTGCGGACCCTGTCGGCGCCCTTCAGTTGGGTGATGCTTTCGTTGCCGTAGCCTTGTTTTCCGGGCATGGAAACCTCCTCGAGATAACGAAAAATCATTGTAATATTACACTATATATAGACAAGCTGTCAATCAAATGCGTCAAGTGTTGTGCATAAGGCATAAAAACGCCGGCCAGCGGTTGTCGTTTGGCCGGCGCACTTTTCATTTTGTTCCGGTCTGTCAGTTGAGCGCCGAGGGATCGCCGCCCTCGCCCTTTTGTTCAGCTGGCGCCGGCTCGTCGTGCATCAAAGCCAAAAATTCCTCCCCGTCGATCTTCTCCGCCTCCAGCAGCCGCGCCGCAACCTTGTGCAGTTTGTCCATGTGTTCATTCATGATAGCGCCGGCCCTGCTGTATGCTTCGGAAATAATCCTGTTGACTTCTTCGTCGATTTCTGATGCCACCGACTCGGAATAATTCCTGATATGGCTGTAATCCCTGCCGAAAAACACTTCGTCGCTTTCGTTGGCAAAAGAAACGGGTCCGAGTTTGCCGCTCATCCCGTATTTTGTCACCATATCGCGCGCTGTCTTAGTGGCCCTCGCGATATCGTTGGAAGCGCCGGTTGATATATCGTCGAGCGCAAGCGCTTCGGACACTCTTCCGCCCATCAGCACGACGAGACTGTCAAGCATTTCTTTCATGGAAGCGTAACTTTTATCTTCTTTGGGTAGATGAAGTGTAAATCCGCCCGCGAGTCCTCTCGGAATAATTGACACCTGGTGGACAGGATCCTGGCCTTCCAAATAATAAGTCGCTACCGCATGGCCTGCCTCATGATAAGCTGTCAGCTTTTTCTCTTTGTCGCTCATTTTCCTTGACTTTTTCTCGCCGCCGACAAGGACCTTTATGGTCGCTTCCTCAATTTCATCCATGGTTATCGCTTTTTTATCCCTGCGTGCGGCGAGCAGCGCGGATTCGTTCAGGAGGTTCTCCAAATCCGCTCCGGTGAAACCGACAGTCGTACCCGCAATGACAGAGAGATCCACGTCGGGGGCAAGCGGTTTCCCGCGCGCATGGACTTTCAGTATGGCTTCGCGGCCCTTTTTGTCCGGATAACCGACGACAACCTGACGGTCAAAACGGCCGGGTCTCAGCAGGGCCGGATCCAAAATGTCCGGCCGGTTTGTCGCCGCGAGGATGATGACGCCTTCGTTGATGCCGAAGCCGTCCATCTCAACGAGCAGTTGATTGAGCGTCTGCTCCCTCTCGTCGTGTACGCCGCCCATGCCG
>ENA-UOWE01005233-UOWE01005233.1-activated-sludge-metagenome-genome-assembly--contig:-NODE-5233-length-11941-cov-4.391974_pt1 | contig 11941 bp, 10 predicted proteins | sample MGYA00249841_ERZ761562 | MGnify/ENA primary metagenome ERZ761562 (study PRJEB28883, sample SAMN05720200) | activated sludge metagenome | isolation source: Anaerobic digester | place: Japan... | reverse complement strand
CAGTTGCTGGAACTCGTTTGTTCTTTTCCGGAGCCACTGAAGAAAATCAGACTGCGTCATTATGACTGAATTCCCCGGGGCTCCTGTGAGATCATTTTTCCTCTCAATTCTGACATTCCCGGGCCTGTCACCCCGGGTAATTATATATATTGAATCCTGATTTTGCCGTGAAGCTATTCTGGCATTATCATTAGTTCTATTTCTGCTTTCCGGATTAATGCTTCCGCTGGCCTGACGGCTGTTGAAGTTGATAGTAACACTACCTTTATTATCCGAGAAGAAGCCGTTAAAGCTGAAAAATTCAGATAATCCCGTCACCGTGTCCCTGAATGAAAAAGGATCCCGGAATATATAATTATTGAAAAAATTCATTCTGTGGTATGACTCAATCTCGCTGGCAGCATTGTTCAGGCCGATAAAAACAGCATTATTGAAATTCTCATTGCTCGTCCTGATGGCATTTCTCATCCATGTAATCTGCACATAAAATATTCCAATGACGGAGAGAGCCATCATCACCACGAGGCTGATGAAGATTTTGTTTTTCATATTGCAAAATTAACTCAATTGATACTCAGAGTGTAAAAACTTTAACTTTTCCTTAACTTCATTTAACCTGATTTTAACTGAATTACCCGGGTTGCTGCTTAATTTTGCAACAAACCACTTACAGATTACTTTTTTTGGCTTTCATTGACAACCCCAGAATAAGCCGGAAAAAACGAAACAAGTTCCGGCTTATTTTTTTGAATCAAAGTTTTTGAATATTTTCCAGATACCGTTTTCCGGAAGAGGTGCTATGATTCTGATTTCTTCCTTTGTGACCGGATGTTTGAAAGCGAGGCTGCGGGCATGAAGGCTTATACTTCCGTCTTCATTTGATCTTTTCGCACCATATTTGAGATCCCCTTTAATCGGGCATCCAATTGCAGCCAGTTGTGCACGTATCTGATGGTGTCTGCCTGTATGGAGCTGAACTTCAATAAGATAATACCTTTGTGACCTGCCAATAAGTCTATATGTAAGGGAGGCTTTTCTGGAGCCTTTTACTTCATGGTCGTAAACGTATGATTTATTTTGTTTTTCGTTTTTTTTAATAAAGTGTTCGATGGTTGCCTCATCTGCAGGGGGCCGATCACCGGTTACAGCCCAGTAAATTTTTTGCACCTCCCTTTCCTGAAACATTCTGTTTAATCGTTTCAGTGCCTTGGAGGTACGGGCATAAAGCATTACTCCACTCACAGGCCTGTCGAGTCTGTGAACAATACCCAGAAAAACATCGCCCGGCTTATTGTACTTTTTGGCTATGTATCTTTTGACCTTTTCATCCAGGGTTATATCTCCGGTGCGATCCCCCTGTGAGAGCTCCGATGCTTCCTTGTAAACAGCAATCAGATGGTTGTCTTCGTAAAGAATCTTGAGTTTGTCTGAATCGTGTTCTGCCATCTTTACTGTTAGTACTGCTCTTTTTCGTTCGGGAACTTAAGTGTTTTCACATCATTGATATAATTCTGCACTGCACCTTTTATTTCAGCGTTGAGGTTATGATACCTCCTGAGAAAGCGTGGCGAAAATTCCTGGGTTATTCCGAGCATATCGTGGAGCACAAGTACCTGGCCGTCGGTATTAGGGCCAGCACCAATGCCGATAACAGGTATTTTTAATGATGAGGTCACTTCACCGGCAAGTTTAGCCGGGATTTTCTCAAGCACAAGGGAAAATATGCCAAGGTTCTGTAGCAGTTTGGCATCTTCAAGCAGCTTTCTGGCTTCTTCTTCCTCCCTTGCCCTCACAACATAGGTTCCGAATTTATGTATCGACTGCGGTGTCAGTCCGAGATGTCCCATAACGGGTATCCCTGCTGAAATTATTCTTTCAACCGATTCAGCCACTTCGGCTCCTCCCTCAAGTTTAACGGCATGGGCTCCTGTCTCCTTCATTATACGTATAGCCGAAGCAAGAGCCTCCCTCGAATTGCCCTGGTACGTACCAAAAGGCATGTCAACCACTACCAGTGCCCTCTTTACACCTCTTACCACCGACGATGCATGATATATCATATTATCGAGGGTAATAGGCAATGTAGTTTCGTAACCGGCCATCACATTCGAAGCTGAGTCGCCAACAAGAATAATATCTATACCAGCTTCATCCAGAATCCTTGCAAAAGAATAGTCATATGCCGTCAGCATGGCAATCTTCTCGCCCCTGAGCTTCATCTCAAAGAGAACATGGGTAGTTACCCTTTTAACAGCTTTAAATTCTGACATACTTTCCTGAGTGTTAAATTTTATGACAAAGCTACAAATTTTAATGCAGCCAAACCTGTTCATGTTAAAATAATAGTGTCATTTGCCGATTTTCTCTGACTTTTTGTCATAAAAACCGTGTTACAGGGCATTGGCATAAACATTGTTAATGAGTAAGAGACAATAAAAAAGTATAACCATCAAAAAGAAAGATATTATGGGCAAAATAATTGGAATAGACCTCGGCACGACTAACTCCTGTGTTGCTGTTATGGAAGGCAACGAACCGGTTGTTATTCCCAACAGTGAAGGCAAAAGGACGACGCCTTCCGTAGTTTCATTTGCTGAGAATGGAGAAAGGAAGGTTGGGGATCCAGCCAAGCGACAGGCTATTATTAACGCGAAAAGAACTGTTTACTCCATAAAAAGGTTTATGGGGGAAACATATGATAAAGTTCAGAAAGAGATTGAAAGGGTTACATATCCTGTTGTAAGGGGTGAAAACAATACTCCGCGCGTTAAAATTGATGACAGGCTCTATTCACCTCAGGAAATTTCAGCCATGATACTTCAGAAGATGAAAAAGACTGCTGAAGATTATCTTGGTTATGAGGTGACTGATGCTGTCATCACTGTACCAGCCTATTTCAGCGACTCACAGAGGCAGGCAACCAAGGAGGCTGGTGAGATAGCCGGACTTAACGTGCGCCGAATCATTAACGAACCTACAGCTGCTTCGCTGGCTTATGGCCTCGACAAAAAGGCTCAGGATATGAAGATTGCCGTCTTCGACCTTGGAGGCGGAACATTCGATATTTCAATCCTCGAGCTTGGCGATGGAGTATTCGAAGTTAAATCAACAAATGGTGACACCCACCTCGGCGGTGACGACTTCGACCACCTTATAATCGACTGGCTTGCAGAGGAATTCCTGAAAGAAAACGGTGTGGATCTGAGAAAAGACCCCATGGCAATGCAGCGTCTGAAAGAAGCTGCAGAGAAAGCCAAGATAGAGCTTTCAAGCTCAACGACCACAGAAATAAATCTTCCGTATATCATGCCGGTTAACGGAATTCCAAAGCATCTTGTAAAGACACTTACAAGAGCCCAGTTTGAAAAGATTTGCGACAAACTGATACAGGCAGTCATTCCGCCATGTGAAAAGGCTCTTGAAGCTGCCGGTCTGAAGCCTTCCGATATAGACGAAGTAATTCTGGTAGGAGGTTCGACACGTATACCTGCCATTCAGCAGGTTGTCGAAAAATTCTTCGGAAGGACTCCATCTAAAGGTGTTAACCCCGACGAGGTTGTTGCCATAGGTGCTGCTATTCAGGGTGGAGTTCTGGCAGGCGAGGTAAAAGATGTCCTCCTTCTCGACGTCACCCCGCTGTCGCTCGGTATTGAAACCCTTGGCGGCGTAATGACAAAGCTTATCGAAGCCAACACCACTATACCGACCAGAAAGACAGAGGTATTCACCACTGCCGCCGATAACCAGTCATCGGTTGAAATCCATGTGCTTCAGGGAGAACGTCCGATGGCTGCAGGCAACAAAACAATAGGTCGCTTCTATCTCGATGGCATACCACCTGCCCCGAGAGGTGTACCACAGATAGAAGTAACATTCGACATTGATGCCAACGGTATCCTTCATGTGTCGGCTAAAGACAGAGGCACAGGTAAAGAACAGAAAATAAGAATTGAGGCTTCATCCGGTCTTACTGAAGAAGAAATAAGAAGGATGAAGGAAGAAGCCAAAGCCAACGAAGAAGCCGACAGAAGGGCACGTGAAAGAGCCGACAAGCTTAATGCTGCCGACAGTATGATTTTCCAGACGGAAAAACAGCTGCGCGAATTCGGTGATAAACTGAGTCCGGATAAAAGGCGCGAAATTGAGCAGGCTCTTTCAAAACTCAAGGATGCTCACAAATCGCAGGACATACCTGCAGTTGACAAGGCTCTCGCCGACCTGAACAATGCATGGCAGAAAGCCTCTGAAGAAATGTACAGAGCTGCCCAGGCTTCAGGTGCCGGCGCTGCAGGACCAGGTCCGGGTGCATCAACCGGAAGCAGCGGTAAATCAGGAAATGAAGAAGTTACTGATGTCGACTTCGAGGAAGTGAAATAATAAACTCATCAGCTGTACGTTCTCATCCCGCACAGGTATGTGCGGGATTTTTTTTATCTTTATGGCTCTGATGAAAACCAAAATGAGAATACTTTCCCTGATTGTTATTCTCCTAATAACCGGTTCAACAGTTGCCCTGTCCCAGCCAAACGACACCATAAACCGTTTTGATAAAACGGGGAAAAGGCAGGGTTACTGGATGAAAAGATACCCTAATGGCCATATCCAGTACGAAGGCTATTTCAAGGACGACCGTCCGGTTAAAGTATTCAAGAGATATTACGATAACGACACCCTGCAATCAATACTTTTTTACAGCGATGACAGCCGCACAGCAGATGCAATATTTTTCCATCCAAACGGTTTTATAGCAGCTTCAGGGAAATATGTAAACCAGAAGAAAGAAGGAAAATGGGAGTTCTTTTCATCTGCAATCAAAGGCTATAAAATAACGGATGAAGAATACAGCAATAACATGAAAAACGGACTCTCGGTAAAATATTACCCCGATAAAACGGTGGCGGAAAAAATATGGTACCGAGATAATATTAAAGATGGAGAATGGATTCAGTATCATGAAAATGGGAAAATTTTTCTAAAAGCTCAATATGTAAGAGGCGTCCTCGAAGGCCCTTTTGAAGTGTGGGATGCCAATGGGAACCTCAAGTACAAGGGGCAATATAAAAACGACAGACGAGAAGGGATATGGTACGTCTATAACCCCGACGGAACTGTTAAAAACGAAATAAAGTATATAAATGGGATGGCTACCAACCCGGAGCTTTACATAAGAGAAAATGCTATTCTCGACTCACTTGAAGTTACAGGCAAAAACCTCTCCGACCCGGAGAAAACCGGAACTATATGGTAAATAAACCGGTAAAAAAGATTGGATATTATCTCGCAGTTGCGTTTCTGATTCTTTACTTTTCTTCAGGGCACACATCAATAGCACAGGAGCCAGATTACAGATATTTCTACAGGGTATATTTCACTGATAAAGGCGATTATAAACCTGAAAATTTTTCCCCTTCACGGCTGCTCAGTCCAAAAGCAATTGCCCGACGTATAAAATACGGCATAAAATTTCCGGATTATACTGACCTTCCCGTTTACCCGCCGTACATCAATCAGATAAGATCTCTTGGCCTGACACTTCACAACACTTCGAAGTGGATGAATACAGCTCTCTTTAAATCCATTACACCTGCACCGGTATCCGTTATAGAAAGCCTTCCCTTTGTTGAAGGAGTCAGGGTTGTCAAGGCACCTTCAGCTAAAAGCGTTAAGCCAGATAAACTGGAACTGATCCAGGGGGTAAACAATGAAGTTCCCTATGACAGACAGATTACAATGCTCGAAGGTAATTTTCTGCATGATTCCGGATTTGACGGAACCGGCGTGGTGATAGCTGTTCTCGACGCAGGCTTCTCCAGGGCAAATTTTTTACCCTGCCTTGATAAATTACGGGCACGTTATGGCATAAGAGGAACTTATGACTTTGTGCTGAACTCCAAAAATGTTTACAGTTACCATTACCACGGCACTGCCGTATTGTCAGTACTGGCAGGTGATGTACCAGGGAAAATAGTGGGTTCGGCTCCCGGGGCTAATTACTGGCTCTTCAGAACTGAAGATGTATATTCTGAGTTCCCAGTGGAAGAAGACTACTGGGCAGCAGCTGCAGAATATGCCGACAGTCTGGGTGCTGACATTATTTCAACTTCCCTTGGATATTATGTTTTTGATGATCCTTCCATGAATTACAAATTCGAAGACCTGAACGGAATGAATGCTTTCATTACCCGTGTAGCGGATATTGCCGTATCGAAAGGTATTATTGTTGTTGCAAGCGCAGGGAACGAAAGGGATAATGAATGGTTGAGAATAATTGCTCCATCAGACGGGTTTAAAGTTATCTGTGTAGGGGCAGTAGATCAATACTGTGCGATTTCTTCCTTTTCGTCGGCTGGACCAAGTGCCGACGGCAGGATAAAACCTGACAATGCGGCAATGGGAGTTGATGTAACTGCCCAGATAGATGAAAAAGGGTACATCAAGATCAGCGGTACATCTTTTTCGTGCCCGATTCTAAGTGGAATGTGTGCATGCTTACTTCAGGCAGTACCTGAAGCTTCACCTTCAGATATAATAGATATTCTCCACCGGTGCAGCGACAGGGCAAATAATCCCGACTCCCTGTACGGTTTCGGCATTCCCAGTATGAAGAAAGCAATCCAGATGCTCCAGGAAAAGATTATGCTGAAACCTGGCATAGACATTACTGCAGGACCTAATCCATTTACCGACCATATTGATATCTACTTCAGGGAACCACCATATTCCCCTCTAAGCGTAGAAATCTATTCATCTACCGGTCATCTTCTTTATAAAAAAATAATAACCAGCAGAGACTATATCAGCAAAACTCTTCGCCTGAACGATTTACAAATCAGGAACCAGGGAATTTACTTTTTAAAAATCATGACAGATAATGGGACATCTGTTATGAAAGTTGTAAAAATAAATGACTGATAATGAACGAAAAACTGTCACTCACCGAACTTCAACAGGTTATCAGGGATTCACTATATGCGGCACTTCCAGGTTTTTACTGGGTTTTTGCAGAAATTTCCGAGGCAAAGGAAAACTATGCCGGACATTGCTATCTCGAACTAATTGAAAAACACCCCGACGAAATTAATATCAGGGCAAGAGTTAGGGCTGTAATCTGGAACACAAGGTACCGGTTTCTGAAATCATTTTTTGAAAGCACAACGGGAGAAACCCTTCGTCCGGGTATTAAAATTCTGGTAAGGGTCAAAATAGAATATCATGAGGTTTACGGATTGAGTCTTGTAATAAACGATATCGATCCTGCTTTCACCCTCGGCGATATGGCAATTAAACGACAGCAGATTCTGAGAAGGCTTGAGGAAGAAGGGGTGATAACGATGAACAAAGAACTTGAACTTACGATTGCACCACAACGTATTGCAGTGGTTTCGTCAAAAACTGCTGCCGGATACCAGGATTTTGTGAGGCACCTGAAGGAAAATATTTACGGATACGGTTTCAGCATAACACTTTTTGAAGCAGTGATGCAGGGCGCCGAAACTGAGCAAAGCGTGATTTCAGCACTTGACCGTATATCTGAGCAGTACGAGAAATTTGATGTGGCTGTAATTATAAGGGGCGGCGGTGCCCAATCGGACCTGAGCTGGTTCGACAACTACAATATAGCCTACCATATCACACAGTTTCCACTGCCTGTTATAACAGGAATTGGCCACGAAAAAGATATCTCCGTAACAGATATTGTCGCATATCATGCACTTAAAACACCAACGGCTGTGGCTGACTACCTTATAGAAAAAATGGTCTCGGCCGAAAACCTGCTTATGCAGCTGGCCGATGAAATATCAGAAGCAGTAAACGAAATCATTGACAGTAAGAAAGAGCGTCTGACATCTTTCATGACAAGAATAATACCTGTTTCTAACAGGCTTATAACTTCAGTAAGAAAGGATTTATCAGTTAAACTTGTTGATCTTGTAACCAATGTCAGGAACAGGCTTGGGAGAGAAGAGATATTTCTGGCAGATGTGAAAAAGAAAATTGAATCAGCATCCCGGAATTATACTTCCAGCAGGGAGAGGGACCTCAGCAGGGCAGGTGAACTTATAAGGATAAACACAATCAATCTGTTAAAAAGCATCGAAGTCAGAATAAAATCGATGTCTGAATCTCTTAACATATTAAGTCCGGATAATGTTCTAAAACGCGGATACACCATTACAGTACTTAACGGTCAGATTGTCAGCAGTGCAGATAAAATAAAACCGGAAGATGAAATTGACACATATTTCCACGATGGAAAAATAAAGAGCAGGGTACTGAAAAAATCAAAAGAAAAATTATAGATTTGTAATTAAGTAAAATTCAGAGAAATGGCTAAAAAAGAGCTGTCATTTAACGAAGCAATGAAAGAAATTGAGGCCATTCTTCGCAATATTGAAAGCGGTAATCTTGATATTGACAGGTTATCAAAAGAAGTAAAGAGGGCTTCAGATCTTATAAGGCTGTGTCAGAAAAAGTTAAGGGCCACAGAAGAAGAGATAAACGGCATATTCAAAGAGCTTTCATAAAAAAGAGATCCCGCAGAACTTTTTCTCCTGCGGGAAACCCTTTAAATACCCTAACCTAAACCCTATGAAAAAACTTAACCCTTGAGAGGTGTGTTGTTTCAATAATTATAACGTAAAAAACAGGTAAAAAGTTTCACTTTTTACTGATTTTTTTCATTTTTTTCCTTCTCTATGCCAAATACTTCCTTGAAAGCCATTTCGAAAGTCTCTTTCGGAAGGGCACCTAATGCCATTTGAGGTTGTCCATCTTTAGGGACAAACAGAAGGCTGGGTATGTTCTGGATTCCAAAAACAGCAGCAAGTTCATCCTCCTTTTCAGTATCAACCTTGTAGAAATCAATCTTTCCGTCGTACTCCTTCGAAAGTTGCTCAAGTATAGGTGCTACCATTTTACAGGGTCCGCACCAATCGGCATAGAAATCAACCACACAAGGCCTCTCACCTTCAAATTTCCATTCTTTGTTTTTTTCGTAGTTAAATACTTTCTTAAGAAAAGTCTCTTTTGTTAAATGTTCAATCATGTTATAAACTTTTTATGGTTAACAAGTAATCTTATTATTTGTTCATTGATATGTCAATTATCATGCCACAGACTTTAATAAATCACTATCCTGCCGAAAATAAAAAGATAAATTGGTAATTTTGCCACGAAAGCATCACATTTTGAAGAAATAATGACAATCTGTCTGGAAGATAAAATCTTTGAAGTTATTTCAGAGGTACTTGAATCTGAAAATGTTGAAGGTTATGTTGTGGGGGGTTATGTAAGGGATTTTCTCCTCGGCCGTAAAAATCCAGAGCAGGATATTGATATTGTTGTGACGGGTGACGGGATTGACATAGCCAGGAAAACTGCAAGAAAACTGGGGAAAGGAATTAAGGTTGCTGTTTACAAGAATTTCGGAACAGCAATGTTCCGGTATGGGGATTACAATATTGAATTTGTAAGGGCACGAAAAGAATCGTACAGAAGGGATTCTCGAAAGCCTTTTGTTGAAAGCGGCACTTTAGAAGACGACCAGAAACGCAGGGACTTTACGATTAATGCCCTCGCTGCAGGATTGAACCGTTCAACGTGGGGTGTGCTTGTTGATCCTTTCGGAGGGAAGGAAGATTTAAAGAAAAGGTTGATAAGAACTCCTCTTGATCCTGACAGAACATTCGATGATGACCCTCTCAGGATGATGAGGGCGATAAGATTTGCCACCCAGCTCGATTTCAAAATTGAAGAGAAAACTTTTGAATCAATAAAAAAGAACAGGGAGCGTATTAAGATAGTTTCGACCGAAAGAATAACTACAGAGTTAAACAAGATAATTTCATCTCCAAAGCCATCAAAAGGGTTTATGCTGCTCGATATGTCGGGTCTGCTGGAAATTATCTTTCCTGAACTTGCAAATCTGAAAGGGGTGGAAAAGAAAGAAGGAAGGGGACATAAAGACAATTTTCTTCATACCCTTAAAGTGCTCGATAATGTAAGCAGCAAATCGGATAATCTGTGGCTCAGGTGGGCAGCACTTCTTCACGACATTGCCAAACCCGTAACGAAGAAATATTCTGAAAAAACTGGCTGGACGTTTCATAACCATGAATTTATAGGGGCAAAGATGGTGCCTGTCATTTTCAGAAAGTTGAAGCTTCCTCTGAACGAAAACATGAAATATGTACGGAAACTTGTTGACCTCCACCTGCGTCCCATCGTGCTGTCACAGGATATTGTCACCGATTCTGCGGTAAGAAGACTTCTTTACGAAGCAGGTGATGATATAGATGATCTAATGCTTCTGTGTGAAGCTGATATCACCTCCAAAAATGAGGAAAAGAAATCACGGCATCTTGCAAACTTCAGACTGGTAAGAAAGAAACTTGTTGAAATTGAAGAAAAAGACGCAATTAGAAATTTTCAACCGCCAGTTTCCGGGGATGAAATAATTGCAACGTTCGGTATAAAACCAGGCAAAGAGGTTGGCATTATTAAGAACTATATCAAAGATGCAATTCTTGATGGAATTATCCCCAATGAATATAATGCTGCAAGGGAACTGATGATTAAGAAAGGTCTTGAGTTAGGACTTAAACCTTTGGTCAGCGGCCGGGCTGCACAACCAGATCAAGAATTACGGGAAGATGGTCGCTGAATCCTCCCTGATAAGAATAACCACTGTAGGTTGAAAATGGCTTCTGCCCGGAAAATTTCCTGTCCCTGAGAAGCAGAAAATCTGGAGAAAATATTTCAAAGAAATCTTCAGAAGTGTAAATACCTTTGCATCTCTGAAAATCAGGAAGCAGGGTTTTCGAAACTATTATCTGATCGGGCATTTCCCATATTCCCTCATATTTATAAGTGCCTGTACCACGAAGAAAATGGCTCATGCCAAGATTCAAAAAAGAGCCCTTTTCTCCAGAAGCTGTGAGAACCTTAATTTCATCAGATGAAGGAAGAGAATTAAAATCACCGGCAAAAATAATTTTTGAACATTCCCCTGATGAATTTCTAACTGAATCGGACTGTTGCCTGAGCAAATTTGCCAGAGCGATCCTGCTACCCTCGCCTGCAAGCACCCCTCCCCTTCTCGATGGCCAGTGATTCAAAAAAAGATGAAGGGTATCATCTTCAACTAAAAATTTAGTATATAATATTTTCCTTGTTCTTATTTTCTGATAATAGAGCGAATGTGGATATATGTATTTGTAATACAATAACTTAATTCTATCCTTCCTGTAAATCAAACAAACATCAATGCCCCTCGGATCATCAGAATCTTCATGTACGATATCATAAATGCTCTGAACATTCAAAGGGGTTAACGTAAGCAGGTCGTCAATGACTTTTTTGTTTTCTACCTCGCAAATTCCAATAATTTCAGGAGGGTCCCACTGTCCGGCTGCTGTGATAACTTTATATATAGATTGTAATTTTTGCCTGTACCTGTTCGCGTTCCACCGCCGTTCTCCCCCGGGTAAAAATTCATCATCTTCGGTTGCAGGATCATTTTCTGTATCAAAAAGATTTTCAACATTGTAAAACATGAACCGGTATTTCCTCCGGGCATTTTCCTGGGATGTAACCACTTTAAAATTTGATACAATGCAGATTATTAACAACAATATTCTAAGTAATATTCTGTAGAGCATAATCAGAAGCTGTCAGTTAAGTTTCTTTTCGCCGGGAATGCGTTCAAAAGCGCCTATGTCGGGCAATCCGTCTGTGAGTCGTGTCGTACCTCTGTAGTCCTCATTGTAAATATTCACAACCTGCTTGTTCCCGGTATTTATCAAAGGAGAAAGGGTGTCGGGTCTGAAATCATAAGCGTTTTCATCAATAAAACGCGGGTTTTTGTTCACAAGATTATCAGTAAATCTGCCGGTTTTCCAGAAATTAGAAGAAATGGTATCAAGTTTTATCAGACAATGGT
>ENA-UOWE01005224-UOWE01005224.1-activated-sludge-metagenome-genome-assembly--contig:-NODE-5224-length-11952-cov-6.276540_pt1 | contig 11952 bp, 8 predicted proteins | sample MGYA00249841_ERZ761562 | MGnify/ENA primary metagenome ERZ761562 (study PRJEB28883, sample SAMN05720200) | activated sludge metagenome | isolation source: Anaerobic digester | place: Japan... | reverse complement strand
ATGCGTTGCTCCTCCTTTCACCTCAACTCCACCGGCGGGCACGCTCCGTACGCGGCAAATTTACTGAGGAACGAGGAGGGAGGCAAGGGGAACAAGAAAAGAGCGTGAACTAGGGGGCTTTCACAGGCTCGAGATCGCGGAAATGCATCCACCAGACCATGTCGAGCGCCTCGATGCGCGTCAGCCCAGGATCCACTGCGCTCAGTGCTTGCCACGTTCCGGCATTTTCCGGCGCGTTCAGGTCCGCGACAAGGGCGTCAAGCGCGTGGCGCACTTTGGTCGCGTCCTTGACGGTGTCCCCAACGGTGCGCCGTTCTGGCCATCGATGGTCGAGATACGATTCGAATATCGCTCGGTTGTCGAGAACGGGAATCAGGTGCGGGCGTTTCTTGTGCAGGACCTTCGTCGCCAACGAGGTCGCGAAGCCGGGCCATTTGACGATCTCTGAGATCAGTTCGATGATCCGCTCGCGTTCGTCAGGCGTTGTCTCGTGCAACGCCTTTTCCGGCAACTTCGACAAGTCAACCTCGTAGGCGTGTGCAACGAGGGAGGCGAAGGCACGCCAGCCTGCGTTGGAATTGAATGCAAGGGTTACGGCAAGGTCCTCGGGTACCAGCCTGTCCCACGGTGTTATCGGTTGGTATGCCAGATAAGCGTAGCCAGCATTCTCACGAAAACAACGCAATTTGGCCGCGCAACCGTTGATTTTTCGGGCGAAAGGGGATAGGGTCAACGAATCGTTCATTTTCTTGGCATTCCCGCTTCACTTTCTGAAAACTGCCTCGGCCAAGCACGGCCTTCGCACGCTTCCGCTTGACGATAGCCAAATACCGTTGCGGCGTCAAACGCGCCGCTCCCGTTCGCTCCGCCCCGCGACGCGCGCCTCTGTGGATTCCCGCCTTCGCGGGAATGACGGCTTCGGGGAGCGGGTCCGCGTTTGGTGCCGGGGCAAGCACGCGGAATGACGGAACCCTGGTGCGGGTCTCCAAGGGGGGGGCTGCGGACGCCGGGGGTGTGCGCAGCGTTGTCGCGCCGGGGCCTCGCAGATCAGAGGAGCTGACAACCCGGCGGTCTGGCTGGCTCCCGCATTTCCCTCTATATTCCCTCTCGTTCTGTTCCGTCGCCGAAAGGGTGTGCAATTATGGATAACTACGAGTTTTGCGTCCAGTAGGTTCTCGACAAGGGACGTACGGACCCGATCCGGGTTCTCGATTATGGATGCGGCGCCGGGGAGATCGTGAAGCTGCTCCGCGCACGAAACATCGAGGCATTCGGGTGCGACGTGTATTACGACGCCGCGGATTATTCGAACACGATGGATCCGGCGCTGTTCGGCACCTTGTTGAGGAAGATGGAAGATGGGAGGATACCTTTTGCCGATTCGGCGTTTGACTTCGTCATCAACAATCAGGTGATGGAGCACGTGGAGAATCTGGACGCCGTCCTTGCAGAAATATCTCGTGTGCTGAAACCGGGCGGGTTTGTGCTCAGCCTGTTCCCTGACAAACGCGTCTGGCGCGAGGGGCATTCCGGTATCCCGTTTTTCCACTGGTTTCCGAAAGGCAGTCGTTTCCGGGTGTACTACGCATTGGTCCTGCGAACGCTTGGCCTCGGCTACTTCAAAGAGGGAAAACCGCGCAAAAAATGGAGCGAGGACTACTGCATCTGGCTTGACAAATGGACATATTACCGGAGCCGGAAGGAGATCCGCGAGACGTTCGCGAAACATCTCGCGGAATTGAACCACATCGAGGTGTACTGGTTGCACAAGCGGCTGGGGGCACGGAGGGTAATCGCCGCATGGCTGCCTGCCGTAATTCAGCGCTACGTCGTCTGGAAGCTTGCAGGGCTCGTGCTGGAAGCGCGGAAGGCATTCTGAACCTGCTGCCAACGAAGAAGGGGAGCGCGGCGAACCGTGCTCCCCTTGGTCATTTCTTGTCGCAGGTGGCTATCGAACTGCCGCCTTGATCCACCTGTTGAGGAAGTCCACCGCGGCGGCCTTGTTTTCCAGACGCAACGGTGGGCGTGGTACCTGCTCCTTTATTTCGATCACGCTTCCCCTTCCGATCCAGGAATCGAGCGTACGCGGCGTGGTGCGGATCGCTTCCGCGGGCAACTCGGTCATGATCAGCAGGGGGCGGTCGCCGTATTCGGCCATGATGGCCGGGGTGGTGAGCCGGCTGGATTCCGGAGGAGAGAACAGCGCGACCGCGGCGACTGTCGGGTCGGCCACAGCTTCATGCAGTCCGCAGTACCCGGCTATACCTGCTCCCAGAACCACCACCTTCGCGCCGGGGGCTTTTGACCGCACGAACGCCACGGCGGCTTTGACGTCTTTCATGTAATACGCAAGCGCGTGCAGGGTGTCGTTTCCGACCCAGACAGGGGACGCACCAACGGGCATCTGGCTATCGCCCTGATCCCGCAGGTCCACGGTAAGCACCGACCAGCCCGATGCAGCAAACTGCTGCGCCGTGCTGGCCCATGTTCCGCGAGAGTGTGTCAACGCGGGCAGGCAGACGATGCTTGCGCGCGAGTTCGGAACACCGAACCACGTTCCCACGAGTGTCACACTATCCTCGGTAATTATCTCCACCGTCTGCGCTTCGACAGTGACGGGCACGCATTCCTTTTCCTCACCGCCACAACCCACAAAAAACGCTGTCGCTACGACCGCGGCGCACAGAACGATTTTCCGTACCATCGCATCCACCTCCCCGCGTGAACCGCCGTTGCATACCCTGTCCCAAGGCTTCTGCAAGGACGCTAGTAACATAGGGTTTGAATTGCGAAAAACCAAACCTTGGTACACAAAACCCGTCGCGAACTCTCCTACGAAGTGGCCGGATTCGGTTTGTCCGGGTTCACAAGGAGGTCGCGCATCGCCTTTTTCAGGTCATCCGGTGCGAATTTGCCCTGCCGGGTGAGCTCCGTCAGCGCCGAGAGCGTGATATGTTCCGCGTTGACCTCAAAGAAACGTCTCAACGCGCGCCGGCCGTCGCTCCTGCCGAATCCGTCGGTGCCCAGGCAGACCGGCGGCGTGGGGAACCAGCGATCGATCGAGGCAGGCAGCGCTTTCACGTAATCCGAAGCCATCACGAACGCGCCTGTTTCCTGTTTCAGCACCGACGAAACGTAGGGTTCCTTCGGCGGGTCGAACGGATGAAGGATGTTCCACCGCTCCGCACCCAGGCCGTCGCGGTAGAGCTCCTTGTAGCTCGTGATGCTCCACACATCGGTAGGCACGTTGTACACGTCCTCCAGCAGGTGCTGGGCTTTCAGAGCTTCGTTCAGAATCGTCCCCGAACCGAACAGATTCGCCTTGGCTTCTGAGGCCGGCAGCGACGCCGGGCGGAACTTGTACATGCCTTTCAGAATCGCAGCGGGATCCACATGCGCAGGCATGGCAGGCATCGGGTAGTTCTCGTTTTCCACCGTCACGTAGTAGAACACCGACTCCTGCTCGTGATACATGCGGCGCATACCGTCGCGGATGATGACGGCGAGTTCAAACGCGAATGCCGGGTCGTACGCGATGAGATTGGGCACGGGATACGCGAGGAGATGGCTGTTGCCGTCCTGATGCTGGAGACCTTCGCCTGCCAGTGTTGTTCGACCTGCGGTTCCTCCGATCAAGAAGCCGCGGGCGCGGATGTCTCCCGCCGCCCAGACGAGGTCCCCCACGCGTTGCAGGCCGAACATGGAGTAGAAAATGAAGAACGGGATGGTGTTCACGCCGTGCGTGGCGTACGCAGTGCCTGCCGCGATGAACGAGGCCATCGAACCCGCCTCCGTGATTCCCTCCTCGAGAATCTGTCCGTCCCTGGCTTCTTTGTAGTAAAGCAGGTTGTCCCTGTCCACCGGATCGTACAACTGCCCCACGTGGGAGTAGATGCCTGACTGGCGGAACAGCGCTTCCATTCCGAAGGTGCGCGCTTCGTCGGGTACAATCGGCACGATGAGTCGGCCCCATTCCGGGTCGCGAAGGAGCTTTGTCAGCAGCCGTACGAACACCATCGTTGTCGAGACACCTCGATCTTCGGTGCCTTTGGCAAACTCAGCGAAAAGGTCCTCGTCTGGTGGCGGAAGCGGGGCATTCCGTGGCTTGCGTGAGGGCGCGAATCCCCCGAGAGCTCTGCGGCGCTCGAGCATGTATTCGATCTCCCGGCTGCCGTCCGGGGGCCGGTAGAATGGCGCGGTCGCCAGGTCCTCGTCCGAAATCGGAATTCCGAAACGGCTGCGGAACTCAGACAGCTCCTTTTCGTTCATCTTTTTCTGCTGGTGCGCTACGTTTTTCCCTTCACCGGCTTCGCCGAGGCCGTACCCCTTGATCGTACGGGCCAGAACAACCGTCGGGTGGCCTTTGTGCTCGACCGCAGCCTTGAATGCCGCGTAGACCTTCTCAGGATCATGGCCCCCGAGGCGCATCTTCTGCAGGTGCTCGTCGGAGTAGTTCTCCACCATCTTCAGGAGGCGGGGATCCGCGCCGAAAAAGTGCTTGCGGATGTACGCGCCGCCTTCGACGCTGTATTTCTGGTACTCGCCGTCCACCACCTCGCCCATGCGGCGAACGAGAATTCCGTCGCGATCCGCCGCGATGAGTTCGTCCCACTCGCTGCCCCAGACCACTTTGATTACGTTCCAGCCCGCGCCCCGGAAGGCGGCTTCCAGTTCCTCGATAATGTGGCCGTTTCCGCGCACAGGGCCGTCAAGCCGCTGGAGGTTGCAGTTGATCACCCAGATGAGATTGTCGAGTTTTTCCCGCGCCGCGAGCGTGATGGCACCGAGTGATTCCGGTTCATCCGTTTCACCGTCTCCCAGAAATGCCCACACCTTGCCGCCTGTGTCCTTTTTCAGGCCACGGTCTTCCAGATAGCGGTTGAATCGCGCCTGATAGATAGACATGATGGGGCCGAGACCCATTGACACGGTGGGGAATTCCCAGAACTCAGGCATCAGCCACGGGTGGGGATACGAAGACAGACCGCCGCCCGGGCGTAACTCCTGACGGAAGCTTTCCAGGTCCTCTTCGGTCAACCGTCCCTCGAGAAAGGCGCGCGCGTAGATACCGGGCGAGGCGTGCCCCTGGAAGTAGATCTGATCGCCGTCGTAGCCGTTACCCCGTCCCCGGAAGAAGTGGTTGAACCCGACCTCGTACAGCGTGGCCGCGGATGCGTACGTGGAGATGTGGCCGCCGATGCTGCTGCTCGCGCGGTTTGCCCGAACCACCATCGCCATGGCGTTCCAGCGCACCAGGCTCTTGATCCTGCGCTCAATTTCCCGGCTTCCCGGGTACGGCGGCTGCTTTTCCGGCGGAATCGTGTTGATGTGCGGTGTGGACGCGGAAAATGGCACGTCGACGCCTGCGACGCGAGCCTCATTCTGCAGCATCTGAAGCAGGCCTTCAACGCGTTCAGGTCCTCCGCTGCGCAATACGTAATACAGAGAATCCAGCCATTCCCTTTTCTCCGCGAGGTTCATCCCAGCGGGTTCTCCGGACCGGGTCGTTTCACTCATCGTTGGCGTTCCTCAGAGGGGAAAAAGCGTCAAATCCTTCTGCGAAGGGCCGGCAAGATAGAAGCGTCGAACTAATGTACGCCCCTCGCCACACGAAGGCAAAATCGATATGAGAACGCTTTTTCGCAGATTGAACGTTCCCATTGAAGCCATCGCGGTGTACTTTTGTCTCATGGGTCGCGCATTCTGGAACCGGCGATGGCCTGCCGCGTTCCCTGCAGGACGCGGCTTCGGCACGGTTGATCTCCCCGGAGCGAACTTTGTTAACACTGAACCGGCTGGTCTTCTTCCTCACGTTCGTTTCCGCGTCGGTCTCCTCGGGAGCCACGCGGTACGCAGGGGACTTCCTTGCCGTGGGGGTCAGCCCGCGCGCTACCGGAATGGGCTCCGCGGTGACGGCGATAGTGGGCGGCCCGGAGGCGTCGTACTGGAATCCGGCGGGCCTCGCGGCGGGGATGACCGGCGCACCCGTATCCGTCGCGATGGAACACGCGGAACGGTTCGGCGGGGTTGTGAAGCACGACGCCGTGAGTGCTGCAATTCCGCTTTCGCGAAGCGTTCTCGGGGTGTTTCTTTTCCGGGGCGCGGTGGATGGAATCATCTTCGCCGACTCCACCACGCTGGTAGACCCAAGCCTGCCGTTGAGCGAATCCAATATGCCGGATCCGTCGAAAACGCGGACGTTCTCCAACGCCGACTACGTGATCCACGTGGCAACCGGGCACACGGTGCTCCGCACGCTCAGGGTGGGAGCGGGAGTGAAACTGATCCGCCGGACGATCGGGGGAACGGCCGCGTTCGGGTACGGCGTAGACCTCGGTGCTCAGTGGGAGCCGCGCCCGCAGATCGCGGTGGGAATACTTGTGCGAGACGCCACGACCACGCGCGTAAACTGGGATAACAGCCGCACCGATGTTGTCTACCCCACGGTGCATACCGGCGCGGCATTCGGTTTCCCGTTCCCTCGTTTTGGTGGGCGGCTGGTGGTCGCCGGAAACTCAACCGTCGGATCGGAATCGGGGGGGTACGGAGGGTTCGCTCCCTGGCGCGTGCTGAATGCCAGGAACGTGGCGAACCTCGGAGCCGAATACGAGTGGCGGGAGACGATTGCGCTGCGGCTTGGAAGCCAGAACGTGCGCGGGATGCTGGGACCCGGCTCGGCGGAAGTAACCGCCGGTATGGGATTGCGCGGTCACCTCCCCTGGTTCTCCGGTGTCCGGCGCGTGGGAGTCGATCTGGCGTGGATCCGCCACACCCTCCGCGATTCGTTCCGTCTCGGCGCAACGGTGGAATGGTAGCAAACAGGAAGGGGCTCACATTCGTGAAACACGTCGTTTCGCTCGTATCAACAGCGGGGTTGTGTGGCGTTGTGGCGTGCAGCTCGATTTCGTCACCCACGGTGTATGTGCGCGACCCATCGTACGATTTCCGCGGAAAAACCGTAGGGGTGTGCGTGATTCTCGACCCGGTGGAGCAGGAGGCCCTCAGCGACCAGCGGGTGGTCAACCGGGCAACCTCGTCGGGGCAGACCGAAGGGTATGCGAGCGAAATGACGGAACAGCCCCTGGAGGAAGACACCGGGCTTCTGACGCCGCCGAAGACGGTCACGAGCCTGCAGACGAAGTTGAAACACTGGCGGTACTACGACGAAGATTTCACCCTGGCGATGGTTGATGAGGTCAGCGCTGAACTTAAAAAACGAGGGTTCAAGGTTCGGGTAATTCCGGTCCCCGAGGGTCAGGTTGAACTCGTTGAACTCGCCCAACGCGCGCAGTCCGATACGTGCCAGATACTTGCAGTGGTAACGGTTACTGTCGCGCGGAGCTGGAATATCAGGCATCAGCAGACACTGAGAAGCACGCAGGATCTCAGCTCTTCGATGAGGTGGGTTTCTTACACCGGTGGACTTGTTCTCTGCAACATTGCCATGTTCGACATCGCCACGAACAAAGTCGTGTGGCAGCATTCTCAGCGAGTTGTGCCGCTCTCCCGCACAGTTCCGGTAATCGCCGAGCTTTACGACAACGAAGTGGCTTCCACGCGCTTCAGCTCGCGGCCCGGTCTGTATCAGGGGTGGATGTACCGCCAGGCGATGCCGCGAGCCGTCAGGCTGATGTTCGAAACAGCGGAATCCGGCTTCATTCCGTTGCCGCGTGGTTCCGAATCGGTCATTGCAGACACCGCCCCGGCTCCATTCGCCTCCGGCTGCCGGGTGTTCGTCAGGCCTGATTCCTCCAGCCGCCTGTGGTTCCCGGCGACCGTAATTCGCGACTCGGCCGGCGTGGTTTCCGTGCAATGGGCAGACGGGATATGGGAGGCGTACGGCCGACGAGTCGAATACCCGCGGTCAGACGTGCGCCCACGGGATGAGTTCCCGGAGATCGTCTGGGTGCGAACGCGCGACAGACTGGAATTCACCCCGTACCGGTTCGTCCGCGTGGACGTGCGCGGACTCGTGCACGTCACCCGGGCGGGCGATATGTCGCCCAGCACCTTCCTGCCGGGCCGGATCGGCGTCGTGCTGGAGTAAGAGCACCGTCCCCCAAAAAAGGGAAAGGCTGCGCGAGAGCACCGCGCAGCCTTGTTTCTGTCTGAACGCGTGTCGAAGCGATCAGTCCTTCTCTTCAGCTTCCTTCTGCTTCTGGAATTCTTCCTGGATTTTCACCATGATATCCGGCGGAACTTCCTCGTAGTGATCGAACTCACGGGTGTGAAGTCCGCGTCCGCCGGTCATGGACCGCAGGTCGGTGCTGTAGCGGAAAAGATTCGCGAGAGGAACCAGCGCCCGAATGACCTGGAAGGGCCCCTTCGCATCCATCCCGAGAATCTTCCCGCGCCTGCCAGAAAGATCGCCCATCACATCGCCCATGAACTCCTCGGGGACAGTCACCTCAATTTTGTAGATGGGTTCAAGGAGAACCGGACCCGCTTCCCGCATGGCGTTCTTGAATGCGTTCAGGGCGGCAAGTTTGAAGGCGATTTCGGAACTATCCACCGGATGGTAGGAACCAAAAAACACCGTTGACCTCACGTCCACGACCTTGCACCCCGCGATGATCCCCGATTCCATCGCCTCTAGGACGCCCTTTTCCACTGCAGGGATGAACTTTCCGGGAATGACTCCACCGACGATGGCGTCCACGAACTCGTATCCCGCGCCTCGTTCCAGCGGTTCTATCCGAAGATGAACGTCTCCGAACTGCCCGCGCCCACCGGTCTGCTTCTTGTGACGGTACTGCGCTTCGGCCTTTTTACGAATGGTTTCGCGGTACGCAATTTTCGGTTTCTCGAGGTCTACGACGACTCCGAAGCGCTCTGCGAGGCGCTTCACCATCACATCGAGGTGAAGCTCGCCCTGTCCGTAGATGAGGGTCTGGTTCAACTCACCATCGACCTCGTGGTAGAAGGTCGGGTCTTCTGCGTGGAGCCGGTGCAAACCGTTTGCCACCTTGTCTTCATCGCCCTTCGTGCGGGGAACAACGGCGAAACTGATGTTCGGTTTGGGCCATTCCACTCCCGGAAGAAGCACCTGGCGGCTCTTGTCGCACAGCGTGTCCCCGGTATGCGTGGTCCGCAGCTTCACAAGCGCGCCAATGTCTCCCGCGTTGATGCGGCCGGCGTCCGTCCGGTCCTTCCCCAGCATGAAGAAGCTCTGGCCGATTCGCTCCGAAGCGTTCTGCGATACGTTCGCCACCTCGATATTCTGCGTGATCTTGCCGCCGTAAACCCGCACGAAGGAAAGCTCCCCCACGTGTGCTTCGGACACGGTTTTGAAGGTGTACGCGCACAGAGGATCGGCCTCTGAGCATTGGATCTGCACTTTGCCGTCCGAGCCTGCCACCGTGGCTTCCACAGGCCCCATATCTGCGGGCGAGGGAAGATATTCGGCAATCCATTCGAGGATTCGGTCGGTGCCAACGTTGTGATGCGCATCGGACGCAAGCACGGGATACACCATGCGGTTCTTGATCGCCGCTTTCAATCCGGCGATGAAGCCATCTTCCTCCAGCTCGCCTGCTTCGAGGTATGTCTCGAGGAGCGCTTCGTCCGATTCCGCCACCGCTTCCATGAGCGCTTCCCGCATTTGTTGCGCCCGGGAAGCAAGTTCGCCGGAAAGCTCGCTGATTTTCGCCACACCCTTGCCACCGGGTTCGTACGTATACAGCTTCCCGGTCACCACATCCACAATCTGGTTGAAATGCTCGCCCTGGTTGACGGGGAACTGGCACACAACAACGCTGCTGCCGAATCGGTCCTTCGCCTGATCGACCGCCTGCTGGAAATCAGCATGTTCGCGGCTGCACGCGTTGATCACGATGAGTGCCGGTTTGTGGAATTCGGCGGCATACCCCCAGATGAGTTCCGTGCCGACTTCGACGCCCGTCTGCGCATTGATGAACACCGCGACGTTGTCCACCGCGCGCAACGCTCCAACCGCTTCCCCGATGAAATCGGTGTATCCGGGCGTGTCAATCACGTTCATCTTGATCGCCCCGGCCTCGAACTGCAACACCGTTGCGTTCAGCGAAAACTTCCTGAGCTGCTCATCGGCGTTGTAGTCGCTTACCGTGTTCCCGTCGGTTACCGACCCCATGCGGGTTGTCACCCCGAGGGTATACAGCACCGCCTCCACGAAGGTGGTTTTCCCGGCTCCTCCGTGGCCGACAAACGCGATGTTCCGTATGGTGTTTGCGCTGTGTTCGTTCATGCGAATGCTCCTGCAGATTTACGGGAAGATGAGGCGATGCACCGGTAGGCGGTTCGCAAACATGAACCAATAAAAATACGAGTTTGCCGTACAAGGTCAAGGAAGGGACTGGCGAAAGGCGATTCCATGGGGCCGGCCACGGAAAACCGGAAGCGGACGATGCGGGCGGATGCTTCGGTTGCCGCATTACTCCGCCGATCCCGTGCAGGAGAGCCCGGAACGCGGACACCGACAGGACAAAATGCGGAGGATAGTTCCCCGGGGCACACTCCTCCTCTCCGTCCTTATTTGCGCCTTTCTTGGTATATTACATGAATCTGAAACCAGACCAGAAAACCCGTGGCGGAGGTAAGCCGGCGTGAAGTTCACCAGTTACCAGAAAAAGACACTCAAGGCGCTTGTGCTGTGGAGTGTCATCGCAGCCGCCGCGTACGCCATCGCACCCAGGGTGCCTCGATTGTTGCGATTGGCGTCCGGCATGAATCTGCTGGAGTTGATCGGCCTCCTCGCGTTGATTCTTGCGATCGGCGAGGCCCTTGGCTTGCTCACTCAGGTCATTCTCGTAGGAAAACGGAAGCCGCCGGTCGAGGGCGCGATGGTGGGCCGCATCTACCGGCTTGTGGCAGTGCTGGCCGTGCTTCTCGGCATCGCATACGGATTTGGCAAGCTGGGCACCATCGGCGCGTTCTTCGCCATGTTCGGAGGTATGCTCCTCGGCTGGTCCTTGCAGGCACCGGTCAGCGGTATCGCGGCATGGGTGCTGGTATCGCTGAAACGCCCGTTCAGGCCCGGTGACCGGATCCAGTTCCCCAATCTTGGACTTGTGGGAGACGTTCACGATACCGGCATCATGTACACGATGCTGAACCAGGTCGGCGGAACGGTCGGCAGCGAAGAGGCAGTCGGGCGGTACATCCTTGTTCCCAATGCCGTTCTGTTCAGCCAGGTAGTCATCAACTACACCATCGTCCAGGAAAGCCCCTACATGCTGGACGAAGTGGTCGTCCGGATCACGTACAACTCCAACTGGGACCGGGCGGAGGAGATTCTGCTCAAGACCGCGGAAGAAGTCACGGGGGACGTGATCGCTGCCACGGGTGTGAAACCTTACATCCGCTCCGACCTGTACGATTACGGTGTCAACCTGAGGCTGCGGTATCAGACCCGTGTGAAAGATCGTGCCGAAACCGCGTATCTGCTGAACAAAAACATGTTCAAGGAACTCCAGAAGTGCCCTGACGTGGACCTCGCCATGCCGTACGTCTACTCCAACCGCGCAGGCGCCAAGCTCGTCGAAATCACAACGGAAAAGGGTGCCGTGAAGGAAATCCCGATCGACGAGATCACCCCGTCAGCTCGTGAGCTGGACCCGCACGACGTTGAACAGGTCGCGCAGAGCATCGCGCTTCAGGGTCTCCTGCAACCGATCGTCGTTACGCGAAACAATGCGACGGGAAGGTACGATATACAGGCCGGCGATCTCCGCCTCGCCGCGTGCAAACAGCTTGGCTGGAAAACGATCACCGCTCTGGTGCAGGACGCCAAGGAACCGAAACCGGTCGTCCCGCCGATTTCTCCACTCAACCCGAAGGCATGATGAATCATCCGAGGGGTGGCGCGCGCCACCCCTTCCCCGGTTTTCGCATCCCGACAGGTACTTCTTCATGATTCCTCATCGAACACTGGCGGCACTCGCTCTCGCCGCCTTCTTTCTCGGAGGCTGTTCG
>ENA-UOWE01005222-UOWE01005222.1-activated-sludge-metagenome-genome-assembly--contig:-NODE-5222-length-11957-cov-8.425139_pt1 | contig 11957 bp, 9 predicted proteins | sample MGYA00249841_ERZ761562 | MGnify/ENA primary metagenome ERZ761562 (study PRJEB28883, sample SAMN05720200) | activated sludge metagenome | isolation source: Anaerobic digester | place: Japan... | reverse complement strand
GACGGTGCACCATGGACCCATGACCCGGATCCTCGTCGTCGACAACTACGACAGCTTCGTCTTCACGATCGTCGGCTACCTCGAGCAGCTCGGCGCCGACTGCGAGGTCGTGCGCAACGACGCGATCACCCCGGCCGACGGCGCCGACTTCGACGGGGTGCTCGTCTCGCCCGGCCCGGGGACGCCCGAGGAGGCCGGGGTCTCGATGGCGATGATCCAGGCCTGCGCGGAGCGCGCCCAGCCGATGCTCGGTGTCTGCCTGGGCCACCAGGCGCTCGGGGTCGTGCTCGGGGCGACGGTGGGCCGCGCGCCGGAACTGCTGCACGGCAAGACCTCGCAGGTGCACCACGACGGCACCGGGGTGCTGGCCGGAGTATCGGACCCCTTCACCGCGACGCGCTACCACTCCCTGACCATCGCCCCCGAGACGATGCCCGACTCGCTGATCGCCAACGGGCGCACCGAGTCGGGGATCATCATGGCCGTGCGTCACGCGAGCCTGCCGCTGCACGGGGTGCAGTTCCACCCCGAGTCGGTGCTCACCCACGGCGGCCACCGGATGTTCGCGAACTGGTTGGCGATGTGCGGGATGCCGGATGCCGTCGAACGCTCCGTCGGGCTCAGCCCGCTGGTGCACGACGCCGCGGGTGTGGCGCGGATGGTCGCCGCCGGCTGACCGGCATCCGACCGCCTCCTCGCGGAGTCAGGTGCACCCTGCGGTCAGGGGGAGGGGGACGGCTCGGGCTCGGGTGATGCCGACTGCGTGGGGCTCGGCTCCGGGGTCGGCGTCGGTTCCGGCGTGGGGGTCGGCGTGGGGGTCGGCGTCGGAGCCGCCTTCTGCGCGACGATGATCCGCACCGTGCCACCGATCTCGATCTTGCCGCTCGGCGGATCCTGCTCGAGCACCCGGTTCTCCGGAACCTCCGAGCTGACGCGGAACGACGTCTCGGGAGCCAGGCCGACGTTCGAGAGCAGCTGCTGGGCCTCGCTCAACGGTTTGCCGACGACGTTGGGGACGACGACCTGACCGGTTCCGACCCGCACGCTGATCGACGACCCGGGGCTCACCGAGGCGCCGACTGCCGGGTTGGAGTCGATGATCTGCCCCTGCGGGGTCTTGGGGTCGTCCACGTCGGTGACGGTGCCGAGGGTCAGGCCGAGGTCGCCGAGCAGCTGTCGGGCCTCGTCAGCGGTCTTGCCGGCGAGGTCGGGCACGGTGATCGCGGTCGGGCCGGAGGACACGACGAGGCGCACGGTGCTGCCGCGATCGACCTCGGTCCCACCCTGGGGCGTCTGACTGATCACGACGTCAGCCGGCACCGTGTCGCTGGCCTGGCGGATGACGTCGTCCTCGAGCCCGGCTCGCGCCAGCTCGGCGATGGCCGTCTGCTCCGGCTTGTTGACGACGGTCGGCACCGTCACCTGCGGCACCTCCTCCTCGCCGAAGTACGACGAGAGGCCGAACGCGAGCGCCGCCAGCGCTGCGACCGCGAAGATCGCCAACACCACCCAGCCGCTCTTCTTCCGCTTCTCCTGCGTGTCGTCGGCCAGGGCCGGGAAGGTCTCGGTGTTCGTGCCGACCGGGACCTCCGGCGGCACGGCCCCGGGTGACAGCACCTGGGTCTGCTCGGACGTGATGGCCGGCAGCGCCTCGGTGGCGTCAGCGGTGAGGGCCGCCGCACCGGCACCGCTGGCCAGGGCCACCGCCGTGGCTCGGGCCGCGGCACTGATCGGGCGGCCGAGGCGCACCGCCTGAAGGTCGCTGCGGAACTCACCGGCACTCTGGTAGCGGGCGTCGCGGGGCTTGGCCAGGGCGTGCATGACCACTGCGTCGAGGTCCTCGGGGATGCTCGGGGCGAAGCGCGACGGCGGCAGCGGCTGCTCCCCGACGTGCTGGTAGGCGATCGAGACCATGCTGTCGCCCATGAAGGGCGCCCGGCCGGTCAGCAGCTCGAAGAGCATGCACCCCGCCGAGTACAGGTCCGATCGCTCGTCGACCGCCTGCCCCTGGGCCTGCTCGGGCGAGAGGTACTGGGCCGTGCCCACGACCGACTGGGTCTGGGTCATCGTCGCGTTGGCGTCGGCGAGGGCCCGGGCGATGCCGAAGTCCATCACCTTGATGGTGCCGTCCGCCCCGATCATGACGTTGGCCGGCTTGATGTCGCGGTGCACGATGCCGTTGCGGTGGCTGTACGCGAGGGCGTCGAGGACGCCCTCGGTGACCCGCATCGCCTCGGTCGGCTCCAGCGTGCCCCGCTCGGTGATGACCTCGCGCAGCGTCTTGCCGTCGACGAACTCCATGATGATGTACGGCACCCGCACCTCGGCCCCGCCACTCTCGGTGACGGAGTCCTCGCCGTGGTCGTAGACGGCGACGATGGATGCGTGGTTGAGCCCAGCTGCTGACTGGGCCTCGCGGCGGAAGCGCGTGAGGAACGTCTGGTCGCGCGCGAGCTCGCTGCGCAGCATCTTGATGGCGACCTGGCGACCGAGTCGGGTGTCGTAGCCGAGGTGGACCTCGGCCATCCCTCCACGTCCGAGCAGGGTGTCCACCTCGTAGCGGCCACCGAGCAACTTGGGGACCTCAGCCATGCCGTGCGCTCCTCATCGATTCATCACTTCAGCCGTGCTTCCATCATCTGGCGGGCGATCGGTGCGGCCACGCGGCCGCCGCCGATTTCGCTGCCGGTGACACCCCCGTCCTCCGCGATGACGGCGACCGCGATCTGCGGGTCGTCCGCCGGGGCGAAGGAGATGAACCAGGCGTGGGGCTTGCGGCCCTCACCGTGCTGCGCCGTCCCCGACTTGCCTGCGACCGCCACCCCGTCGATCTGCGCCCGCGTCCCCGAACCGTCGGTGACGACGGCCTCCATCATCCGGGTCAACTGTGCCGCAACATCGGGGGTCACCGCCTGCGACAGCTCCTGCGGATCGGTGGTCTCGATCACGGACAGGTCGGACCCGATGACCGACTGCACGAGGTAGGGCTTCATGACGGCGCCGTCGTTGGCGACCCCGGCCGCGACCATCGCCATCTGCAGCGGGGTGACCCGCACGTCGAACTGGCCGATCGAGGACTGCGCGAGCTGGGGCATGTTCAGTTCGGCGGGGATCGTGCTCGGGGTGACGCGCATGGGCACGCTCAGGGAGTCGCCGAAGCCGAACTTCTCGGCCTGGGCCCGCAGCGCGTCGGCGCCGATGTCCATGCCGACCGAGGCGAAGGCGGTGTTGCACGAGATCGCCATCGCCCGGGTGAAGGACACCTGGTCGTTGGCGCCGCAGGCCCCCGGGAACATGTTCGGCAGGCTCGCCGTGGTGCCGGGCAGCTCCAGCACGGCGGGCCCGGGCAGCATGCTGTCCTCGGTGTACTCCCCCGACGACAGGGCTGCCGCGGCGGTGATCACCTTGAAGATCGACCCGGGCGGGTAGAGGTCGCCGTTGATGCTGCGGTTGACCAGCGGGCGCTGCGGGTCGGTGTTGAGCTTCTTGTAGTTCTCGTCGAGCGCGCTGAGGTCGTGCCCGGCCAGGTCGTTGGGGTCGAACGTCGGCTGGCTCACCATCGCGAGGATCGCGCCGGTCTTCGGGTCGAGGGCGACGGCAGCACCTCGGATGCCGGTCATCGCCTTCACTGCCGCGCGCTGGACCGCGGGGTCGAGCGTCGTCTCCAGGGTCGCGCCCTGCGGGCGGCGGCCGGTGAACAGGTCGGAGACCCGGCGGTAGAACAGCTTGTCGCTCGACCCGGACAGGTAGGCGTTCTCGGACTGCTCGAGCCCGCCGGAGGCACCGTAGAAGGAGTAGGAGCCGGTGACGTGGGCGTAGAGCTCGCCGTTGGAGTACTCGCGCTGGAACTTGAACTGGTCGTCGACGGGCACCGAGCTCGCCACGGCCGTCTGGCCGACGAGGATCGAGCCGCGCTCGCGGGCGTACGTCGACAGCAGGGTCCGCCGGTTGTCCGGCCGGGCGTTCAGGTCGGCGGCGAAGACGTACTGGATGAGGGTCGTCGACACGAGCAGCGACGCGAAGAGGATCGCGACGACGATCGAGAGGCGACGCACGGGCGCGTTCACGGCATCCTCACCACCTCGGTGTGGGCCTGGCCGACCTCGTGCGGGACGTTGATCTCCGGCATGGGGCGGCGGGCGTGGTCGGAGATGCGCAGCAGGATGGCGACGAGGGTCCAGTTGGCCAGCAGCGAGGACCCGCCCGAGGACAGGAACGGCATGGTCAGGCCGGTGAGGGGGATGACCCGGGTCACGCCGCCGACGACGACGAAGCACTGGAGCGCGAGCGAGAACGACAGGCCGGCGGCGAGCAGCTTGCCGAAGCCGTCGCGGGTGCCGAGCGAGGTGCGCAACCCGCGCTGGACGAGCAGGACGTAGAGCATGAGCAGGGCGAACAGCCCGACGAGCCCGATCTCCTCACCGAAGCTCGGGATGATGAAGTCGGACTCGGCGAAGTACGTCAGGTCGGGCCGCCCCCGACCCAGACCCGTGCCGAACATCCCCCCGGCGGCCATGCCCATGAGCCCCTTGGCCAGCTGGTCCGAGGCCTGCAGGGCCTCGGGGCTGAAGGTGTCGAGCCACAGCAGCACGCGGGTCTGGACGTGCCCGAACATCAGGTACGCGACGTAGGCGCCGGCGCCGAACAGGGTGAGGCCGATGGCGATCCAGGACACCCGCTCGGTCGCGACGTAGAGCATCGCGACGAACAGGCCGAAGAACAGCAGCGAGGAACCGAGGTCGCGCTCGAACACCAGGACGGCGAGGCTGGCGAGCCAGGCGATGAGGATCGGTCCGAGGTCGCGGGCGCGCGGCAGGGTCAGCCCGAGCACCTTGCGCCCCGCGACCGAGAGGGCGTCGCGGGTCTGGACGAGGTAGCCGGCGAAGAAGATGGCCAGCGCGATCTTGGCGATCTCGCCGGGCTGGAAGGACATCGAGCCGATGCGGATCCAGATCCGGGCGCCGTAGATCGACGTGCCGATGACGGGCATGAGCGGCAGCAGGAGCAGGACGAAACCGACCACGCCCGCGAGGTAGGTGTAGCGGCGCAGCACCCGGTGGTCGCGCAGCACGACGAGCACGGCTGCGGCGATGACGACGGCGACACCGGTCCACATGAGCTGGCGCAGGGCCACCCCGTCGGAGATCGACGTGCCGTTGGCGAGGTCGATGCGGTGGATCATCACCAGCCCGAGCCCGTTGAGCAGGGTGATGATCGGCAGCATGAGCGGGTCGGCGTAGGACGCCCGCCAGCGCAGCACGAGGTGGAAACCGACGGCCATCGCGAGGTAGCCACCGGCGAGGGCCATCGTGCCCGGCGGCATCGACTCCGACGTCGCCACACCGACGTTGACGTAGGCGAGCAGCACGATCGCGACGGCCGCGATGAGGAGCACGAGCTCGACGTTGCGACCTCGCCTCGGGGTGTACGACGAGACGACACTCATGCGGTCACCGGGCTGCCGGTGGGCGACGGGCCCCGCGATGTGGTCGTGGGTGTCGGAGCGGGGGTCGTGCCGCTGGGGGTACCGCTCGGGGAGGGGGTCGGTGTGAGGGTCGGTGTGGGGCTCGGCGGCGTCCACGTCGACGGCACCGTGCGGCACTCCTCGCCGTTCAGGCGGGCCCACCGGCAGGCCGTGGCCTGCAGGCGCAGATCCTCGACCCGGGCGTCGGCAGCGGCGCGGTCGTCGACGTCGATGCCCTGCTCGAGGCTGCTCTGGTACGAGGGAGGCAGGTCGTCGACCGCGATGGTCGTCGTGTAGAGGGGGCGCGACAACGAGATCGGCCCCAGCGTCTGGTTCACCCCTTGGTAGACCGTGACGACGCCGTCGTTGCCGCTCAGGTGGTACTGCTGCTGGGACCAGGCGTACGCGGCATACGACCCACCCGCGAGCACGACCGCCGACACGACGATCAGCGCGAGGAGCCGCAGAACCGTGCCCCCGTGCGAGCGCGGACCCTCCTCGGCGAGGGTGACACCGTCACCCCCGGCGTCGGGCTCGTCGGTACCGCTTCCGGATGCCGCTCGCGTCGCCTCCTGGGTGAGCGCCGCCGCCTTCGCGGCGGGCGTCGTCGGCATCGGCCGGGTGCCCTTCTCGCGAACCGCTGCCGCGCCGACGACCTGCGGCTGGGTCGGGGGCGCCGAGTCAGTGGTGCCGTCGACGATGTCGCTGACGATCACCGTCACGTTGTCCGGGGCGCCGGCGCGCAGGGCGAGGGCCACGAGCCGGTCGGCGCAGTCAGCGGGGCTCCCGGGCGCCGTCAGCACCTCGTCGATGGTGTCGCGGGCGACGTAGTCGGTGAGGCCGTCGGAGGCCAGCAGGTAGCGGTCGCCGATGCGGCCCTGACGCACGACGAGGTCGGGCTCGTCGTCGACGGACCCGGTCAGCACCCGGGTCACGAGCGAGCGCTGCGGGTGGGTCTGGGCCTCCTCGGCGGTGATCCGCCCCTCGTCGACGAGGGTCTGCACGAAGGAGTGGTCCTTGGTGACCTGGGTGACGACCCCGTCGCGCACCATGAAGGCTCGCGAGTCACCGATGTGGGCCAGGACGATCTTGTCGCCCGAGCGCAGCATCGCGATGAGGGTGGTGCCCATGCCGTCCAGGCGCGGCTCGGAGCGCACCTCGTTGCCGATGTCGGCGTTCGCTGACAGGATGCGGGCCAGCAGGGCCTCGCTGAGGTCGCGCCCGCTGAGCGCCTCGTCGTCGAGGGAGACCAGCCCGGCGATCACCGTCGAGCTCGCGACGTCACCGCCCGCGTGACCGCCCATGCCGTCGGCGAGGGCGAGCAGGTGCGGCCCGGCGTAGGCGGAGTCCTCGTTGTTGGACCGGACCATGCCGACGTCCGAGCGGGCGGCGTAGTGGAAGGCGAACGGCATCCGTCACCTCTGCAGTTCGACGACGGTCTGGCCGATCCGCAGCACGCTGCCGACGGCGACCTCGCGCGGCTCGGTCAGGCGGTTCGCGCCGAGGAACGTGCCGTTGGTCGATCGGAGGTCCTCGACCTGCCACGTGCCGTCGTCGGCCTGGAAGATGCGGGCGTGGCGGCCCGAGACGTAGTCGTCGTCGAGCACGAGGGCGCACTCGGGACTGCGACCGATGAGGGTGCCAGCCGGGCGCAGCGGGAGGGTCGTGCCGGCGAGCTGCCCGGCCGTCACCGTGAGCCGGGTCGGGCCCTTGCCGCCACCGCGACGGCCGAAGCGCCCGCCTCGAGCGGGGGCCTGTGCTGGGGCTGTGGCCACCGCGCCCCCGGCCGCGGGCCCGGCCACCACCGCAACGGGTGCGGGCTTGGCCGGCTTCGCGGCCTTGGCCCTGCCGGAGGAGCGCCGGCCGACGCGGGTGCCGTACAGGTCGCCGCGCAGGACGCCGACGATGGCGAACACGAAGAACCACAGCAGCACGAGCAGGCCGAGCCGCATGAGGGTGATGGTCAGCTCGCTCAGCACGCCGACGTCACCTCCGCCCACCACGGAACGTGATCGACGTGCGGCCCACGGTGATGCGGTCGCCGTCCTGGAGGTGTTCGCTCGTGATGCGCTCGCCGTTGACGTAGGTGCCGTTCGTCGAGCCGAGGTCGCGGATCGTCGTCACGAAGCGCGGGCCGTCGGTCGTGACGCGGAGCTCGCTGTGCCGGCGGGAGATGCCCGGGTCGTCGAGGATGATGTCGGCGACGTCGTCACGGCCGAGGATCGTGATGGCCCCCATGAGCGGGTAGCGCTCGCCGTCGACGTCGAGCCAGGGGCGGTCGGCCGGGTTGACCCGCCGCGGAGCCGCGGCGACCGGCGGTGCCGGAGTGGGTTCGGGCTCGCGGGCGACGGGTGCCCGCGGTGCGCGAGCGACCGGCGCAGCGGGTGCAGGCGGAGCCGACGGGGGCGGGACCGCGGCGCGCGGCGCGACGTGAGCGGGAGGTGGGCCAGCGGCATCCGGCGTGCTCGGCCGCTGCACCGCGCGCTCCGAGCCGGTGGTGCCGGTCGCCCGGGGTCGCGACGCCTTGGACGGGCGGATGCGGAACACCCCGGTCTCGAGGTCGTCGTGCTCCTCGAAGATGATGTCGAACGGGCCGGCGGGCTGGTAGCGCTGCCCCTCGCAGTGCTCCTCGGCGGCGGCGACGAGATCCATCTCGACGTCGGCCAGGTCGGGGTGCAGCCGGTCGTAGTCGCCGGGGGAGAGCTCGACCGTGAAGACGTTCGGCACGATGGCCCGGCCCGAGCTGCTCACGGCGCGGTCGTCCATGGCGCGGCGGATCGTGCTGGCGATCTCGACCGGGTGCACGGCCGAGCGCAGGTGCTTGGCGAACGTGCCCTGCACGGCGCGCTCGATGCCGGCCTCGAGGCGATCGAACAGACCCACGGAGCACCTCCTGCACGGTTTCGGGGACGGTCGATTTGTCAGCCTATCCGTCACGGCTGGGAGATCTCCGACAGCGCGGCCCCGTACCGTGGACGGATGAACGACGGCGTGCAGGTGATCGTGCCCCGCGAGGTGCCCCTCGGGGGGCTGCGGTCGATGACGGTGCGGCGCACGCTGCCCGCCAGGGAGCGCTCGTTCGTCGGCGCCTGGTGCTTCGTCGACCACTACGGGCCCGATGACGTCGAGGTCACCGGGGGCATGGACGTCGCGCCACACCCGCACTGTGGTCTGGCGACGGTGTCGTGGCTGTTCACCGGCGAGGTCGAGCACCGCGACTCCCTCGGGACGGTCGCGACCGTCCGCCCGGGGGAGGTCAACCTCATGACGGCCGGGCGCGGCATCTCGCACTCGGAGGTGTCGACGGCTGGGACGGCTGTCTTGCACGGCGTACAGCTGTGGGTGGTGCTTCCGGCGGCGTCGGCCGGGTGCGAGCCGCGCTTCGAGCACCACGTGCCTGCTGTGGTTTCGGTGGCGCCGGGGGTTGCGGCGTCGGTGTTCGTGGGGTCGCTGTTCGGGTCGACGTCGCCCGTTTCGGTGGAGACGCCGCTGGTCGGGGCGGAGGTCGCGCTGGAGCCCGGTGCCGTCGTGGACGTGCCGGTGGATGCCGGGTTCGAGCTGGGGGTGCTCGTCGACTCTGGCTCGGTGGTGTTCGCAGGGCAGCGCCTGGCGCGCGGTGAGCTCGGGGTGGTCGAGGCAGGCGACTTTGGTGACGGTTCTGGGCGGGGCGGTGGGTCGGATGCCGGGGGTGCGCCACGGCATCCGGGTTCCGTTGCGCTTCAGGCTGGTTCGGACGGCGCGCGGGTGGTGGTGCTCGGGGGTGAGCCGTTCGCCGAGGAGGTCGTCATGTGGTGGAACTTCATCGGGCGCTCGCACGACGAGGTCGTGGCGGCCCGCGAGGAGTGGGAGGCGTCGGGGGTGCCGGGGGCATCCGTGGGGCGCTTCGGGTCGGTGCAGGGTTATGTCGGTGAGGTGTCGCGGATCCCGGCGCCCGGGCTGCCCGGGGTGCGGCTGCGGTCTCGGGGCAACCGTTCAGCGGGGGGCCGATCGCGCGGCTGAGCGCGCTCTTGGCCCTCCTGTCGCCTCGGCGCACGGGCGGACCCGGGCGTGGTTGGGCCGTCAATGGCGGGGCCGCTTTGGAGCATCGGCCCTTCATCGGGCACACTGTGTCTGCTCGCATGAGCACCACGCGCAAGTGGCGGAACGGCAGACGCGCTGGCTTCAGGTGCCAGTGTCCGAAAGGGCGTGGGGGTTCAAATCCCCCCTTGCGCACCAAACGACGAAGGACCCCCCAACGCTTTGTCGGGGGGTCCTTCGCCGTTTTCCGGCCAGGCGGGGTGCACGAAATCGGGGTCATGACCCCGATTTCGTGCAGAACAGCCGGCGGGAGTGGGCCCTTCGCGCCGTGTCACGTGAACAGGGCCTGGCCCAGCACCTCACCCTCCTGAGCACCGGGCAGCACGGCGAACACCGCTGACCCGATCGGGGTGGTCCAGAGGTTGAGCAGGTCGAGTTCGGCGAGGCGGGCCTGCACGGGCACGAACTGGCGCACGGGGTCGGCCTGGTACGCCACGAACACCAGACCCGACGAACTCGTCGACCCGGCATCCGGCGCATCGTCATACGAGTACGGCCGACGGAGGAACCGCTCGTGCGGGGCGCTGGCGTGCGCCCGGCGGATGTGCGCAGCGTCGTCGACGACGTGGAAGCCGAGCCCGTCGACGGCCTCGAGGTCGGGCGCCGTGTCGAGCCCACCCCCGGTCACGGGTGCGCCCGTGGCCAGCCGCCGCCCGATCGAGTTCTCGCGCGAGAGCCGGTCGACGCGGTCCCACCCGTCGAGGTCCATCTCGATGCGCCGGACGACGACCGAGCTGCCGCCGCGCAGCCACGTCGGGCCCGCGTCGGCGCTCCACAGCAGGTCGGCGTCCAGCCCGGCGACATCGGGCTGCACGGTGCCGTCGACCTGGCCGAAGAGGTTGCGCATCGGCACCCCCGGCCCTTCGTGCGGTTCGCGGAAGCCGCGCTGAACCCACCGCACCGAAGCCAGCCCGGCCGCTCCCGCGAGCAGGCGCCGCTGGGCGTGGGCCACCGTCGTGGGGCTCGTGGCGCAGATCTGGAGCAGCAGGTCGCCGCCACTCCATCGGGGCTGGAGGCGGTCGATCGCGAAGGCCGGCAGCGGTGCCAACCAGGCCGGCACCTGCGCCCCGACGACCTCCACCACGCGTCGCCCGACCCCGACGGTCACGGTCAGCTCGGCTGTGACCGAGGCGAGTTCGGGCTCCTGGTCGGTCAGGGTGCCGCGGCCCGCCATCAACCGCTCGATGTCGTCGGTCCACACGGTGAGCAGCCGCCGCACCACGTCGGCGTCCGCCCCGTCCACGAGATCGAGGGCGACGAACGTCGCGTACGCCGGAGGAGCCTCGAGGATGCCGGCCTGGTGAGCCCCGCGGAAGGGGCGCGCCACGGCATCCGGCCCCGTCGCCCGCGTGCCCGGTGGAACCGCCGAGGTGGCACTCGCCGACGGGCCCCCGGATGCCGCCGTCGCGATGGCTGCCGTGGCCGCGAGACCGGCCCCGGCGAGCCCCGAGAGCAGGACCGAGCGGCGGCCGGACTGCGCCGCTCGGCCCTGGTCGGGCGTGCTCATGAGTGGGTCGGGCTCGGTGCGTACGACTCCTGCGCGCCGGTGAAGGCCCGCACCGGCACCGTGAGGGTGACGTCGCCGTCGCTCGTGCTGAGCGTCAGGGTGGTGGTCGTGCCGGTCTCGAGGGGGCCGGTCAGCTTCATGAGCATGAGGTGGTCGGAGCCGGGCTCGAGCAGGTGCGTCCCTCCGGCGGGGATGACGATGCCGCCGGCCTTGGGCTGCATCTGCATCGCGCCGGTGTCGGTCTTCACCGTCTCGTGCAGCTCGACCATGCCGGCCGCGGGGCTGCTCCCGCCGGTGATGGTGACCTCGTGGTCGGTGGTGTTGCGCAGGGTGCCGAACGCGGCGGTCATCGGCTCCATGCCGGCCATGGCGTCGTCGGTCGCCTTGACCCAGCCGTCGTCGAGCACCACGGCGCCCGCGCCCTGGGTGGTTTCTGCCGTCGTCGACGACGAGCTGGATGCCGTGGCACCGGTTGGGGTGGGCGTGTCCTGTCCGCAGGCGGTCAGGGTGAAGACGAGGGTGGCTGCTGCGCCGAGGGTGAGGGCGCGGCTGATCGAACGGGTCGTGCTGGACATGAGGTCTCCTGGAACTGGCGTGCGGGATCACACCCGCGGGGAAGGGGTCAGCGCGTGGCCGACCCCGTCGCGGAGCCGGCTCAGGTGACGGGCAGGGGCGGGCCCCGGCCGCCGAGGGGGCGCAGCGCCCGGCTGGTCGGGGTGGTCAAGGCGCCGGCCTCGACGGCAAGGCGCAGGATGCCGTGGGCGAACCGCAGGCTCAGCGGCTCGGGGATCAGCGCGCGCACGACGGCGCGCACGGCATCCTCACCGCGGGAGAGGAGCACGGCCGCGAGCACCGTCGCGATCGCGTGGGCCGCGAGCATGCCGGGCGTGACGTGCAGGCCCGCGAGCA
>ENA-UOWE01005219-UOWE01005219.1-activated-sludge-metagenome-genome-assembly--contig:-NODE-5219-length-11958-cov-31.941611_pt1 | contig 11958 bp, 18 predicted proteins | sample MGYA00249841_ERZ761562 | MGnify/ENA primary metagenome ERZ761562 (study PRJEB28883, sample SAMN05720200) | activated sludge metagenome | isolation source: Anaerobic digester | place: Japan... | reverse complement strand
AAGTTCTACAAGCTGTCTGAGGGCGAGGTTGCCGCTTATGTAGAGCGGATGAAAAACAATGTAGCTGCCGATAAAAGTGAGGGAGACAAAGGAGAGGCTTAGGGATGGTCAGACTGGATGACGCAGTCCCCGCCCGGCTCAAGACCCACGGGACCACATTCGAGGTTTTGGTGGACCCGGACGGGGCTTTAGCCCTGAAACGGGGAGAGAGCGTCAACCTGGAGGAGATCCTGGCGGTGGAGGATGTCTTCGAGAATGCCTCTCGAGGCGACCGGAGCCCGGAAGAGGATCTTCAAAAGGCCTTCGGCACCACCCAGGTTCTGACAATCGCCGAGGCCATAATCAAGAAGGGCGAGATAAGCCTCACTGCCGAGCAGCGCAAGCAGTTCATTGAGAACAAGCGCAGGCAAGTGATTGAGATCATAGCCAGAAATGCCATCAACCCCCAGACCAAGACCCCTCATCCGCCGGGAAGGATAGACCAGGCCATGACCGAGGCCAGGGTCAACATCGACCCCACCAAATCCACGGACGAACTGGTCAAGATTGCCATGAAGGCCATCCGGCCGCTCATACCCATACGGTTCGAGGAGGTGGAGGTGGCGGTTAAGATACCACCGGAATATGCTCCCAAAGCCTACGGCGAAGTCGCCGCCTTTGGCAAGCTCAATCGGGAAGCGTGGCAGAACAATGGCGCCTGGATCGGAGTGGTCCAGATACCGGCAGGCATGCAGACGGAATTCTACGCCCTGATCAACCGTCTGACCAAAGGAGAAGCGGAGACGAAGCTTCTCAAGCATTGAATGCGGGAGTCGAAAACGAAATGGATCGCAAGGTGGTAGTGCCGGGTGATCTTCTCTCTGAGGATGCCAAGAGGTCGGGCGAGGGGACGTATATCCGCGATGGGAGCGTTTATTCCTTGCTGTATGGCCTTGCGAACTTTAGGGATAAGATAAATGTCATACCTCTGGCGGGCAAGTATGTGCCCGGACCGGGGGATAACGTCATCGGAGTGGTGAAGGATATCACCTTCTCCAACTGGATCGTGGACATAAACTCGCCCTATGATGGGCTGCTGCACATCTCCGAGTTTCCCAAGAGGATTGAATCGGAGGAGATGAGCAAGTATTTGCATATCGGCAGCTCCATCATGGCCCGGATTAAGGATGTGGACCCCACCATGAAGGTGGAACTCACTTTAAACGACCGCAAGCTGGGGTTGATAAGGGCCGGCAGGGTGGTGGAGATAAGCCATACCCGGGTTCCGAGGCTCATCGGCAAGGGCGGATCCATGATCGGCATGCTGAAGAAAGAGTTGAACTGCAGCATCTTCGTGGGCCAGAACGGAAGGATCTGGATTAACGGAGGGGCAGAGGATACGGATCTGGCCTTGAAGACCATCAGCCTGATCGAGAAGGAGGCCCATACCAGCGGCCTCACGGACCGGGTAGTGGCATACCTCAAGAAGGAGAAAGGGGCCAGAAGTTGATCGCTATGGATGAGACTGATATATCATTTTTCAAGGACGGACTGCGCCTGGATGGCCGGAAGGCGGATGAGCTACGTCCGGTGAAGATCGAGGTGGGAGTCCTGGCCAGAGCAGACGGCTCATGCTACATCGAGATGGGAGGAAACAAGGTCATAGCCGCGGTTTACGGGCCCAGGGAGGTGCATCCCAGGCACCTGCAGGAGGTCACCCGGGCCATTGTGAGATACAGATACAACATGGCCTCGTTTTCAGTCGAGGAGAGAAAGCGGCCCGGGCCGGACAGGAGATCCTATGAGCTGTCCAAGGTAAGCCGGGAGGCTCTGGAGCCTGTGATTATCACCAGCTTCTTCCCCCGATCGGTCATAGACGTATTTGTGGAGGTGCTCCAGGCGGATGCCGGAACCAGGACCGCAGGGATCAATGCGGCGGCAGTGGCTTTGGCCGATGCCGGAATTCCCATGAAGAGCATGATCTCCTCCTGTGCGGCGGGAAAGGTGGCCGACACCATAGTCCTAGATCCCATGAAGGAGGAGGACAACTTCGGCCAGGCCGATCTGCCCATAGCCATGACCCCCAGCGGGGAGATCACCCTGATGCAGATGGACGGCGGGCTGACCCCGGAGGAGTTCCACCAGGCGGTGGAGCTGGCCATGAAGGGAGCCCGGGACATATACGAGCTGCAGAGAGCAGCATTGGTCAAGAAGTACAATCAAATGACTGAGCCGGGACAGGCGGAGGTGCATGCCTGTGACTAATGTCATCTCCGAGATCAAGAAGGACTTCATCTACAATTTGCTGCTCAAGGGAGAGAGGATCGACGGTCGATCGTTCCACCAGTACCGGGAGATATCCATAGAGAGGGATGTGATCAGGAAGGCGGAGGGAAGCGCGCTGGTAAAGCTCGGCTCCAGCCAGGTTCTGGTGGGGGTCAAGATGCAGCCGGGGGAGCCCTTTCAGGATACGCCCAATCGGGGCGTGATCATCACCAATGCCGAGCTGGTGCCCCTGGCCTCTCCATCATTCGAGCCCGGCCCGCCCAGCGAGGTGGGAATAGAGCTGGCCCGTTTGGTGGATCGTGGCGTGCGCGAGTCCAAGGCCATTGACCTGGAGGCCCTCTGCATTGAGCCGGGCAAGAAGGTGTGGATAGTATTCATTGATGTTCATATACTGGATGACTGCGGAAACATACTCGATGCCGCATCTCTGGGAGCCATTGCCGCCCTGCTCTCAACCAAGGTGCCCGCCAGCCGATTCGGCCTGGGGGAGGACTACATCCTTCCCGTGAGAGACATCCCCATAGCCACCACCGCCATTGAGTTCAATGATGTTCTCATGTTCGATCCAGGAGTGGATGAGGAGGCCATAGCCAACACCAGGCTGACCATCATCACCACGGCGGAGGGCAACATCTGCGGCACTCAGAAGAGCGGCACGGGAATGCTCCGGCCGGAGCAGGTCTACCGCATCATTGATATAGCATGTGAGAACGCGAGAGAGATCCGGGAAAAGTTTCTGGAAGCATAAACGGAAGTTATAGAAATGGCTAAGCAGACTACCAAAGGAAGGAAGAGCAGATCGGCAGCCAGGTTCGGCCCCAGGTACGGCCGCAAATCAAGAAAGCTCGTAGCTGATCTGGAAGAGAAGAGCCGGGCATCTTATGATTGCCCTCAATGCGGAAGAAACAGGGTCACCAGAACCAGCACGGCTATATGGAGCTGCAGCAAATGCGGCTATACATTTGCCGGCGGCTCGTTCATGCCCGAGACCTCCTTGGGCCGCTCAGTGCTGCGGTCTTTAAGGAAGACTCTTGAGGCGGCCTAAGAGATGGCTTATAAGTGCACCAGATGCAAGAAGACTGTGGAGATTGATTACGAGTACAGCGGCATACGCTGTCCCTATTGCGGGCACCGCATCTTGATGAAGGAGCGGCCCACCACAGTCAAGAAGATGAAAGCCATCTGATGTTCATCACCACATCGAGAGACCCATCCGCCAAGGCCAGGCGCTTTGCCCGGGCTCTGGCCTCCTTTCTCTCTATCGATTATATCAATAGAGGAAAGCAGAGGCCGAACCGGGTGGATGCCATGCTGGTGGTATTAGAGGATCACGGCAATCCTGCCGCCCTGGCCAAGCGCAGCTCTGAGGGCGAGGAGAAGCTCAGCTTTCGGCTCTCCGGCGAGATCGGGGCGCATCGGCTGCAGGCGGCGGCAGCAGAAGCAGTGGTTGTGGGCGAAAAAGAGATTGCCCTTCTCATTGCCTGCTTCCTGGAGCTGGAATGGATGCCAGAGGCAGGCAGGGCCCAGGGGCGTCGGATCCTGGTGGAGCCGGGGAGAATCGAGTTCCTGGATGGAGATAATGCCTGGATCAGGCTGAAGACATGAAGTGCTGTGCAGAGCTGGAATTTAAGAGCAGCCGGGCGGCGGAGATCTATGAATCTCTCCGGCCTGAGCTGGATGACGACCTGCACCGCTCCAGTGTGACCCTGCAGAAAAGAGATGGCCTTATTCAACTGAAGATCAAGGGGGACGACACAGTCTCCCTCCGGGCAGCCTTAAATACCTGGATAAGGTTGGTTAAGATTGCATTTGAGATGGTGAGTTTATGAGTGGCGAATTGCCTCCGCAGATACAGAATCAATTGGCTCAGCTGCAGCAACTTCAGCAGCAGGCCCAGGCGGTTATGACCCAGAAGGGCCAGATCGAGGGGCTGATCCGGGAGACCGAGGCGGCGCTGAAGGAGCTGGAGAAGAGCCCTGACGACGCAATTATTTATAAGAGCGTGGGGGAGCTTCTCTTCAAGTCGGAGAAGCCCAAGCTGCTGGAAGAGCTGAAGGAGAGAAAGGATATGATGGATATCCGGCTCAAGACCATGGCCAAGCAGGAAGAGAGGATCCAGGGCCGCTTCAATCAGCTTCAAGAGCAGCTTAAGATATCATTAGGCCAAATGCCGCCCAAGGGCGGCTAAATTATTTGCGGGCCCGTGGCTTAGCCAGGATATAGCACCGGGCTTCTAACCCGGGGGTCGCGGGTTCGAATCCCGCCGGGCCCGCCTTATAGTTTTTCATTTTAGGGAGGTTTTATGTGCGAGCTTAAGGTCTTTCTCTTGAAAGGAGAAGTGCGGGAGAAGGTTATGGACGGCGTTGTCAGGATCACGGTCCAGGATGGCAGTGTGCTATTAGAGGGCATCTTCGGGGAGTCGAAGAAGGCGGTGGGCAGGCTTGCCAGGGTGGATATAATTGCTCAGACGGCGGAGATTGTTTCATAATTTATCCAAAAATGCTGTAAACGGACACTTTAACTGACATTTTATTGCGGTTATCGACTATGGATGCCCTGATACCCGATTTTTAACTTTTTTCTGCTTCGATGATCTGCATGACACGGAGCGACTTTGCAGGGGCGGTCTTTATCTTCACCAGCGTCAAGGGAAGCGTGGTGGCATTTGGGCTCCTGACCCTGTCCGGGAATAATGTCCCGGCCTACCATCTGCACTTTAAAACCAATGACAGAAAGGCGAACGGGCATATCCTGGAGATCCAGGTTGAAAGTGCCACGGCTCAGTTGGATGCCACAGCCGGATTTGCCATAGAGCCTCCCAGAAGTGGCGACTTTCTCTGAGATCGACCTTACCAGAGATCTGCAGGCGGATCTGAAGCCGACCGAAAAGTGAGATGTTTGTTGGAGAGATAAGATCTAAATCATTTATGCGGGGTACGGGATTCGAACCCGCGAACTCCTGCGAGACGGGATCTTAAGTCCCGCGCCTTTGGCCAGCTTGGCAAACCCCGCTTTTAACTTTACGCCAAAGCCCTTCCTTCCGGCAAAATCCAGAAGAGGACCGAGCATTGAGCATGTATGGTTCTGAGATAAGTACTTTCCCGAAGCCATAAGACCTGATAGATAGACCGCAATAGCGGATCAAAAATGAAATGCTGCCAAGCCTTTTCATCCGGCCAAAGACGGCGTCTATATTTTATCCTGAATGTGCCATCCATATCTTCACTATCAAGGGCAGCCTGAGGAAAAATAAAAGATCTGGGGCAGAAGCTTGCTTGCCCCATGTTCTCTATACTCTAGTTATCTCTTGACCGCTTATTCAGGAGGAAATACCTGCCCGCCATTGGCAGTAGCCATGGCAGGGGCTTCTCCTTTTGCGATGCTCAGGCTGGAGAGCAGGCCCTCAGTAACATCCGAGGGATAGGTGGAGGTGATGGTGACGCTGGTGGTGCCGGCAGAGACCGGCCCGAAGTCCTCGCTATCCATCCAGTACATGGCCTTATAAATATTGCTTGGCGCCTCGGCGGCGGCCTGGAATGGCTCGGCTGTGATCAGGAAGCCATCCTTTCCATCAATGGTCATATCATCCACGTCTGTAGAGTTGAAACCCTGGAGCATCAAGCTCATTGTATTCAGAGTCTTATGCATATTCAGAGTTGCATCTGTCTGTTCGGCATACTCGGCAACGGCTATGCTGGCGCCGGTGGAATTGTCTATGAAGAGTGCTATGCTATAGACCGTGCCAATCTCGCTCTCCATCGGCTCTGCAACCTGAACCTGGTAATCGGCATCCAGATCAAAGGATACCATATAAGGTCCAAACTGCTGGCTGTCAGGCGCTGCCATTGCTACTGCAGACATCATCAGCATCAAAGCTGCCGCATATAATAACTTCACTTACTTTTCACCCCAAGCCCATTGGCTTGTTCATCCTAGAAAAGTCTTCCTTTAATATGCATCTCGTATATCTCCTCCATAAAACCTCCACAAGTCAGCAAGCTGAAATATTAGGTCGTATGATGTCGGTCTTATGCCGAGTCACGGCAGCGAGCCTGGAATCTATACCCTGATCCTATATCTGCCCAGTGCGGAGCGGATTGCAGTCGGCGCACTGGGCTGGATTCATTTTCCAGAGGGCTTCTACTCCTACACCGGCTCGGCCCGGGGTCCGGGCGGTCTCAGGCGCCTGGACCGACATGCAGCGGTTATGGCTGGAAAAAGCCGTACCAGAAGGTGGCATATCGACTATCTGCTGCCCCGCTGCGAATTGAGGCAGGAGGCCATCGCCAAAACCGATCTTGATCTGGAGTGCTGCATCGCCAGGGGAATTGGCGAGAGGCTTGAATCCGTGCCAAGCTTCGGGTGCAGCGATTGCCGCTGCCCCAGCCATCTGCACTACTCGGAGAGCGAAGAGGAGATGAAGCAGGCAGTGCTCCTGGCCCATGCCAATGCCTATGCTCTTCTCTAGGAAAAGCCTTGAGTATATAAAATGGTCTATAGAGCCCACCCGTCCCATTTCATTCATGGGCAGGGCAGGGTCAGGACGGATGTATTTCCTGCCACCAGCTCAGAACGAATCTGGGCATAGCCCATGTACTTGCCGTTCATAATATAGGTCGGCGAGGTTCTGGCATTCTTCTGGACCCTCTGGCCGATCCTAGCCGTTCCCTGTATTTCAGAGCTGATCTCATAGACGGAGAAGCTGTCATTCTGGTAGATCTTGGTGTCCTTGATCAGATCTTTATCTATATTATAGCTCTCAGAGAAGACCGAGCCCACCTCATAGTTCTTGGCGCAGAGGGCGTTCTTGAGATCGCTCTGGGTCATGGGCGGGATATAAGGCCGGTAATCATAATTGCCGGAAATGGTGAGCGATATCCCCTCTACCATGCGTTTGTCGGGACCGCAATCCTCAAGGCCATTATAAACCACTGAGTCTATGGTCCGGGTGGCCATTCCTGAGCCACTGGTGCCGAGAACCACCTTCTGCCCGGCAAATCCGGCATGGGTCTGCAGTATTCTGGACTCCTCCAGATAGCCGTTGACGAATATCCAGGAATGCTCGCTGACGTTCTGGATGATCTCATTATCCGGTACTTGAGATATAGGACCGAAATAATGGGGTGTTGGGTCTGGAGGGGATATAAAAGCGGTTGTGCTGGCCATTGCTAATAATATGATAATAAGTCCCAAAGCCACGCTTCTTATTAGCCTTCTCATTCCCGCACCACGATCGGAATATTAGTCTCATCTCAGGGCATCGAATATAAACCTGATCCCGTCTACATCGATTATTTATTGTTGAAGAGCCGAAATAAGGCTGTGATTGGAATGTGGTTTATAAAATCGACTCTGGTTCTGATCCTGGCAATTCTATTCTCTCCTCAGGCTCTAGCCCTGCAGACATTCTCCGGTGATACTATCTCCATAGATGCTCATGTTGCCGATGATATAATCGCAGCCGGCGATATGGTCAGCATCAATGCCCCGACCGATTCTGTCATCGCTGCCGGCGGCACGGTGACCATCAATGCCCCGGTCAAGGGCGATGTCCTGGCCCTGGGCGGCCAGGTCTATGTCAACTCCGATGTGGGTGGAAAGGTGGTGGCAGCTGGTGGAACGTTGCACCTGGGAGGAGATGTCGGAACCAATCTGGTGGCGGCAGGGCAGAGTGTTAAGCTGCTGCCAGGAAGGAAGGTGGGCCGCGATGCCTATATCGCCGGAGAAATGGTATCCAATGCCGCCAATGTCAATGGCACACTCTCCGTCAGCGCCAATAGATTCAACAATACGGGCACGGCCGGCGAGGTGAAGTTCCACAAGGTGGAGGATCAGGGCAGGAGCGGAGATGATTTCAAGGGCGGATACAGCATCTTCAGCCTGGTCTACCTCTTGGGCTACTTCGTACTGGGCCTGATACTGGTCCGGTACCTTCCCGGCATCTTTCGGGAGGTGGATGCGGAGGCAAGACACTCCACTCTATTCAAGATCCTCATCGGATTCGTGATGATCGTGGCCGCATTTATGGCTCTCATTCTGGTGGCGGCGAGCATCATAGGGCTTCCCGTAGCTCTGATATCGGGCCTGCTCTTTTTCGCCGCCCTTCTGCTCAGCGGCAGCTTCATCTCCTTCAGCCTGGGAAGCTGGATCAACCAGAAAGCCAGGCTGAAGAGGGGGGATCTAGCCAGCTTTGCCCTAGGCTTTGTAATCCTGAATCTCCTATTCTATCTGCCCCTGATTGGCTGGCTGATCAAGGTGATATCCATGAGCCTGGGCTTCGCCTCCATAGTCTATGCCTCCCGCCGCCTGGCCGCCGTCTGCCGCTGAGGCTGCCCGGCCCATTCGGCACTTTTTTCCCCAATATCCCAGAGGCGGAATAGCTGCGACCTGGACCGCCGCCGGGGCGCATTTACTCCTCGGGGCCCGGGCCTGTTCTCTCTGATGTTCCTGTTTTGCATCCGTCGGCAGGCTTCCTGTCCATTGCCCCTATCCGCCAACGGATGTTCTTGATCAATCCCAGCAGGGTCCGAGCCTCCCGCTCTGTAAGCTCCGCCCTTCCCAGGATGCGCCGCAGCATGAGCAGGGTATAGTCAACCTTATGCAGGGGATAGCTGACCTCATGGAGCAGAGCCCCGGTTCTCTCCGCCAGCAGGTCCAGGCTCTCCCGCCGGGCCATCTCCACCCTGCCGCAGCCCTGGCTCTCCCGTCGGGCCAGCTCATAAAACAGAACCGCTGCAGAATGGGAGAGGTTCATCACCGGGTACTCCTCTGAGGTGGGAATGGAGATCAGCATGTCGCAGAGGGCCAGCTCCTCGGAGCAGAGGCCGCAGTCCTCCCGGCCCAAGAGCAGGGCCACGGTTCCTTCCATTCCCTGCAGCTTGTCTGCCAGCTCTTCCGGGGTCAGGCAGGGCACCCGCAGATGCAGGCGTAGATGGTGCTGGGCCGTCTCCAGCCTCTTTCCGGTGCTGCCCACCACCAGATTGGCTCCCGCAATGGCCTCGCTAAGGCTGGTATAGCTGCGAGACATCTGCAGCACATCCCGGGCATGAGAGGACATAGCCAGGCCGAAGTCCTCTATGGGGCAGGGATTGACCATTACCAGATCATGAAAGCCGAAGTTCTTCATGGCCCGGGCCACTGAGCCCACATTTCCCTCATATAAGGGCTGGACCAGAACCACCCTCAAATGCATCGGCTTAATTCCTTGGGGCCACTATTTCAGCTTTGCCGAGGCATCTGCCGGGCCATTATCATGAGATTAATGCGCCGGTCCGGCTTCCTCTTTGAGAATATCGCTCTCGTTGTCGGCCTTTTCGTCCTTCATCTTGACTAAAAGCCATCCTCGCTTGGTTTGGATGAGGGAAAAGCCTCCCGAGAGCCTCTCTCCCTCCAGCCAGAATGCGGCATGGCCCTCTTGTAGGGCCTGGGCCAGGGAGATCTCCTTTCCATCTTTGCGGGATATGTTCACATATCTGCCGCGATCCCATATCTCCACTGTTCCCGCACCGTACTCTCCTTCCGGTATACTGCCTTGAAATGAGGCATACTCCAGAGGATGGTCCTCTGTCTGTATCGCCAGGCGCTTGTCCCTGGGATTCATGGAAGGGCCTTTGGGAACGGCAAACGACTTGAGGACCCCATCCACCTCCAGGCGCAGGTCATAGTGCAGTCGGCGAGAGCTGTGCTTCTGGACCACAAAATTCTGGCCTGGAGAACCGACAGCTTTTTCCGGCGGAGGGGGCTCGGTTGTGATATTAAAATTTCTCTTATCCCGATAGGCTTTCAGAGAGTCTGAATGAAAAGGTAGCGATCCTTTCCCGATCCCGGCCATAAGGACACCTGCGATATGGATTGCATCAAACAGAGATTTTCGGTTTTGATCGTCTATGCATACCGAAAAATTATTGGTTGGCGGCTTCAACGCCTCCTTTGATTTTGGTTGCTGCTGTAGGTCCAATAGGTGTAGTAGGTATGCCCCGTGGGCGGATAGGTATAGGTTATGGGGCTGTCCCAGTAGGGATATCTGGGCGGTTCGGGATTGGGCCTGGGATTGGGATTGACCCAGTAGTTGCCGCCTCCATAGACATAAATGTAGGCGTAGTTGCTCCATCCGCCGCAATGGTACTGGAGGATGTGCCAGCCGGGAGTATCGGCGTAGAACCATCTCTTGTACCAGCCGGGGAAGGAGATATATCCTGCATACTGGGTATCCAGAGTGCCGCTGGGATACCACTCATAAAACCAGATGTTTCCGGCCCTGGAATTGGACATCCATAATGGCAGGTGGGTGTAGAGGTTGCAACTGGCCACAGTGCGGGGAGCGTAGGAGACATAGAGCTTGTTAGGGGCAATGCCACCGGAGGGTACGATCATCTTATTGTAGGCCGGATAGGTTGCAGTTGACTTGGCTGCTGCGGGAGCTGAAGAATAGGCTGCCTCCTGAGTTGATCGCATCACTACCTGAGTATTTTCCTGGGCAGAAGGAGCCTGCTGGCCTGAAGATGCATCTGAAGGGATGGTGATCCCCAATGATTCCGGGCTCTTCGGAGATGGGGGGACGGGGGCTCCGCCTGATGTGGTGGTGGAGAAGTCTACAGGGGATCTCTGGCCGCCGATGAAGGTATCAGGGTCGATGTAAGTATTATCTGGATAAGCGGGATTCAAGTAATCAGTACCGGGATATGTGGTCCACTGTCCTGATGCTACTGCGCATATCAGCATCATCAAGCCGGCTAGCAATATAGGCCATTTCATCTTTAAGCACCTCATGCTATTATTGTTACTATGAATGTATATATCTAACCATGAAGCTGAGCCCATTGAAAAGAAGATGGCTGAGAACTCGTTTGGCAGTGAACTCACTTTCGCGCCCCATGCCTCCTCCTTTTATTGGCATCTGCAGGCTATGGATATTGTGATCAAGGGCAAGGAAGCCTATCTAAAGAAGCTGACGGCCAGCATGTATATCCCCTCCCACGAGATGGGGATGGAGATCGATGGAAGCTCTCCGCCATCTGTATTTGTGGGAAGCTGGAACTATCCCCAGGTCTTTGCCGGGCCAATGATCGCACCGCTTCATGGGGATACCATGATAATGGACCAGCCAGAGTCCTGGCTGCCGGAAAAAAAGACTCAGGAGGAGATAATAAGATACCGTCTCAATCTGGTAAGAGGCAAGCAGAAAGTCAAGGTCACCAATCTGAATGACAGATTCATAGGAAAGCTGCGGGATATAGCCCTCTCCTCCCGCTCTCTGGAGAGCCAGGCAGAGTTTCAGCAGGCTCCCAGGGGGGTCACATTCAGCCCGGATCATGCCCCTTTCGGCCCCAGCGCATCCCTACAGCGGCTGGATATAGAAGATTCCCGTTGGGAGCAGCATCTGGAGAAGGCCTATTATGATGACGATCTCCGGGCGGCTGAGGCTGTGGCCCGTCTTCATGAGAGGGGTCTGCCCTTCTCCAGCATTGAGAAGGCATTCTCCCTGGGATGTTTCGGAACTGGCAAGCGGCGACGCCTGGTCCCCACCCGCTGGGCTATCACGGCCTGCGACAGCGCCCTGGCCCGCCGGCTGCTGCAAAATGTGAGAGCATACGAGCCCATCGACTGCTGCCAGGTGAGGGAGTTTTCCAGCCTCAACAACTACTATGCCGTCCTGCTCCTGCCCACCGCCTGGCAGTATGAATGGATGGAGGC
>ENA-UOWE01005218-UOWE01005218.1-activated-sludge-metagenome-genome-assembly--contig:-NODE-5218-length-11960-cov-5.085426_pt1 | contig 11960 bp, 9 predicted proteins | sample MGYA00249841_ERZ761562 | MGnify/ENA primary metagenome ERZ761562 (study PRJEB28883, sample SAMN05720200) | activated sludge metagenome | isolation source: Anaerobic digester | place: Japan... | reverse complement strand
GGCATCGCCCGGCGGAATGCACGCGGTGACGCCCTCAGACCAGGCGAAACGCAGCGCGAGGCTCGCCGTCGCCGGGTCGTCTTCCGGCTGATACCAGCACGCGGAGTACTCGTCTCGGCGCCCGTTCTCCGGCCATTTTGTGCGAGCCATCGCTTTGATCGCGAGAATCCCCATCCCGCGTTCTTTCGCCGTGTGAACAAGGCGAGCGCCTAAACCCGCGTTCGACCAGCAGACCCAGTTTACGGGGAACATCACCGTGTCAAACTGGTACCGGTTCAAAAGCGCAAGTGCGGCTTCTTCGGAGTGCGCGGAAAAACCAGCCAAGCGGGTTTTGCCTTCCGTCTTCGCACGCTCAATAGTCTCGATCGCTCCACCGGGGGCAAAAATGGTCTCCACCTCCTGCATACTTGACACCCCATGCAACTGGTACACGTCGAAATGGTCTGTGCGCAGGCGCCGAAGCGAACGTTCGAGTTCGCGTTGAGCTCCTTCTCGGGTGCGTTCTGTCGTTTTGCAGGCGAGGAAGATGCCTTCGCGTTTGCCCTGCAAGGCGGGTCCGAGGCGTTCTTCTGAATCCCCGTAGGTCGGGGCGACGTCGAAATACGTTACGCCCGAATCCAACGCGAAGCTGACCAATCTGTCCGCTTCAGCCTGTGTCTTGCCGGCGACAACTATTCCCCCGAATCCGATGATTGAAAGCTGCGTTCCAGTTCTACCAAGGGTTCTCGTTTCCATTTGAACCGGCCTCCAGACCCGCGCTGCAACTCCTCGTCATTTCTCGTGATGGATGGTCGTCATGGAATATGGTCACGCCACGAAACGTGCGCAATAAGGCGTTGAGAACACAAGGACGGGAGACAAACGAAAAACGGCACAGGCAGACCGAAACACCTGTGCCGTTCAAGGAGTACCCCCAGAAGGACTTGAACCTTCAACCAACGGATTAAGAGTCCGCTGCTCTACCATTGAGCTATGGAGGCAAAAGCAAACTGCAAAGCTTAAATATCAGTATTCGTCGCCTTCCCGGTCAAGAGCAAACGTCGTGTGTAGCGCTTTCACGGCAGTTTCTGCCTGCGCCTCACGGACTATACACGATATCTTGATCTCGGAAGTACTGATCATCTCGATATTGATTCCATGGCAGGCGAGTGTGTCGAACATCTTCGCCGCGACACCAGTGTGCGAGCGCATACCTATACCAACGAGAGAAATCTTTGCTATCTCCTCGTCCGCAACGATTTCTCTGGCCCCGATATCGCGTTGGATCAACAGACACGCATCCATCGCCTTTTTCAGATCAGGACGCGTCACGGTGAACGAGAGATCCGTGATGCCGTCCTCGGACACGTTCTGGACGATCATGTCCACATTGATCCCGGCCTGTGCCATGCGATTGAAAAGCGTTGCGGCGACGCCCGGACGGTCAGTGACACCTCGGACGGTGATTTTCGCTTCCGTCATGTCGTACGCGATGCCTCGAACAACTACGGCTTCCATAGCGGTATCTGCCTCCCGAATAACCGTTCCCGGCGCTTCGCTGAATGATGAACGAACGTGGATTACAGTCCCGTGCTTTTTTGCATATTCAATCGACCTTGCCTGCATGACCTGGGCGCCCATGCTGGCAAGTTCGAGCATTTCTTCGTACGAGATGGCGCGGATTTTCCTGGCGTCTTTCACGAGCCGCGGATTCGTAGTATACACGCCGTCTACATCGGTGTAGATTTCGCAGGCATCCGCTTTGAGCGCGCATGCCAGCGCGACGGCGGAGAGGTCACTTCCGCCCCTGCCGAGGGCGGTCTCGTCGCCATCCTCCGTCACACCCTGATACCCCGTAACGACGGCGACGGATCCTTCCCGCAGGGCCTCGCGGATACGAGTAGCCTCTATGCGACGAATTTTCGCGCGCAGGGGTGACGCCGAATCTGTCACGATTCCCGCCTGCCAGCCCGTGAAGGCGCGCGCCGGTTGCCCGAGTTCGTTGAGCGCGATCGCCAGCAGGGCGGCGGAAACCCGTTCCCCTGTGATCATGAGGATGGCCATTTCCCGCTCTGCCGGCTCCACGGATATTTTCGCGGCCATGCTCTCGAGCTCATCGGTCGCATCCCCCATCGCGGAGACGACCACCACCACGTCGTTTCCCTCTTTCTTCGTCGCGAGGACCCGGCGTGCGACGCGAGTGATCAATTCCGGCGTCGCTACCGACGTTCCGCCGAACTTCATTACGATCAATCCCATAGCAGCTTTCCGTCTTTGTTATGGGTTGGAGTGACGTCTCCGCGCCTCCACGGCGCGGTCAAGAAGGTCCAACACAGCATCTATGTTCGCAGATGACCGTACCGGTGCCTCGGCTATTGCAATCGCCCGTTCAGGGTCCTTCAGGCCATGCCCTGTCAGGATACACACAACACGCGCGCCTTTCGGAAAAAACCCTTTCCGCGACAACTTGGCAACGCCCGCCACGCTCGCGGCGGATGCCGGTTCCGAGAAAACCCCCTCGTATCTCGCCAGCAATTTCTGCGCACGCGTGATTTCTTCGTCGGTCACTTCGTCTATCAGTCCGCCCGACTCATCGCGCGCCGCAACGGCACTCTTCCAGCTTGCAGGGTCACCGATTTTGATTGCCGTAGCGATAGTTTCAGGTTTTTCGATTCTCGATCCACGGACGATGGGCGCGGACCCCGCCGCCTGAAACCCGATCATCTTCGGGAGTCGATCGATGAATCCGTTGTCGAAAAACTCCCGGTACCCCTTCCAGTACGCGGTGATATTACCCGCATTCCCGACAGGCAGAACGTGGTAGTCAGGAGGCCGCCCCCCGAGCTGCTCACAGATTTCGAAAGAACCGGTTTTCTGCCCTTCTATTCGGTACGGGTTGATCGAGTTCACGATCGCAACGGGGCGCTTTTCCGCGAGGGCTCTTACCAACCGAAGGCAATCGTCGAAATTGCCGTCAATCTGAATGACGACCGCGCCGTGCATCATTGCCTGAGCGAGTTTGCCCTGAGCGATATTCCCACGCGGTATGAGCACCGTGGAGATCATTCCGGCCCGCGAGGCGTACGCCGCCGCGGATGCGCTTGTGTTGCCAGTCGAAGCGCAGACCACGATTTCCGCACCGTCCTCCGCTGCTTTCGAGATTGCAAGGGTCATCCCCCGGTCTTTGAAGGAACCGGTAGGATTCATTCCCTCGAACTTGAAGTAGAGTTCGATGTCAGCGCCAAACAGTCGCGGTAAGGCGACTGCAGGGATCAGCGGCGTGTTCCCTTCAAGCAGCGTGATGACGGGCGTTCCTGCGGTGACCGGCAGATGTGGCCTGTATCTCTGGATGATGCCGGGCCACGCGGCCGAATGTGGATTTTGAACGTCAGGTTCCAATGTTACTCCAGTTCTTCCACGCGAATTCGCTGAATAGGCCCGCGGACGACATTCAGCGTCGAAAGCCGTCGCAGCGCCCTTTCAATGGAAGCCTCACTGGCTTCGTGTGTCATGATTACCAGAGGCACGGTGTCCGAAGCTGCACGTCCCTTCTGGATCACCGATTCGATGCTGATGTTCTCTTCCGCGAACAATCGCGCAATGTCGGCAAGTACGCCCGCCCGATCGAAAACCTCCAGCCGGACATAATGCCTCAAAAAGAGATCTTCCGCGGTTACGAGTCGGACGCTCGAGGCAGACGCGAGAAGGGGTGCGACGCGACACGTCGGAGCACCTGACTGGATTCGCAAAGCCAGATCAATGACGTCCGAAACAACAACCGTCGCTGTCGGCCTTTGCCCGGCTCCTTTCCCGTAGAAGACCTGGGTTCCGAATTCCTCGCCGACCACCTCTATCGCGTTGTACTCGAACTTGACGTTCGCCATCAGCCCGGAAAGGGGGATCATGGCAGGATGAACGCGCGCCTCGATCCGGCCCTCACGCTCTTTAGCGATGGCGAGCAGTTTGATTCGGTACCCAAGTTCCTGCGCGAAGGAGATATCCATGGGTGTAATGCGTTCGATACCTTCGCAAAGGATTTCCTCGGGCGAAAGAGAAGCGCCGAAAGCGAGCCGCGCAAGGATGACAAGCTTCTGCAGGGAATCCTTTCCGGACACATCGGCCACAGGATTGCGCTCGGCGAAACCCAGCTGCTGAGCGGCTTTCAGCATTTCATCGTACGATGCCCCGTCGTCTGTCATCCTCGTGAGGATATAATTCGTGGTGCCGTTGAGGATGCCGTAAATTGAGCGGATGGCGCTCGTACCAAGGCTTTCCCTGAGAGCCCGGATAATCGGGATGCTGCCGCCAACTGCCGCTTCAAACAAAACATCCACGCCCCGCTTCTGCGCTGCGCGGAATATCTCCTCTCCCTGTGCAGAGAGAAGGGCCTTGTTTGCTGTCACAACATGTTTGCCATGTTCGATTGCCGTAAGCACAAAGGTCCGCGCTGGTTCAATTCCTCCCACCAGTTCGACAATAATGCCGATTTCGGGGTCTTCCAGCACGGCCCTTACTTCCTCCGTCAGAATGCCGGAAGGAAGATCGATACCCCGATCTGAAAGGTCCTTGTCAGCAATCCGCTTCAGTGTGATGGGCCCGCAATCCCCGGCGAAGACCTTGCTCCGTTTTTCAAGCAGGAGACGCGCAACGCCGACTCCAATGGTTCCAAGACCTACCAAACCGACTTGAACACTACCCGCCATCGAGGTGCCTTCTAGAAATAGACCACGGAAGCGCAAAAAGAACGTGAAAAACGTTCTAAAACGTACCACTCCGCTCCGCGGAGGGTCAAGGCGGGGCAAACCCGCAGGATCGCAGCCCGTAGCAATTGAGATACTCTTGACCGGTTCAATTACTTACGCGTATCATCAACGAGCGAAACTTAATTCCCAATAGAGCCTTTTTGCTCCCGGGCACGACGCAACAGAACGAGACCGACCGCATGGCCGCCAAAAACACGGTGCTGGTAGCTCACCATGACAGCGCAACGCGGGATTTGTTCCGGGAAGCGCTCGACAAGGAGGTTTTCGACACTATCATCACTGACAAAGGCACCGAGGCAAGGGAGCTTTTCGAAACGCTCGGCGACCGTTTGGATGCGCTTGTTCTGGATTCCCAGTTGCCAGATGGTGACCCGTACGAGTTGCTGGCGGAGTTTCGAAAAGGTACCTCTGACGCCGAAATCGTCGTTGTCGTCAACGAAGTTAACGAAGACGCCTTTTCCAGAGCGCTCGGCGCAGGAGCGTTTGATTTTCTGGTGCAACCGTTCAGCAAACTGGCAGCGCAACAGATGTTGCGGAATGCAGTGGAACGCCGGAGATGCAGGAGACTCACCGCCGATCTTGTAAGTACGAAACGCAGCCTTGAGGTGGAACTCACCGTAAAGTCGTTCCAAATCGACCAGGTGCGTGAACTGGTGAACTTCAGCAGGCTCGTCAACGAGCATTTGCGGCTGGACGCGATTCTCGACATTACATTTGAACGACTTCCCGAACTTGTGAACGCCGAAACATTCAGCCTTTTCCTGTACGAACCCTCGCGAAACGAATTCCATCTCGCGATTACCAACCGCCCCAATCTCGACCCGCGCGAACCTATAGTCGTCAAAGAAGAAAACAGCCCGATCATGAAACGCGCAATTGAGACCCACCAGGTGCTGTTCATTGACGATGTCCTGAAGAGTGGTCTGTTGCCCGACGAACAGGCAAGAACAGCGAAAAGCCGCCATTACAAGAAAAAGCACTCAGTCTGCCTGCCGCTCAAAGTCGAAGACCGCCCGATCGGTGTGCTGAATCTTAACGACTTCCGTGCCGAGGAGCAGATTCAGGATTACATTAATGTTGCGGTTCTGGCAGCGGCGTTTCTTGCACCGGTGATTTCGAACGCCCGGCTTTATGAACAGGTCGAGGAAACGGCGAATCGCGACGGATTGACGCAGTTGTACAATCGGGCTTTCTTCGACAAAAATCTCGGCGAAAACTTCAGGCGTGCAGCTCGTTACGGACGACCTCTTTCGTTGTTGTTTCTGGACATAGACCATTTCAAGCAGCTTAACGACACGTACGGCCATCAGGCCGGGGACATGGTCCTGCGCCGCGTTGCGGCCCGCCTTTTAGACAATTCGCGCAAAGGGATTGACGTTGCTGCTCGTTATGGTGGAGAGGAAATGGTTCTGATTGGCCCTGAAACGCCGGCGGATGGCATCAAGATCGTGGCCGAGCGTATCAGGCAGGACATAGAGGCGATGCGGGTGAAATTCCGCAACGAATCCGGAGAAAAGACGCTGTCCGTCACCGTAAGTATCGGGACGGCGACCTATCTTCCGGGTGTGTCCGATTACCCGAGCGAACGTGCTCTTACGGAAGCGGCGGACAGCGCTATGTACCAGGCGAAGCATTCAGGCCGTAACCGCTGCAGTCACCATAATGGGTAATACGTCCCGCGATGGACAAAGGAGCGTGTCGAATGAGGAACGGATTGCTGAGTGCCTTTCTCGTCGTCGGGTTGGCCTGTGACGCCATGGCTCAGGGCGGGTACATCCCTGTCATTTACGCGGCGAACAAAGAGTATGGATTGAGCGGCAGCTACCTGAAACAGAAAGACGCCGCGGATAACGGAACATCCGACCTGACACTGATGGGCCACTGGGGAATCATGATGCCTCTCGGCCTGCAACCGGAACTGGAAGCGGGGTGGCGCAAATCCACAACAGACGTTCCGGATTTTCAGGCACGGGATTATACACTGGCGGGAAACCTCCTGTGGAATCTGAGTCCATTCAATTCCCTTTCTTTCTTCGGTCTGGCTGGCTACGGGTACATAGGCGCGAAGACGGAGACCAAAGTTGGGACGGTTACCACGACGCTTACGGATAACCGGTGGTTTTCGCAGTTTGGCGGAGGAGTCAAGTGGCTTCTCGTGCCGAACGCCGGGATTCGGTTGGATTACCGCTACCAGAACGGTGCCACACTGAATGCCGCGGGGAATAAGCAGAGCCGCCACGTACTCCTTCTCGGCGTTTCCGTTTTCCAGTAAACGGCTGGTTTGCCCATCCGGCAATAGAAAGTTGCCTCGTAGTGGAGCAACGTGCGCGTCTGTTCCCTGTGATCGAGTAGAACGAAATGCAAAATCCCCCGCCGCAAGAGCACCGCGCGGCTTCACTTTCAGCTCGACTGCTTCTTCGAGATACAGTCCGCGCATACCTCCGTTTTCTGCCCGTCTCTGCAGCAGTTGTGGCGCTGCGCCTTGTCCCTTTTTACGTTCTGTTCTGGTTTCTTCCTCCGGGCACCGACGCGGTACACGCGGTAATGGAAACGGCAGTCGCGGTTCCCTGCGTCGCGGCCCTTGTCAGGATTGTGTGGAACGGAAGCGATGCAGCACGTCCTCGTTTCGCCGATTCCCTTCTCGGGGCGTCTCCAGTCGCAACTCTGAAGTTGCTTGTGACGAACCTTTTTCTGCTCACCGTCGCACTTATGGTGGCGCAGATCAGCCCCGAGTGGTTCCTTGGATTCGTCATCGTGTGGACATGGGCGGCACTTCTGACGGACCAGGTCGTGCTTATCGAAGGGAAAATGATGATCACGGCAATCGCACGTTCGTACGGCATTGTGCGACGTGCGTGGAAACTGTCTCTTCTGGGGCTTCTGGCGGTTCTGCTGCCCGAAGCGCTTAATCTGACAATCACGGAGTTCGTCCCGGAGGCGCTGAAAAGGGAGCTGCTAACTCGCGGAGTTACCGTCCTTTTTCTCCCGTTTTCGACGACAGTGTTGACTCTCTTGTACGAACGCACGGAGTCGCTGGCGGCACCTCCGTTTGACGGTTGACGAAAAGGATAGTAAGGACTTGAGCTGTTCCGTCGTGAACCTGACGAAGGCACTGGTCGCGATCCCGAGCGAAAGCTCGCGATCCAACCTCCCCGTCATGCAGCAACTCTGTACGTTCCTGTATTCGCAAGGCTTCCGCGTCACCAGATACCCGCAGAACGGTCCGTCAACCGGACCAGAAAAAACCAACCTGATTGCAGAACGAGGAAACGGAACTCGTCGCCTTGTGTTTTCCGGTCACCTCGATACGGTCCCCGTTGGAGAGCGCGGGCAGTGGCAGCATGATCCTTACGGTGCAGAAGGGATAATTGGTGACCGTCTCTACGGTCGCGGAACGGTTGACATGAAGGGGCAGGTGGCGGCGATGGCGTGCGCGTGTGCATCTGTCCCGGAAGAGGTGTTGAGGAATCTGACCTTGACGCTGGCAATAACAGGGGACGAGGAAATCGGTCACGTAGGGATCAAGGACCTCGCTGCCAAGCATGTTTTCCAGCGCGCCGTGGGGTGCGTGGTGGGTGAGCCTACCGGTCTGCGCGTGGTGAGTGCGCACAAGGGCGGGATGACTGTCCGAATTACCGTTCGAGGTCTTAGTTGCCATTCAAGCAAACCGCACCTCGGTGTCAACGCCATAGAACAGGCTGTCCGGTTACTGAATCTTCTCGGAGAACGCCTCGCACCCTGGTGCGCGCAACGTCACCCGGCTTTTGGAGAAGAACCGCCCACCTTCACGGTCGTGGGCGTCTCGGGCGGCGTTGCGGATAACGTCGTACCTGATTCATGCACTGTCAATATCAGCGCCCGAGCACTCGAAACGGGGCACTTTGAAACATTCCGAGCGGCACTGGAAGGGATCATCAGCGAGCTTGTTGACAATGACACACGAAAGGGAGTTCCTCCGGAACGGCGGTTCTCAGCGGACATGGACCTGCTGAAGTGGGCCCCGCCGATGGTGTGCGATACTGCAGGCGTGTGGTACCGGACAGTTGCACGGATCGCCGGACAGGAGAAGCCGGAATTTGTCACCTACGGAACTGACGCGGGAGTGTTGAACCAGGTCGGCCTTCCATGCGTCGTATGGGGACCGGGTGACATCATCCGCGCTCATTCCGTTGACGAGTACATCACACTGGAAGAGCTTACAACTGCTGTTACCCATTACCGCGAACTCATCTGTGCGGTTGCTGCCTCCGAGCTACCGACTTTCACCACGTCGCTCTGGAACGGGTGAGGTTTGGCGCATCAACCAGAAGGCCCGTCCTCCCATCTCCGGCAGCCGCACCGGAAAAGCCGTAACATCCCTCTCCTGAATGCATCCGGCGATTTCACCTGAGAAGACATCCTTTGCCGAGGTCCACCCCGAAATATGCACGCGCACAGTGACCTGTAACGGATGGCGGAGGTGGTTTGCGACGAGAACCAAAAGCCGCGAGTCGACCGGGAAGATCCCCACCTCCGCGTTTCGGTTGTTCGTTGACCCGATCGGTCGCAAGCCCTGTCGTTCGAGCGCTTCCGCTATCAGATTCTCCAGGGCAGGTTCAATTCTTACGCGCTGTTGCTGGACCCAATCGTACACGCCCATTCCTTCCGCATAATCCAACCCGACGAACGAACCAGCGCGCCACAGCACGCCGCTTCCGATCGGCTGTCGCACGATCGCCGGGCGCCCGTCGTCGAAACGCGCGATGACTTCCACACGTTTCCCGGCGGCGAGAGCCTGTGCTCCCGAGCGCACGGCCACCGTCGTTCCGTCCGGCAGTACGTACGCCCGCGCCCGCGTTGGATTCCGGGAAATCGTCCTCGGAAAGATGGTGCCAAAAGGCGCAACGTTCTGATCCCCGAAGTCGGCAAGAACAAGTCCTCCGCGCGTAGCGAAATCTTCGATTTCTTTCCGCGCCTCTGGCGAAACGCATGAGTTGCCCCAGGTTATGAGCGCCCTGTAACCGCGCGATGCGAGAACACCTTCTGAAACCTGCCGCTCGTCCACAACTTCCACCTGGAATCCGAGTCTGATGAGAAGTTGATACCCGCCCATCAGATCGTCACCACGGTCGGATGATCGCGTCTGTGCGAACGTGGTCCATGGCGCAAGAATCGCAACGGGATCCTTCGCAGGCCGCGTGTTTCCCACTATCCGGACCAACTTCGCGTATTCACGGCTTGCCGCTTCTGAACGCCGCAGATAATCCCCTCCCCACCACCAGATCAGGCCGTTCGCACCATGGATAAGTGCGCTGTACACCTGTTCGTGGTAGCCCGCATCGGGTGGTTCGGTGAAATCCCCCTGCCACGAAGGAAATGCTTGCCCATTCGTCCAGAACGAGCGTTCAAAGCCCATCGCGCTCTGGTTGACGTCCTGAGTAAACGTGTACAGGTAGATCCGCCAAAGTGATCCAGGCGCCCATTCCATGGGGTACTGGTCGTTAAAAGAATGTTCGAGCTTTTCGCCCATCTTCCAGAAATGGTTCCCGGTGTACACGCAGTCCCACGTATTTGGGTACCAGTCATTGATCTCGTGGGTCACAAGGGCACCACGAAGTTCTCGTTCGATGATTTGCCGTTGCAGCGCAATGCATTCCGGAATCGCCGTTGCGTGGTAGTCCACCCATTCCTGCCAAAGGCGGCAATCGGGTTCCGGTTTTCGAGGTGGCGTCACGCGGCCAAAAGAAAGCACCTGGCGGCTGTGGACTCTGTTGAACGCAGAAATGGTTCCGTACAAACTGCGCAACCATTCCCGGAAGCCGTGGAGACAATATCCGCAGTAACATGTCATCGTACGAACCGCGCCTCCGTGTCCGTCTTGAGGCGTTATCTGATACTGCATCTCATGTCCGATCGCGATGACCGGGCGGCCCCCGACCCGAAGGATACCGGGGTGGTCGCCATACAACTGCGCGACCTCGGCCACAAAGACCGAGAGCTCTGCGAGGTAGTCCTTGTTGCGGTAACAAAATCCGTTGTCGCGTGTGCTGATTTTCCCGTCGGCACCAATGTTCCGCATCCCTAGATGCCGGGAGAGGTCTGGTTCGTACGTCGGTTCGAGGAGGACTCTCACACCCAGTTTTTGCGCCTCATCGAGGAATCGGCGTATCTCAAGCACGCGCGCAGGCGCGGTATCCCCTCGAACGAGGATCGTTTCGCACATTGTCATTGAAAGAGACGCGATGTGGCGCAGTGTCTCAATTGCTTGGTCGTTGCCGGGATTGAGGCAGATAGCGCCGATGATTGGACCGTCCGAGTTCTTCATCCGATGTCTCCGGTGGGGCAGCGTGTTATTAAGTCATTGCAAGGATCTGTCAGTACAATAGGCATGCGACGGCGTGACACCAAGCAAGGACTCTTCCTCGTCTTGACACATTCCTCGTGCTTGCCGTAACTTCATTGTCTGATTTCCGGCTGAACGGAGAGGTGACCGAGCTGGCCGATGGTGCTCGCCTGCTAAGCGAGTGTGGGGTCAAAAGCCCCACCGCGGGTTCAAATCCCGCCCTCTCCGCCATATTTCCTGCGCGTGCCTCTCCACCCAGATATCGGTGGAGAGGCATTGACGTCTGAGGGTTCGACTGATGCGCCTGGTGATAACGCGTGTTCACGTGTGGCCGGCGGCCAAAGTGGGCGCAGTGCTGGGGTGCCTGTCAGGACTGATTTTCGGCGTAACATTTGTTTTGATCGGATCAGCGCTCTCCCCGCTGGGGCAGATCCTCGACCAGCCTGTGAACGGGATTGGCGTTTCCGGCGTGGTACTGATCACCCTTGCGAACGGGAGCCTTTGGTGCTCGACGTTTGCTGCGGGTGCAGCGCTTTACAACCTGGCAGCGCGGTTGGGCGCGAATGTGGCCTTCACTGCAAAGAGTCCGGCAGAGGAAGCTCCGTCAGGTCAGGAATCCTCCACGGAACGCAACGATCCCTCCGGGTTGGACAACTGCTCGTTTGCCACCAGGACATTCAAAGGTGGGTCCGGCGAGCATACGTCGTGAAATGAAAGCGTGAAAATGGGACAATCATCGGTACGCGTTCGCTTTGCTCCCAGTCCGACCGGGTATCTGCACATCGGCGGGGCCCGCACGGCCCTTTTCAACTGGCTTTTTGCGAGACACGAAAAGGGAACATTCATCCTCCGAATCGAGGACACGGACCAGACGCGAGTGGTTGAGGGCGCAATTG
>ENA-UOWE01005210-UOWE01005210.1-activated-sludge-metagenome-genome-assembly--contig:-NODE-5210-length-11974-cov-6.426462_pt1 | contig 11974 bp, 9 predicted proteins | sample MGYA00249841_ERZ761562 | MGnify/ENA primary metagenome ERZ761562 (study PRJEB28883, sample SAMN05720200) | activated sludge metagenome | isolation source: Anaerobic digester | place: Japan... | reverse complement strand
CGCGGCTACAACCTCGCCGACCTGAGCGTGCGGTTGGTCGATCTCGCCTACTCGCGCGTCGACATGGTGACGCGCCGCGGAGAGTTCGCCGTGCGCGGTGGCATCGTGGACGTGTTCGCGCCCACCGACGAGCATCCGCTGCGCCTGGAGTTCTTCGGCGACGAGCTGGAGCAGCTGCGCGAGTTCTCCGTTGCCGACCAGCGTTCCCTGCCCGGCGACATCGACCACGCCGAGCTCGCACCCAGCCGCGAACTGCTGCTGAGCGAGCCCGTGCGCCAGCGGGCGCGGGAGATGCAGCACGAGTTCCCGAGCCTGTCCACGATGCTCGCGAAGATCGGTGAGGGCATCCCGGTCGACGGCATGGAGTCGCTCGCGCCCGCATTGGTGGACCGGCTCGTTCCCCTGACCCACTACCTGCCAGCGGATGCCGCGATCGCCGTGCTCTCACCGGAGAAGGTCATCGCGCGCGCGGCCAGCCTGGTGGAGACCAACCGCGAGTTCCTGGCGGCCGCGTGGAACGCGGCCACCGCCGGTGCTGAGGCGCCGATCGACCTCGACGCTGGAGACTTCGTCACGCTCGCGAGCCTGCGCGAATCCGCGGGCGATCGCCCGTGGTGGACGATGAGTGGCTTCGACAGTGGTCAAGGCTCGTTGAGTAGCGTCGAAGGCGCGTATCGAAACGCGCCCGACGAGGGTCTCGATACGACTGCGTCTACTCGACCGGCGGACGACGACGACGAGTACGTGCGCATCGATGCCCGCTCGGTGCCGAGCTTCGCGGGCCAGGCCGAGGGTGCCCTCGGCCATGTCGGCGAGCTGCTCCGCGACGGCTGGACTGTCGCCATCGTGGCCCAGGGTCACGGCATGCTCGATCGTGCGGCCGACCTCCTGGGCGAGCACGAGCTATCCGGCCGCGTGGTGGAGACCCTGCCCGCGGATGCCGAGCCCGGCGTCGCGTACCTGCTGCAGGCATCCGTCGATGCGGGCTTCGAGGTTCCGGAGGCGAAGCTGGCTCTGCTGAGCGAGAGCGAGTTCTTCGGTCGCGCCGCCGGCTACGACACGAGGCAGGTCAAGCGGTTGGCCAGTCGCCGCCGCAACGTCGTCGACCCGCTGCAGCTCAAGGCTGGCGACTTCGTGGTGCACAACACGCACGGCATCGGCAAGTTCGTCGAGCTGGTGCAGCGCGAGGTGTCAACCGGCGGCCGCAACGCGATCAAGACGCAGCGCGAGTTCCTCGTGATCGAGTACGCGCCCAACAAGCGCGGCTACCCGGGCGACAAGCTCTACGTGCCGACCGACCAGCTCGACCTGCTCACCCGCTACGTCGGTGGTGAGGCGCCGGCCCTCAGCAAGATGGGCGGCAGCGACTGGGCCGCAGCCAAGGGCAAGGCTCGCAAGGCGGTGCGAGACATCGCGGTCGAGCTCGTGAAGCTCTACTCAGCCCGCATGGCGAGCAAGGGCCACGCCTTCGGGCCCGACACCCCGTGGCAGCGCGAGCTGGAGGAGGCCTTCGCGTTCGCCGAGACGCCCGACCAGCTGACCACCATCGAGGAGGTCAAGGCTGACATGGAGCGGCCGATCCCGATGGACCGGCTGCTGTCGGGCGACGTCGGCTACGGCAAGACCGAGGTTGCCGTGCGAGCGGCGTTCAAGGCGGTGCAGGACGGCAAGCAGGTCGCCATGATCGTGCCCACGACCCTGCTCGTGCGCCAGCACATGGAGACCTTCGCCGAGCGGTTCGCCGGCTTCCCCGTGCACCTGCGGGCGCTCAGCCGATTCCAGACCGACAAGGAGTCGAAGGAGACGATCGCGGGCCTCGCCGACGGCACCGTCGATGTCGTGATCGGCACGCACCGGTTGCTCAGCCAGGGCATCGGGTTCAAGGATCTCGGGCTCGTGATCATCGACGAGGAGCAGCGTTTCGGGGTCGAGCACAAAGACGCGCTGAAGAAGCTCAAGACCAACGTCGACATCCTCGCGATGACGGCGACGCCGATCCCGCGCACGCTCGAGATGGCGGTCACGGGCATCCGGGAGATGTCGACTCTGGCGACACCACCGGAGGACCGCCACCCGATCCTGTCGTTCGTGGGTCCCTACTCCGACCGGCAGGTCGCCGCGGCGATCCGTCGTGAGCTGCTGCGCGAGGGCCAGGTGTTCTACGTGCACAACCGGGTCTCGAGCATCAACCGCGTGGCATCCCAGCTGGCGGAGCTCGTGCCGGAGGCACGCATCGCCGTCGCGCACGGTCAGCTGCCGGAGGCGGTGCTCGAGCAGGTGATGGTCGATTTCTGGGAACGCAAGTTCGACGTGCTCGTCTCGACCACCATCATCGAGACCGGTCTCGACATCGCCAACGCGAACACCCTCATCATCGACCGGGCCGACAAGTACGGCCTCAGCCAGCTGCACCAGCTGCGCGGCCGGGTCGGTCGTGGCCGGGAGCGGGCGTACGCCTACTTCCTCTACGACGAGCTCAAGCCGCTCAGCGAGACCGCGCACGAGCGCCTCAACACGATCGCCGCGAACAACGAACTCGGGGCCGGTATGCAGATCGCCCTCAAGGACCTCGAGATCCGCGGTGCGGGCAACCTGCTCGGCGGCGAGCAGTCCGGACACATCGCGGGTGTCGGCTTCGACCTCTACCTGCGCATGATCGGCGAGGCCGTGTCGACCTTCCGTGGCGACGTCGCCGAGGGCCAGACCGAGCTGCGGCTCGAGCTGCCCGTCGACGCGCACCTGCCCGAGGAGTACATCGAATCGGAGCGCCTGCGTCTCGAGGCCTACCAGAAGCTCTCGACCGCGAGCGCCCCGACGGCGACGGATGACTCGATCGACCGCGTGCTCGAAGAGCTCACCGACCGCTACGGCGAGCCGCCCGAGCAGGTGCTGAACCTCGTGGCGGTCTCGCGGCTGCGACGGATGGCGCAGAAGTCCGGACTCAGCGAGGTCGTCGTCATGGGCGACAAGCTGCGCATAGCGCCGGCCGACCTCGCCGACTCGATCCAGGTGCGACTGCAGCGGATGTACCCGGGCGCCCGGTACCACGCGGCGGCGGCCGCGGTGCTCGTGCCGCTGCCGCCCGAGCCCACGGATACGCAGCTGATCGAGTGGGCGAGCGGGTTGCTCGTGGCGATCTTCGGTGCCGAGACTACGCCGGCGGCGCTGGCGGAGTAGCGACATCCGCGTCCGGGGTTTTCGCCAGGGCCTTCGTCGGACTCATGCCGGGGATTCTCGTCACCGGGTTGGCCACACCGTCGATGCGATGCACATCGTGCACGGCCATGGGGATGAGCACGAGCGACCGCAGGTCGAACAGGGCGTGCAGCACTATCGGCACCACGATCGTTCCGGTGACGACGTAGATCAGCATCATGACGGCACCCACGATCGTGGTGCTCACCACGCCGACCACACCCTGGTACAGGTGCAGAGCGCCGAACAGAAGCACACTTCCCAGCACGGCCGCGATCGCGCTGCCGCTCGCGCCGTAGATCACCGCGGGCAGGGCCAGCCTGAACATCAGCTCCTCGCCGATCCCCGCGTTGATCGACAACAGGGCACCCAGCCGCAGCTCCTGCCGGTTGCGCGGGAGCATGGCCGCGATGTCACCGACCATCGGGATCTGGTCGTCCTGACGGGCTGCACGCACGCCGATCGCCGTGAGCACGACGAATCCGATGACCAGGCCCGCGATGATTCCCCACGTCACGCCCGGCTCGTGGAGCACGAATCCCCGGATGTCGCGCACCACCGGCCACGTCGTCAGCTCCTGCAGCAGCGGCGCGACGAACTGCCACGCGAGCAGCAGCAGCCCGAGGCTCACCAGCCCGATGCTCAGCACGGAGTCGCGGAACCATTTGCGGAACATCTCCTGGCGCCTGGCCGTCAGTCGGTACCGCTTGAACCTCTGGTACTCCTTGCGGTCCTTGTGCGCGGTGCGAACGACCAGCAGTACGAGCAGCCCGACGAGTGCGAGCCAGAGGATCGGTCGCGTGAGCGCCCAGGCGGGGTCGAGCATGAATCAATGCTCCCACGGGAATGCACTGATGCCGCCGCGTGGTTGCATTGCTCCGTGACCATCAACGTCGGCCTGCGCTCGGAGCGCGGCCCCATCCTCATCGCTCTCATGCTCACGACGTTCCTGGTCGCGATCGAGGCGACGGTGCTCTCGACCGCCGTGCCGTCGATCGTCGCCGATCTGGGTGACTTCCCGCTGTTCCCGTGGCTGTTCTCCGTGTACCTCCTGGCGCAAGCGGTCACCGTTCCGGTCTACGCAAAGCTTGCCGACACCGTCGGGCGCAAGCCGATCATCCTCATCGGCATCGGGCTCTTCCTGCTCGGCTCGATTCTCAGCGCCTTCGCGTGGAGCATGCCGGCGCTCATCGCGTTCCGCGTGATTCAGGGGCTGGGCGCCGGGGCCGTGCTGCCGATATCCATCACCATCGCCGGTGACATCTACACGGTCGAGGAGCGCGCCAAGGTGCAGGGCTACCTCGCGAGCATGTGGGCCGTCGCATCCGTCGTCGGCCCGACCCTCGGTGGCCTGTTCGCCCAGTTCGATGCCTGGCGGGGAATCTTCATCGTCAACATTCCGCTCTGCCTACTGGCGGCATGGATGCTCACCCGCACCTTCCACGAGAAGATCACCCGCACGGCCCACCGCATCGACTACGCCGGTGCGGTGCTGCTCACTGTGGCTCTGACCGCGCTGCTGCTCGCGGTGCTCGAGGGCGGTCAGGCGTGGGCGTGGAACTCGCTGCCCAGCATCCTGCTGTTCGGTGGAGGAGCCCTCGTGCTGGTGGCGTTCCTGCTGGTCGAGCGTCGGGCGGCCGAACCGATCCTGCCGCTGTGGGTCTTCACGCGCCGGCTGGTGCTGGTCGTCTCGATCTTCGGCCTCGGGATCGGCGCGACGCTCACGGGTCTGACCAGCTACGTTCCGCTCTACCTGCAGGGGGCGTTGGGGGTGTCACCGCTCATCGCTGGATTCGCGCTCGCAACCCTCACCGTCGGCTGGCCGATCGCGGCCGCGGTCTCGGGTCGCCTCTACCTGCGCATCGGCTTCCGCAACACCATGTTCATCGGAATGGGTTTGGTGCTGGTGGGCACGGTGATCCTCGCGGCATTCGCGATGACGCCCTCGATCCTCGTGGTCGCCGTGAGCTGCTTCTTCGTGGGACTCGGCATGGGTCTCGCGGCTACTCCGAGCCTGATCCTCGCCCAATCCAGCGTCGGCTGGAACGAGCGCGGCGTCGTCACGGGAGTGAACATGTTCGCGCGCAACGTGGGAAGCGCGGTGGGCGTTGCAGTGTTCGGGGCGATCGCTAACTCGATCTTCCTCCGCGCGGGGGCCGATTCAGCCGACCCGGCTGTGGTGACCGCGGCGGGTTCGGCCGTGTTCATCGCGGCCCTCGTCGTCGCGGTGGCGACCCTCATCGCGACCATCGCGATGCCGCGCACCCGGGTGCAGCAGTTACCGGCAGAGGAGACGAACCTGGGCCTGGCCGAGGCCTAGCGGCACGCTCCCCAGAGGCCGGCTCCGGCCTCGCGCGCGGCATCCTCCGCGGCGTACAGCTCGTCGCGCAGCAGCAGGTTGGGAGCGTACTGCTCGACCTCGGCGGCGCCGCGCTCGAGCAGTACGAGGTTGATGTTCGTCGCGTCATCCGTGTAGATGAACAGCAGAGACCGACCGTACTGGTCGAGGGGCTCGACGTCGGCCTGCACCCACACGTCGGTGCCCTCGGGCAGTAGCTGCCGCAGCAGAGCGGTCGCCTCATCGCCGTAGCACTCGGCGTTGTCGCCGATCTCCGGGGTGTTGATTCCGAGCAGCCGCACCTTGCGTCCGTCTTCGAGGAAGAGCGTGTCGCCGTCGTGCACGAATTCGACGACCGCCGGTGTCGCATCGCTCGGGATGCCCGTGGCAGGCGCCGCGCCGGGCGCCGTGGTCAGCGTCGGCGCCTGCGCCCCGAGGGCCTGCCACCCGAACCACGCCAGCGCGGCCAGCACGATGATGGCCAGCACGACGGCGCCCCTGAACTTCACGGCACCAGTCTGCCAGCGACCGGTGTCGCCGGTGGAGACTGGGGGTATGACCGCGTACATCGCCCCACCTCCGCGCATCCCCTTCGTCCTGCGGTGGGGTCTGCGCATCGCCCAGCGACGCACGGGGACACCGCTGCTGCCCGCCCAACTGCTCGCGTGGTATCCGAGGGCCGCGGTCGGTTCGGCCGTGCTCGAGTCACTCATCGCTCACAGCGACGGTCGCCTCACCGAGCGCACCCTGAAGCTCGTGCGCATGGCGGTGTCGTTCGCGGTGAGTTGCCCCTTCTGCGTCGGCATGAACTCGGAGGGCTGGGAGAAGGTCATGTCGTCTGAGGAGCGCGAGGCCGTGCAGGGCCTTCGTTCGCTCGACGGCTTCGATCCGGTCGAACGCCTCGCCATCGAGTACGCCCGCCGCGCCAGCGCGACGCCGCTGCGGTTCGACGAGGAGTTCGGCGAGCGGCTTCGCGAGGTTCTCACCGAACGCGAGATCGTCGTGCTCGCGACCACTGCGGCGCAGGTCAACTACTGGGCGCGCGTCATCCAGGCTCTGGGATGCCCGCCCGAATGATCCACCGAGTCGCCGCTCTGGGTAGTCTGGCCCCGTGATCATCGAACACGAGGGAGTTGCCCCGCGCATCGACCCCAGCGCGGTCGTCTCGCCCACTGCGGTCATCAGCGGAGACGTACGGATCGGCCCTGACAGCCAAGTACTCCACGGTGCGGTGATCACCGCGGAGGGTGGATCGATCGAGATCGGCTCGAGCGTGATCGTGATGGAGAACGCCGTCATCCGCTCCAGCGCCGCGAATCCGGTGCGGATCGGCGACCACTGCCTGATCGGGCCGCTCTCATCGATCTCGGGCGCGACAATCGGCGATGAGGTGTTCGTCGCGACCGGCGTGCGCATCTTCAACGGAGCTCAGATCGACCGTGGCAGCGAGGTGCGCATCAACGCGATCGTGCACCTGCGCACCCACCTGGGTGAGGGGTCGACGGTACCGATCGGCTGGGTGGCCGTCGGTGACCCCGCCCAGATCCTGCCCTCCGAGGCGCACGAGGCGATCTGGGCGATCCAGAAGGACCTCGACTTCCCCGGCTACGTATTCGGACTCGACCGCGACACCCCCGACCTCATGGTGCAACTGACCGAGCGGTACTCCGCCGCGCTAGGCCGGCACCGCACCGATCGGCCGATCGCGTGACCGAGCTCACGCCGCCGCATCCGAAGCTCGATGAGCTGATCGCCGTACTCGAGCGGCTGCGCGCACCGGGCGGCTGTGCCTGGGATCGCGAGCAGACCCACGAGTCGCTCGTGCAGTACCTCGTCGAGGAGACGTACGAGCTGATTGACGCGATCGAGACGGGCGATACCGACGAACTCATCGAGGAGCTCGGCGACGTGCTCTACCAGGTGGTCTTCCACAGCGACATCGCTGCCGAGGCCGGCCAGTTCACCCTCGAGGATGTCGCCGCGCACATGACCGCGAAGATGATCGGTCGCCACCCGCACGTCTTCGGCGACACCACGGCCGAGACCGCGGAAGACGTCATGGCCGTCTGGGACGACCTCAAGAAGACCGAGAAGCCGCACCGCACGAGTGCCCTCGACGGGATACCCCAGGGGATGCCCGCGCTCGCGCTCGCGGACAAGCTCCTCGGGCGCGCGCACAAGGTGGGCCTTCTGGATGCCACGAAGCCGGGCGCGATCAACGTCACTGACGAAGACGAACTCGGTCCGCTGCTTCTCGCGATCGTGGCATCCGCAAAGGCGAATGGGCTGGACTCGGAGCGCGCCCTGCGCACGGCGCTGCGCGAACTCCAGCGGGAGATCCGCGAGCACGAAGTTGACCCGCCGGTCGAGTAGCCGCAGGCGTATCGAGACCAGTTAAGCGGTTTCGATACGGTGTGGGCACCTACTCAACCGGCTGTCGCGGGATTCGGTGCCCTCCCCAACCCGAATGGAGAGGGCACCCGGACGCGCGTCCACGAGGGATGCTGCGCCCGAGAAACCGGCGGGCTTACCCGAGCCGTCGGTTTCGACTGTGGCGAAGTGGATGCTTCGACTCGCGCCCGGACCATCATCGACAGGCGCGAAGCCTCAATTTTACACGTGCCGGCGCCGGTCGACGCCAACGCCACGACGCACGACCTGACACAATCGACGCATGGCGTCACCCGTGAATCCTCCGCGCGGGATGCGCGACTTCCTGCCGGCCGAGAAGGCTCAGCGTGAGCGCATCCTGAGTGTCATCCGTGCCAGCTATCGGGCGCACGGTTTCGACGAGATCGAAACGCCCGTTGTCGAAGACAGTGAGCGCCTGCACGCCGGCCTCGGCGGAGACAACGAGAAGCTCGCCTATGCGGTGATGAAGCGCGGTCTGACGACCGAAGACCTCGCGGCCGCCGTCGATCCGCTCGAGCTCGCCGATCTTGGGCTGCGCTTCGACCTCACCGTGCCCCTCGCTCGGTTCTACGCGAGCCACCGGTCAGAACTGCCCGCGGTCTTCCGTGCCATCCAGATCGCGCCGGTGTGGCGGGCCGAGCGGCCCCAGAAGGGTCGCTACCGCCAGTTCGTGCAGTGCGACATCGATGTGATCGGGGAGTCCGGGCCGGTCGCCGAGGTTGAGTTGATCACGGCGACCGCGGCAACGGTGAGGGCGCTCGGGCTTGAGGGATGCGTCATCCGGGTCAACGATCGTCGGCTGCTCACGAGCATGCTCACGATCCTCGGGTTCGCTCCCGAGGAGTTCGACGGTGTGCTGATCACCGTGGACAAGCTGGACAAGATCGCCCAGTCCGGTGTGCTCGCGGAGCTGCGGGAGCGCTCCGTCACTCCCGCCGCCGTGGACGCGCTGGAGGCGCTCTTCACGCGGCCGGTCACGATGGAGCTGCTGCCGTTCGGTGAGGCCGCGATCAGGAAGTTCCTGCCGGAGGGCGTGGACCCGGCCGCTGTCGCGGAACTGGCAACCATCGGCGAGGCCGTCAACGAGGTGCTCGGCGAGCAGGTCGTGCAGTTCGACCCGTGGCTGGTGCGGGGCATGGGCTACTACACGGGCGCGATCTTCGAGGTCGCGCACCCGTCGCTCGGCTACTCGCTCGGCGGCGGCGGACGCTACGACGGCATGATCGGGCGCTTCCTCGGCACCGACGTTCCCGCTGCCGGCTTCTCACTCGGGTTCGAGCGTCTCGTCGACCTGGTCGAGCATCCCGAGACGGGGGCGACGGATGCCGCGGCTCTCGTCCACGACGCTGACGTGCCCCTGGCTACCCTCGCCGCCCTGCAGTCGGCCCTCGTCGCGGGTGGACGGCGGGTGCGACTCGAACGCAAGCCGCGCAACATCGCACCCCTGCTGGCTCAGCTCGCGGCATCCGGGTTCGCCGAGTACGCCTACGTGACGGCGGCGTCGACGCTCGACTCGCTGGAGTTCCGTCCTCTCGCCTGATCGGTGATCGAGCGCGCCCCGGTGATCGAGCCTGTCGAGATCCCGCTCGTCGAGATCCACTGATCGAGAGCGCCCCGGTGATCGAGCCTGTCGAGATCATTGACTCCCCGCTGCACTATTGTTAAGCTATTAACAATATGACCGACTCACCCGACATCACCTCGAGCACCGCGTTCAAGCTCCATCGCGCGACCGTGCTCATCGACCGCATCGCCGACGACTACCTCACCCGCGAGCACGGCATCCACTACGCGCCGTTCCTTGTGCTGCTCATGGTTCGCGTGCTGGGAGAGCCCAGCCAGCAGGCCATCGCCCGCAATCTCGACGTGTCTCGCGCGAGCGTGACCCAGCGGGTGTCGGGGCTGGTCGAGAGTGGGCTGCTCGAAGTCACCCCCGATCCCGCCGACTCGCGGGCGAACATCGTGCGTCTCACCACGCCAGGCAGGGCGCTCGTCGACAGTGCGTGGCGTGGGCTCGAACATCACCAGAGCGGCCTCGACGCGGGCGTCGACGAGCCCGCGCTGGTCGCCCAACTTGACCGAATCATTTCCAACGCCGAGGAGGCACTCTCATGAACTATCTCGAATTCGACGGACCGGGTTCCACCCTCGTCTTCCTGCACGGCGGCAACGTCGCCGGGTGGATGTGGGGACAGCAGGTTCCGGCGTTCGCCGACCACCACGTGCTGGTGCCCGACTATCCGGGCTTCGGGGCGAGCAACGACGAGCCCTGGGTCTCGATCGCCGCTACCGCAGACGCGGTGGCTGAGCTGATCGCGACGACCGGCGGGCCGGCTCACGTCGTGGGGCTGTCGCTCGGGTCGAGCGTCGCGCTGGAACTTGCGGCGAGGCATCCGGAGCAGGTCTCGAGCCTGTTTCTCGCCAGCGCCCAGGTCGCGCCACCGTTACGTCGCGACATGATCGCCGCGCGGGTGCTGCTCGCGTTCTGGAATCAGCGCGGTTTCTGGACGACACTTGCGCGCAGCTACGGGCTGACGGGGGAGGATGCGGAACTGTTCGTGTCGACCGGTCTGGGTATCCGTCGCGAAACCGCCGTGACCATCTACAACGAGATCAGTCGAGGCGTGCCCGCCGCAGTCTTGTCTGCCATCACTGTTCCCACCCTCGTGGTTGCCGGCGAGAAGGATTCGAGCGCCATCACTGACGCCTCCCTTGAGGCGGTGCGTCGTGGCATCCCCGGTGTCATGACAGCGATCGCACCGGGGATGCATCACCAGTGGAACATCGAGAACGTCGAACTGTTCAACAGCTCGTTGCGTGGGTGGCTCGACCGGCGCGAGGTGGCCGAGGGGCTCGGCGCTAGTATTTAGGCGAAACCCACCACACGTTTTTCCTATTTGAGGAGTTCCCCCATGGCCTTGATCGAGGCAGTTGGCGCCCGCGAGATTCTTGATTCCCGGGGCAACCCGACCGTTGAGGTCGAGGTTCTGCTCGAGGACGGCGTGGTCTCCCGCGCCGCCGTGCCCTCCGGTGCATCCACCGGTGCCTTCGAGGCGTACGAGCTGCGCGACGGCGACAAGGCCCGCTACGGCGGCAAGGGCGTGCTCAAGGCCGTCGAGGCGGTGCTCGACGTTCTCGGCCCCGCGGTCGAGGGCTTCGACGCGGCAGACCAGCGCCTCATCGACGCCGAGATGATCGACCTCGACGGCACCGACAACAAGAAGAAGCTGGGCGCCAACGCGATCCTCGGCGTCTCGCTCGCTGTTGCCAAGGCCGCCGCCGACTCGGCCGACCTGCCGCTGTTCCGCTACCTCGGTGGCCCGAACGCCCACACCCTGCCGGTGCCGATGATGAACATCATCAACGGTGGCGCGCACGCCGACACGGCTCTCGACATCCAGGAGTTCATGGTGCTGCCGATCGGCGCCGAGTCGTTCTCCGAGGCTCTTCGCTGGGGCACCGAGGTGTACCACGCTCTCAAGGGCGAGCTGAAGAAGGCGGGCCAGAACACCGGCCTCGGCGACGAGGGTGGCTTCGCCCCCGACCTTCCCGGTGCTCGCGCCGCGCTCGACTTCATCGTCAAGGCCATCGAGACCGCCGGCTTCACCCCGGGCAAGGACTTCGCCCTGGGACTGGATGTCGCGGCCACCGAGTTCTTCGCCAACGACGTGTACTCCTTCGAGAAGCAGACGCTGACCCCCGAGCAGCTCACCGAGTTCTGGGTGGGTCTGGTCAAGGACTACCCGCTGGCGACCATCGAGGACCCGCTCGCCGAGGACGACTGGGCCGGCTACGCCCACCTCACCGCCGAGCTCGGCGACAAGGTGCAGATCGTCGGTGACGACCTGTTCGTGACGAACCCGACCCGCCTCAAGCGCGGCATCGACGAGAAGGTCGCCAACTCGATCCTCGTGAAGGTCAACCAGATCGGCACGCTCACCGAGACGCTCGACGCCGTGGCCATGGCCCAGCGTGCCGGCTACACGACGATCATCTCGCACCGCTCCGGCGAGACCGAGGACACCACGA
>ENA-UOWE01005202-UOWE01005202.1-activated-sludge-metagenome-genome-assembly--contig:-NODE-5202-length-11986-cov-5.580085_pt1 | contig 11986 bp, 10 predicted proteins | sample MGYA00249841_ERZ761562 | MGnify/ENA primary metagenome ERZ761562 (study PRJEB28883, sample SAMN05720200) | activated sludge metagenome | isolation source: Anaerobic digester | place: Japan... | reverse complement strand
ATGCTTTGGCAGACGAAAGATTTACGCTTATTAATGAGAATTTCAGGTTTATAAAAAGGTTTTTGCGCTTTTATGGTGTAAAAAGTGTGGACGGAATTTTGGCCGATTTAGGTGTTTCATCTCATCAATTTGATGTTGCAGAAAGAGGTTTTTCTACTCGTTTTGATGCCGAACTGGACATGAGAATGAGTCAAAAAAACGACCTGAATGCCTATAGAATTGTCAACGAATATGACGACATTAATTTGAAAAGAGTGTTTTTGGATTATGGAGAATTAAAAAATGCTCCTGCTTTGGCAAGAACAATTGTAGAAGCTAGAGAACATCACCCAATTAAAACTACAGACGAACTAAAAGACGTTTTAGCAAAATATTTACCCGAAAGAGTTCGAAATAAAATACTGGCACAAATCTATCAAGCCATTCGAATTGAAGTCAATCAAGAAATGGATGTTTTAAAAGAATTTCTAGAACAATCCCTAGAAATATTAAACCCTGGCGGAAGACTAAGCGTGATTTCTTACCACTCATTAGAAGACCGATTGGTAAAAAGATTTATGAAAAACGGAATGTTTGAAGGAGAACCTGAGCGTGATTTTTTTGGAAATTTTTCGGTTCCATTCAAAACTATTGGAAAATTGATTGTTCCAGATGATGCCGAAATCAAAACCAATAATAGAGCAAGAAGTGCCAAATTAAGAATTGCCGAAAAAATATAAAAGTCAATTTAAGATTCAAGAAAAAATTAAATAACAAAAACAAATTCCCTTTCAGGGTTCAAATTTTCAATGAAAAACGGGGTTTACAGCATATTGAAGGCAAAGTTTCTTATAGAAGATGACTCCATGAAAAACTGGCGTTTCATCATCTTTTTGATTGTTCTTGCCATTATTATGATTGCCAACACGCAACGATTTGAACAAAAAATATTCAAGATTGCTGAACTAAACAACAAGGTAAAAGAACTTCGTTCGGAATTTGTAGATCGCCGTTCAGAATTAATGAAACTAAAAATGGAATCGACAGTTTCAGCTAAAGTAGCCGAAAAACAAATTTTTCCATCGACAGTTCCGCCTACCAAAATAAAGGTTAAAAAAGTAATAGAAGATAAAAATTTCTTTCAAAAAATATGGCAGTAGAAGATAAAAAAATATCCTACAGAATTTATATAATAGCAACCATCATTTTTATGTTGGCACTAGCTATTGCCGTAAAATTGACTAATATCCAATGGGTTGAAGGAGATTATTACAGAAAATTAGCCAAAGACAGAACGGTTAAAAATTTTGTACTTCCAGCCAATAAAGGAAACATCTATTCTGCAGACGGAAGCCTTTTGGCAACTTCAATTCCAAATTACGAAATACGATTTGATGCTGTTGCTCCAAAGGCAGAAGCTTTTGATAAAAATGTAAAATCATTGGCAGATTCATTATCTCTCCTATTGAGTAAACCTAGCTATTTCTATTTAAACGAATTACGAAAAGCCAGAGCCAACAAAAACAGATATTATTTAATAGCTCGCGACTTGAGTTATACCGAATTTATGAAAATTAAAGGTTTTCCTCTATTTAAATTGGGACCTTTCAAAGGTGGAATTATTGTAGAACAAGAAACCGTAAGAGAACATCCTATTGGTGAAATAGCAGAAAGAACTATTGGTTACGAAAGAAAAAATCCCAACGGAATGCCCGATGGAAAAGGAATTGAATGGGCATACCGAAAATACTTAAACGGAAAAGACGGAAAGGTTTTAAAACAAAAAATTGCAAAAGGGCAATGGAAACCTATAAGTGATGCGAACCAAATAGACCCACAAGATGGCTATGATGTAATATCAACAATAGACGTTTATATTCAAGACATTGCCCATCATGCCTTGCTAAAGCAATTAGAATTGTACCAAGCAGACCATGGTTGTGTAGTTGTTATGGAAACTAAAACTGGGAAAATTAAAGCTATTTCAAATCTAGGAAGACATGATGATGGATCCTATTTTGAAACCACGAATTATGCCTACACCGAATCACACGAACCTGGTTCTACATTCAAACTTGTGGATCTAATGATTCTTTTAGAAGATAAAAAAATTGACACAAGTGCCGTTTTCAATACTTACGGTGGTATTATCAAATATTCTGGAAAATCGGTAAGAGATTCTCATGAGGGTGGATATGGCAAAATTTCATTAGCTCGCGGATTTGAAGTGTCATCGAATACCGTAATGGTTCAAGCGGTTTATAATAATTACAAAAACAATCCATCACAATTTGTAAATCACATTAACTCCTTTGGATTGAATAAAAAATTAGGATTAGAATTCAAAGGCGAAGGCAAACCATTTATACCACAACCTAGTGACAAAAACTGGTCTAACCTTTCACTTCCTTGGATGGCTTTTGGCTATGGAGTTTCTGTAACCCCTTTGCAAACACTCACTTTCTATAATGCTGTTGCCAATAACGGCGAAATGGTTAAGCCTCAAATTGTTTCCGAAATTAAACAATGGGATACATCCATCAAAAAATATGACAAAGTGGTGATGAATCCTAAAATTTGTTCTAAAGAAACCATCTTGAAATTAAAAGCCGTTTTACAAAATGTTGTAAAAAAAGGAACTGGAAAAGGACTTTATTCCAAAGACTTTTCGATGGCAGGAAAAACAGGAACAGCACAAGTAAATTATGCCAAAAATGGAGGTTCTGAAAAATATTATGCTTCATCATTTGTAGGCTATTTTCCAGCAGAAAGCCCAAAATATTCTTGTATAGTGGTGGTTCATAAACCAAGCACAATAAACAACAATTATTATGGTGCCGATGTTGCTGGACCCGTTTTTAAAAGAATTGCACAAAAAATATTTACAGATGCTCCTTCTACAAACGAAATAAAAAATATTGACAGGAAAATTCAAAAACAAGAGAAAGAATATGATGCTTTTTATACAAAATCTCAAAAACAACAACCTTCAAAAATTCCAAATGTAAAAGGAATGTCAGGAATGGATGCTGTTGCTTTATTTGGAAATTTAGGAATGAAAGTAAAAATAATTGGCATTGGTAAAGTAAAAAAACAATCTATTCAAGCCGGAGAACCCTTAGAAAAAAACACAACTATAACACTAGAATTATCGTGATTGTTTTAAAAGAAATAATATATAAAGTCGCTATCGAAGCTGTAAAAGGTTCGACAGATATCGCTATCAATAAATTGGATTTTGATTCCAGAAAAATGGAAGCGAATGATGTATTTGTAGCCATTAGAGGTAGCATTTCAGACGGTCACGACTATATAGAAAAAGCAATCCATTTGGGGGCTATTGCTGTAGTTTGTGATACTTTTCCAGAAAACCCCATAAGTGGCATAACCTATATTCAAGTAAAAGACACTAATAAAGCATTGGCTTTCATGGCAGCTAATTATTTTGGCAATCCGTCTTCAAACTTGAAATTAGTAGGCATTACTGGAACTAATGGCAAAACAACTATTGCTTCATTATTGTATCAACTATTTAAAAAAGCAGGTTTCAAAGTAGGATTGCTTTCAACCGTAAAAATTTTGGTTGATACTATTGAATATAAAGCAACTCACACTACTCCCGATTCTATCACAATCAATCATTATTTGAAAGAAATGACAGAGGCTGGTGTTGAATATTGCTTTATGGAAGTGAGTTCGCACGGAATTCATCAAAAACGCACCGAGGCCTTGCATTTTGCAGGTGGAATATTCACCAATTTATCACACGATCATTTGGATTACCACCCCACTTTTGCTGAATATCGTGATGTGAAAAAATCTTTTTTCGACAATTTACCAAAAACAGCTTTCGCTTTATCCAATATCGACGACAAAAATGGAGCAGTAATGTTGCAAAACACCGCTGCAAAAAAACTAACATACGCTCTAAAATCATATGCTGACTATAAAGCTCAAATCTTAGAAAACCAATTGTCGGGTTTGTTATTAAAAATAAACGGAAACGAAGTTTGGGTGAAATTAATTGGGACATTCAATGCCTACAATCTTTTGGCAATCTACGGAACAGCCATTGAATTAGGATTGGAAAATTTAGAAGTACTTCGATTATTATCCGATTTAGAAAGTGTTTCGGGACGTTTTCAATTTATAGTTTCTAATTCGAATATTACCGCTATTGTAGATTATGCTCATACACCTGATGCCTTGGAAAATGTGCTAAAAACGATTAATGACATTCGTACTAAAAACGAACAATTAATAACAGTTGTAGGCTGTGGAGGCAACAGAGACAAGGCCAAACGCCCAATAATGGCCAACATCGCTACTGAGCTTAGTGATAAAACCATCCTAACTTCAGACAATCCCAGAAATGAAATTCCGGAGGAAATTATCAACGAAATGGAACAAGGGGTTGCTGCTCAAAATTACAAAAAATCATTATCAATAACCGACAGAAAACAAGCGATAAAAACAGCTTGTCAATTGGCTCAGCCCAATGACATTATCTTAATTGCAGGAAAAGGGCACGAAACCTATCAAGAAATTAATGGAGTTCGTCATCATTTTGACGATATGGAAACAGTAACGGAACTTTTAGAAAAACTCAACAAATAACTAATTATGCTATACTACTTATTTGAATATTTAGACAAAACAATCGACTTTCCAGGAGCGGGAGTTTTTCAATACATCACCTTTAGATCGGCTTTAGCATTTATGCTTTCCTTGCTTCTATCTACTATTTATGGTAAAAGAGTGGTTGGGTTTTTAAGAAAACAACAAATCGGGGAGTCGGTCCGCGAATTGGGTTTAGCAGGTCAAAACGAAAAAGCAGGAACCCCAACAATGGGTGGATTGATTATTATTTTTGCCACTTTAATACCTGTTTTTCTTTTTGCTAAACTCCAAAACATTTACATAGTGTTGCTAGTTGTAACCACTTTGTGGATGGGAACAATTGGTTTCATAGATGACTATATCAAAATATTCAAAAAAGACAAAGAAGGATTAAAAGGCATTTTCAAAGTTTTTGGACAAGTTGGTTTAGGTTTAATTGTTGGTTCGATACTGTATTTCAACCCTATGGTTACCATAAGAACTGATACTCCAAAAAGTGAAATCTCAAGAACAGTTTCAGAAAATGTTATAAAACAAGCCCCAGTTTACGAAAAATCAACTGCTACAACTATTCCATTTTTCAAGAACAACTCTTTTGACTATGCCGAAATATTAGCCTGGACAGGAGATGGTTATGAAAAATGGGCTTGGTTAATATTTATTCCGATGGTCATTTTTATTATCACAGCGGTATCTAACGGAGCCAATCTAACCGACGGAATAGATGGCCTTGCTGCTGGAACCTCGGCAGTTTCGGTGCTAGCCTTGGGTATTTTCACTTTTGTTTCAGGTAATATGATTTTTTCGAATTACTTAAATATTATGTATATCCCCTATTCTGGTGAAATGACAGTATTTATTTCAGCATTTGTTGGAGCATTAATTGGTTTTCTTTGGTACAATTCCTATCCAGCAACAGTTTTTATGGGTGACACAGGGAGCTTAACCATAGGTGGTGTTATTGCTGTTTTAGCCATTGCAGTTCGAAAAGAATTACTAATTCCGCTATTGTGTGGAATATTTTTAGTCGAAAATTTTTCAGTGGTTTTGCAGGTTGCCTATTTTAAATACACCAAAAAACGCTTTGGCGAAGGACGAAGAGTGTTTTTGATGGCGCCACTGCATCATCATTATCAAAAGAAAGGCTATCACGAAAGTAAAATCGTAACCCGTTTTTGGATTGTAGCCATAATGCTAGCCATTTTATCCATCGTAACCTTAAAGTTAAGATAATGAGATTAGTAGTTTTAGGAGGAGGCGAGAGTGGTGTTGGAACTGCAATTCTTGGTAAGAAAAAAGGATATGACGTTTTTGTATCTGATTTTGGAAAAATAAAAGACAAATACAAAAAAGTTCTTATCGATAACGATATTGCTTGGGAGCAAGAAAAGCACACAGAAGAACTGATTTTGAATGCTAATGTGGTGATGAAAAGCCCTGGTATTCCAGAAAAAAAATCGGCAATTGTAAAAAAATTGATCGAAAAAGGTATCCCAATACTTTCAGAAATTGAGTTTGCAGCACCCTTTACAAAAGCAATCACAATAGGAATAACTGGAAGTAACGGCAAGACAACAACAACAATGCTAACCTATCACTTGCTAAAATCGGCGGGATTGAATGTCGCTTTAGGAGGAAATATCGGAAAGAGTTTTGCTTGGCAAGTTGCCGAAGATAAATTTGATAGTTATGTGCTGGAATTAAGTAGTTTTCAGTTGGACGGAATCATAGATTACAAACCACACATCGCTATAATTACCAATATCAGTCCAGATCATTTAGACCGATATGATTACAAATATGAAAAATATATTGATTCTAAATTTAGAATCACAATGAACCAAACTGAAGAAGATTATCTCATTTATGACGCAGATGACGAAGCAATCGCAGAATGGTTAAAAAACAATAAAACAAGAGCTCAATTAATTCCTTTTTCGCTAACAAAAACATTCGAAATAGGAGCCTTTATAAAAGAAAAAACAATGGAAGTAAACATCATCAACGAGGAAGAATTCACAATGGAAACCGAAACTATGGCGCTTGAAGGAAAGCATAATATGAAAAATGCAATGGCAGCAACTTCTGTAGCAAAATTGATGAAAATTAGAAATGCAACCATTAGAGAAAGTTTATCCAATTTTCAAGGGGTTGAACATCGTTTAGAAAAAGTATTGAAAATTCAAAATGTACAATACATCAACGATTCAAAAGCTACTAATGTAAACGCAACTTTCTTTGCTTTAGACAGTATGAATACCCCAACGGTTTGGATTGTAGGGGGTGTTGACAAAGGAAATGATTACAATGAATTAATGTCATTAGTTCGCGAAAAAGTAAAAGCAATTATCTGTTTGGGTGTTGACAACAGAAAAATTATAGACGTTTTTGGAAACGTTGTAGATATGATGATTGAAGTTAACAATATGGAAGATGCCGTGAAAATGGCTCAAAGATTGTCTGAAAAAGGAGATACGGTATTGTTATCCCCAGCTTGCGCCAGCTTCGATTTATTCGAAAACTACGAAGACCGAGGCAATCAATTTAAACAAGCAGTTAAGCATTTGTAAAATAGGTTTTAGGCATTAGGTGTTGGACAATTCTAAAAACCCCAAGACCTAAAACCCAAAACCCAAAACCCAAAACATGAAAGAACTAATAAACAATTTAAAAGGAGACAAAGTAATATGGACATTCGTGGCTTTATTAGCTTTGTTTTCGTTTATGCCTGTTTTTAGTGCGAGTAGTAATTTGGCCTACATCGGACAAGGTACAGGGAACACTATTAGTTATTTACTAAAACATTTAGCCCACATATTTATTGGATTACTAATTATCTTTGGAATTCACAAAGTACCGTTTCATTATTACAGAGGAATCTCTTTATTTCTCCTTCCAGTAGTTTGGATTTTGTTAGCCATTACTATGATAAAAGGAACAGTAATCGCTGGTGCTAACGCCAGTAGATGGATTCAAATACCTTTTATTGGTGTATCATTCCAGACTTCAACTGTAGCAGCAATTGTATTATTTATATTTGTTGCACGCTATTTATCAAAAAAACGAGAAGAAGAAATCGATTTTAAAACATCATTAATCGAACTTTGGCTACCCGTTTTCATAACATTAGCCTTAATTCTACCTGCCAATTTTTCGACTGCGTCCTTGATATTCCTAATGGTTTTGATGCTAACTTTTGTTGGCCAATATCCTTTAAAGTATTTAGCATATATAATCGGTTTTGGAATTGCAGCCTTATTACTTTTCATTTTGCTAGCAAAAGCATTTCCAGAATCCCGATTATTTAGTAGAGTGGAAACATGGAAAAGTAGGGTAGAAAATTTCAGCAAAAACAAACCCGGCGAAGATGATTATCAAATAGAAAAGGCTAAAATAGCAATTGCATCTGGTGGAATTTACGGTCTTGGTCCTGGGAAAAGTGTACAAAAACACTTTTTACCACAATCCTCTTCCGATTTTATTTATGCCATAATCGTCGAAGAATACGGTTTAATAGGTGGTTTTGGCGTCTTGCTTTTGTATTTATTATTGTTTTTTAGATTCGTCATTGCTGCTCACAAAGCCAATACTGTATTCGGAAAACTTTTAGTAGTTGGACTCGGATTTCCAATGATTTTTCAAGCCATGATTAACATGTGTGTTGCAGTAGAATTATTGCCCGTAACAGGTCAAACATTACCCCTAATTAGTAGTGGTGGAAGTTCTATTTGGATGACGTGTATTGCCTTAGGAATCATCATCAATGTAACCAAAAAAGAAGAAGAAATTGCACAAGAAATAAGCGACAAAGCAAAAAGAGATGCTGCCTTGCAAAAATTAATAGACAAACAATTAGAAGACGAAAATAACGAGGAAAACTCCATTAGCACTGATGCAGAAACTGAAAATTATTCTATCGAGGATAATTCAGCAAATCCAATGAATGCCGTTTTGAATAAATAATCATTTTGGGTATTCCCATTAAATTTTAGGAAAAATGAAAAAATTAAAATTCATATTAAGTGGTGGCGGAACCGGTGGACACATCTACCCTGCTGTTGCGATTGCCAATGAACTAAAATCACGATTTCCTACTGCCGAATTTCTTTTTGTAGGTGCCAAAGACAAAATGGAAATGCAAAAAGTTCCTCAAGCTGGTTATGAAATAAAAGGTCTTTGGATTGCAGGTTTACAACGAAAATTGACCTTGCAAAACGCTATGTTTCCATTCAAATTAATAGACAGTTTATGGAAATCTAGAACAATAATCAAAAACTTTAAACCCGATGTAGTAATTGGAACCGGAGGCTTTGCTTCTGGCCCACTTTTGCAAATGGCAAATATGTTGCATATTCCAACACTAATTCAGGAACAAAATTCATACCCCGGAATAACCAATAAATTATTGAGCAAGAAAGCCCATAAAATATGTGTGGCTTACGAAAACTTAGAACATTTTTTTCCAAAAGAGAAAATGATTTTAACAGGAAATCCAGTTCGTCAAGATTTAATTGACATTGAAAGCAAAAAAAATCAAGCCATACAACATTTCAACTTAGATGCCAATAAAAAAACGGTTTTGATTCTCGGTGGAAGCCTTGGCGCAAGAAGAATTAACCAATTAATTGAAAAAGAATTAGCTAATTTCAAAACCTTAGATGTTCAAGTAATCTGGCAATGCGGAAAATTATACTTTGAAGATTATAAGAAATACAAATCAAATACCGTTCAAGTTTTAGATTTCATTGATCGAATGGATTTGGTTTATGCCGCTGCCGATATTGTAATTTCTCGAGCTGGAGCCTCATCGGTTTCAGAATTGTGCATCGTTGGAAAACCTGTGATTTTTATTCCATCACCCAATGTTGCCGAGGATCATCAAACCAAAAACGCAAAATCAATTGTGGATAAAAAAGGAGCATTAATGCTAAAGGAATCAGAATTAGAATCGCAATTCAGCATCGTTTTTGAAGCCCTTTTGAAAGACAGTGGGAAACAAGAATTGTTGAGTAAAAACATCAAACAATTAGCATTGCCAAACGCAACAAAACAAATTGTGGACGAAATAGTGAAATTGATAAAATAAGATGAATGTAATATTGATTTTATTTTTCTTGTCATTAATTGCAATTGGAATTGCTTACTATTTTGATTATAAAAAGGATAAAAAATATTTTAAGAAATCAATACTAAATATAATTTTATTAATTGTAATAATTATTGGAATCATATTGTTTGATGATTTATTAAAAAAATGTTATAACTATATTTTAAATTAAATATGAATCTAAATCAAATACATAACGTCTATTTTATAGGAATTGGAGGAATTGGAATGAGTGCTTTGGCGCGTTATTTCAAAGCCATTGGGAAAAATGTATCTGGTTATGACAAAACAGAAACCGAACTTACAAAAGACCTTTCTCAACTAGGAATTGACATTCATTTTGAAGATAGAATTGATTTAATTCCAACTGATTATTACGCAGAAAACACCCTTGTGATTATCACACCAGCGGTTCCAAAATCACATTCAGAATGGAATTATTTCTTAGAACGAAATTATGAATTGAAAAAAAGAGCCGAAGTTCTTGGTATCATTACAAAAGACACCTTTTGTTTTGCAGTGGCTGGAACTCACGGAAAAACCACTACATCAAGCATTCTTGGACATATATTGTTCGAAAGTGGTGTCGATGTAACGGCTTTTGTTGGTGGAATTGTCGAAAATTATAATTCTAATTTAATTGGAAACGGAAAAACAATAACTGTTGTAGAAGCCGACGAATTTGACCGCTCCTTTTTGCACCTACATCCCGATATTGCTTGTGTAACCTCAATGGATGCAGATCATTTAGATATATATGGCGACAAAACAGCAATCGAAGCTTCGTTTACAGAATTTGCAGATAAAATTGAAGATAAATCCAAACTTTTCATAACAACCGAGTTGCCAATAAAAGGTCTTACTTGTGCAGTAAATGAAGAGGCAAATTTCACCGCTTTCAATATCAGAATTATAAACAGTCAATATGTTTTTGATGTAAAAACACCAACAGAAACATTATACAATATTGAATTTGGTTTGCCAGGAAAACACAATTTAATGAACGCGCTAATGGCATTGGCAATGGCAAAAACCTTTGGCCTCCCAACCGAAGACATTGCTAGTGCTTTGCGTTCTTTTAAAGGAATAAAAAGAAGATTCTCCTATCAAATTAAAAACGAAAGATTAGTTTATATCGATGATTATGCTCATCATCCAACCGAAATAAATGCGGTTCATCAAGCCGTTAGAGAATTGTATCCAAACCAAAAAGTTTTAGCAGTTTTTCAACCTCATTTGTTTAGCAGAACCAAAGATTTTGCCGATGAATTTGCCAAAAGTTTGTCAGCTTTTGATGAAGTGATTTTATTGGATATTTATCCAGCACGAGAACTGCCAATGGAAGGAATTACATCCAGTTGGCTAATCGATAAAGTAGAAAATTTGAACAAGAAATTAACTACAAAAGAAAATTTGATTCCATCAATTTTAGAAAGTAACGCAACCGTTATAGTAACAATTGGTGCAGGAGATATTGGAGAAATGGTAACAACAATTAAAAATTCGTTAAATGAAACTGTTTAATTGGGCAAATATTCGATTAATACTGATGTTTTCATTGGTGATTTTTCTGTATTCGTTTACTTCAAATCGAAATAATAGCAGAAAATTGACAAAATCAACCGTTGTTTTTGTAGGAGATACCGCTCCATATATTACTTCAGAAACGGTTAATAAATTGTTAATAGAAAATAATAAAGACGTAAAAAGTATAGGCAAAGATAAATTAGATTTGAATAAACTGGAAAGAGAGCTAAATGCAAACAAAATGATTGAAAAATCTGATGTGTTTGTGAGCATCGATGGCGAGTTAAAAGCAGTTGTGAAACAAAAAACTCCAATAGCCAGGATTTTTGACGGAGAAAAGTCATTCTATATTGATTATAAAGGAAATACAATGCCTTTATCATCAAATTATACGGCTAGAGTTCCGCTTGTTTCAGGGGAAATAAATAAAAAAAATAGCAAAAAATTAGCCGAATTATTTCGGATTATATATGACGATGAGTTTTTGAAAAAAAACATCATTGGTGTTCAGATTATGCCAAATGGAAGCATTAAAATGATGAACAGGAATTACGACTATCAGATTGATTTTGGTGGGACATTAAGAATGAAAGCAAAATTTAATAATTACAAAGCTTTTTTTCAGAAAGCAGTTTTAGATAGCTCATTAAATAAATACAAAACAATCGACCTAAGATTTGCTCAGCAAGTAGTATGTACTAAATAATAGATAATGGAAAAAGAGAATATTGCAGTAGGTCTAGATATTGGGAC
>ENA-UOWE01005201-UOWE01005201.1-activated-sludge-metagenome-genome-assembly--contig:-NODE-5201-length-11987-cov-5.929769_pt1 | contig 11987 bp, 10 predicted proteins | sample MGYA00249841_ERZ761562 | MGnify/ENA primary metagenome ERZ761562 (study PRJEB28883, sample SAMN05720200) | activated sludge metagenome | isolation source: Anaerobic digester | place: Japan... | reverse complement strand
ACAGATATAGCTAAAGTTGCGGTTGGCAATGAGGCTAATATAACATTTGATGCTTTTGGATCAAAAAAGCAATTCCATGGAAAAATAATAAAAATAGATCCTGCTCAGACGGTTGTTGAAGGAGTTGTTTCGTATAAAACAACATTTCAGATAATTGATTTTTCTTCTGAAATAAAATCTGGAATGACAGCAGATATAGATGTTATCACGGCTCAGAAACAAAATGTTTTGGCAATTCCATCAAGAATTATTCTTAGAAAGCAAGGCAAAACCTTTGTAAGAATAAAAAGAGATGGAAAGGAAGAAGAAATAGAAGTTCAAACAGGCATAAAAGGCGACAATGGAAATATGGAAATTATTGAAGGATTAAGCGAAGGCCAAAAAGTAATCGCTAATTAATTATTTTAAAATGGAGGATTTAATAAAAATAGAAAATCTTTGCAAATCATACCAAGGAGAAGGTTGTCTTACTCCTGTTTTGAAAGAAATTAATTTTTCTATTGCTAAAGGAGAATTCGTGGCAATTATGGGTCCTTCTGGCTCAGGAAAATCTACTCTTTTGCACATGCTTGGTTTTTTAGATACTCAGTCGGCTGGAAAATATTATTTTGAAGGGAAAACCATGGATGATTATGGGCAAGAAAAAATTGCTCATATTAGAAATCATAAAATGGGATTTGTTTTTCAATCATTTAATCTTTTAAATAAAACATCTGTCTTAGACAATGTTAAGCTTCCATTGTTGTATTCTGGAATAAGCGAAGATAAATGGGATAAACTTGCTATTGATGCTATTGCTAAAGTAAAAATGGAACATAGAATTGATCACACTCCCGGGCAGCTTTCAGGAGGGGAACAGCAGAGAGTGGCGATTGCTAGAGCTTTAGTAATGAATCCAGAAGTGATTTTTGCTGATGAGCCAACTGGGAATCTTGATTCAAAATCAGGACAAATTATTATGGAAATTTTACAAGATTTAAATGATGCTGGAGAAACTATTGTTTTAATCACTCACGAGAAAAGCACTGCTATGCATGCAAAAAGAATTATTCATATTTTAGATGGGCAAATTGATAGTGATACAAAATTAGAGCAACAATTAAAAGCTAAAGATTCTTATACTAAGTAATATGGTTTTAAAGTATATAATCAAAACTGCATACAAAGGACTTACAGCAAATAAATTTAGAAGTTTTTTAACTATCCTGGGAATTTTGATAGGAATCGCTTCAATTATTTTAATTGTTTCAATTGGGCAAGGAGCTCAAAATTTGGTTTTAAGCCAAGTTCAGAGCATGGGTTCTAAAAATATTTTTATTTTGCCAGGGAAACATGATACATCAATGAGCAGCGGTTTCTCAATGATTATGAGTGATTCATTGAAAAATAAGGATTTAGATGAATTAAAAAAGAAATCTAATGTTCCTAATGCTGTTAATGTTTTCCCAATAGTTCTTTCTACAAGCTTGGTAAAATATGGAAACAATACTTATCGCCCAATGGTTTTTGGATCAACTCCGGAATTAATGGCTTTGTATGATACTTTTCCCGACCAAGGAGAAATGTTTACAGAAGAAGACATCACAGGGAAAACTTTAGTTGTTATTTTAGGAGAAAAAGTGAAAAATGAATTATTTGGCACCGATGAAGCAATAGGGAGGAGAATAAAAATAAAAGACGCGAGTTTTTTAGTAATTGGAATTTTTCCAAAATCAGGGCAAAAAGGTTTCATGAATTTTGATGATATAATATTTGTTCCATATAGCACAGCACAAACATATATATTGGGAACAAAATATTATAATCGTTTAGTTGTTGAGGTTGATTCTGAAGAAAATGTTGCGCGAGCTAAATCAGATATAGAAAACACATTAAGAGATTCTCACAACATCGAAGATTCCAAAGACGATGATTTTTCTATTGAAACAACAGAAAGCATGATTAATTCTATTAGTATCATTACAAATGTTTTAACGCTATTTTTAGCTTCAGTTGCCTCAATATCATTAATTGTCGGCGGAGTAGGAATTATGAATATAGTTTTGGTTTCTGTGACAGAAAGAACAAAAGAAATCGGTTTAAGAAAAGCATTAGGCGCTACCCAGAAAGATATTCTATATCAATTTTTATTGGAATCAGTGTTTTTAACAGGAGTCGGAGGTATTTCTGGAGTGATAATAGGAACGCTTCTTTCTTTTTTTGTCTCTTATATTTTGACAAATTTTGCCGGGTATGATTGGCCGTTTTCTTTTTCGATTTCAGCCGCTGTTTTGGGATTTTCCGTTTCAGCATTAATAGGTTTAGTTTTCGGATTATATCCAGCGAAAAAGGCTGCGCAATTGAGCCCGATAGAAGCATTGAGACGTGAATAATTTTTTTGAATTGCGTTTTTTTTATGATATTATTAATTTGATGAAATCAAGAAGTTTTTTAATCGCAAAAGCTGTTTTTTTATTATCGTTTATAATAACAACGATTCCTTTTTTTGCGAACGCTGACTCTTTAAATCAGATTCAGAATTTTAATATTGATTCAACATATGACCAATTAGCGCGTGAAAAAATAAAGGCTACGCTAATTGATATATCAGACAGAGCTTATTTTTATGTAGAAAATGATTATTGGCTTGAATTATCTCAGTCCCAAAGAGATGGCCTTATCATAAAAATAAAAGATTTGGGAGCTGAATTTGACAATAATATTTATCCCAAGCTGACAAAAGCATACGGATCAGAATGGAATCCTGGAATAGATAATGATTCTAAAATTACAATACTTTTCCATTTGATGGGAAATGATTATGCGGGATATTTCAAAGAAAAAGATCAATACTATAAACAGCAGTTTCCTGAATCAAATGAGAGGGAAATGCTTTATGTTAATATTCATTATTTAGACAAAAGTATTGAAAAAAGTTATTTATCTCATGAATTCGCCCATTTGATTACTTTTAACCAAAAAAACAGGATATTAGGAGTTTCAGAAGACACATGGATAACAGAAATGCGCTCTGAATATGCTCCTACAATAGCTGGGTATAACGACCAATATTTAGGAAGTTTTCTTAATATAAGAGTAAAAAGATTCTTAGATGATCCGAGTAATCCTTTGACTAAATGGGAAAATGATTTGAATGATTATGCTTCTATAAATCTTTTCGCTCATTATTTTGCGGATCATTATGGAGCTGATTTTTTTTCTAAAAGTCTTAAATCCAAGACGACGGATTATAAATTATTTGATGAGTTTTTAGAACAGAAGGGATATAATAAAAAATTATCAGATGTTTTTATCCAATGGCAGATTGCTAATCTTATAAATGATTGTTCTTCAGGAGGATTCTTTTGCTACAATAATAAGAATCTCTCGAATATCAGAATAACCCCGAGAATAAATTTTTTGCCTTATACAGGAGAGAGTTCTCTAAGCGTTACTGATAAGATTGAAAATTGGGGCGCTCGCTGGTTTAAAATTGTAGGAGGTGATGGAATATTTGAGTTTGAATTCAGAGGGTTGAAGGAATTGAATTTTGTTGTCCCATTCTTGCTTGAAAAAAAAGATGGGGGATTTTTGATTGGATATTTGGATATAGACGAAACGGGAACAGGGAAATATAGAGTTCAGAATTTTTCACAGAATTACAGGGCATTTTATTTTATTCCTATGATTCTTAATGATCCGATGCAGAAAAATGGCGGTTTTCCTTATTCTTGGACAGCTACATCAAAACAATCGCAAGAAAATCCTCCTGTTCCGGAAAATCCTGTTCCAGAAACTTCCAAACAGGAGCAGATAGCTAAATTGCAGGAGCAACTTGAAATACTTCAACAAAAATTGATAGAGTTATTAAAAGCTAAAATCATAGATTTACAAGCTCAATTATTCAGACTACAGTCCCAGAAAAGATGAATAAAACAAGAACAATTCTTATTTTATTGTCAGATTTGGCGGCATTTTATTTGTCGCTATTTTTGACATTATCATTTAAATACGGTTTGGAGGAAAAAGAAGCTTTTAAAGCTCATTTTTTGCTTTTTTTGATTCTCCTTCCAGCCTGGTTTTTTATTTCTTACATCTTTGATTTGTGGCAAGCGAAAACATTCAAAAATCAGACTATAATATTTTTGAGGCTTTTTGCCAGTATTTTTGCTTTTGCTCTTTATTCGATGGCTTTCATTTATCTTTTTGGAGCGAATTTTCAAATAAGCCCAAGAAGGAATCTTTTGATATTCTGCGCAATATTTTTCGTGGTGGATTACTTATTTAGATTTATTTTGAAAAATCTTTTTTCTAATAGATTCAAAACTAAAGTTTTTCTTATAGGAGAATCTGCAGTTTCAGAAGAGATAACAACAGCTTTGAAAAATAATCCTTGTATGGGTTATATACCAGATCAAATAGAAGGGAATATATCTTTAGATAATTTAGAAAAAGATATATTTGTTGAAAAAGGAGAAATTTTAATAGTATTTAATGATTCATTGCTTTGTCAGAAAAAGCATAATCAGATTGCTTATAAGACATTGTTTTTAAAAAATATTGAAGTGACGAATTTGAGCGATTTTTATGAATTAATATTCATGAAAGAAGCCGTGGAAATATTAGATGAAAATTGGTTTATTAGAAGTTTAAAAGATAGAAGGATGTATGAGTTTTTTAAAAGAATTTTTGATATATTATTAGCAAGCATTTTATTTATCATTCTTCTGCCGATGTTTTTAATGATAGCTTTCCTTGTAAAAATCCATGATAAGGGCCCTATTTTTTTTAACCAAGAAAGAATGGGAAAAGGAAATAAGCCTTTTATCTTGCATAAATTCAGGAGTATGATTGTAAATGATGGTCCTGTTTGGACGGTTCAGAATGACAATAGGATAACGCCGATAGGAAAATTTATAAGATCAACTCATTTAGACGAGATACCGCAATTGATAAATATTTTTAAAGGCGATATTTCTTTTGTCGGACCAAGACCTGAACAAACCAGGATTATCGGAGTTTTGAGGGAGCAGATTCCTTATTATGATGTAAGGCACATAGTAAAGCCAGGATTAACTGGATGGGCGCAAATTCATTATAAAGCAAGCGCTTCTGTTGACGAGACAAAAGAGAAGCTTAAATATGATTTTTATTACATTAAAAATGCTTCTCTTTTGATAGATATTTTAGTTTTGATAAAAACAATTAAATTATTTTTTATTAACCCGGAGTAAATATGAAAATAATGGTTACCGGCGGAGCCGGTTATATCGGGAAAATATTGGTCAACGACTTATGTAAAAGAAATGATGTTGAGAATGTCATTGTCATTGATCGCAAAGCCAAGCCAGAGGATTTTGATAATCCTAAGATTTCTTATTATAGCTTGGATTTGGCTCAGAATCTTTGGGAAGAATTTGTAAAAGAAGTTCCTGATTTCATAGTCCATTGCGCTTTTGATATTAGGAGTCCATATAGGAATATCAGCAAACAAGAATTTATAAATTTAGAGGCTTGCAAGAGGATTTTTGAATATTGTTTTAAATATAAGATTAAGAAAATAGTTTATTTAAGCAGTGCTGCAGCTTATGGAGCGAGAGAAAGGAATATTGGCAGGCTTTTAAAAGAAGATGATTCTCTGATTGAGAAAGACTCACCTTATGGATCTCAGAAAAGGAGAGTAGAGGAGATTTTAGCCCAAAAAATAGCTCAGAATAATTTTTCATTGACTCAAGTCTTTGTTCTACGTTTAGCTACTGTAAATGGAAAAGAAGGAGAAAGAAGGAAAAACCCTTCTCTGATGTCTTGGATAAAAAATGTTTTGCCAATATTGCCTTATTCTAATGATTTTTCAGCGAGACAATATGTGAATGAAGAAGATGTTTTAGCTGCAATAAATATGCTTCTCTTTTCAGACATTAAAAGTCAATATGAAGTTTTTAATTTAGCGCCTGATGATTTTTTGACTATTAAAGATATGGCGCAAATTTTGAATAAAAAAGCTGTTAAGATTCCAGTTATATTTGTCAGAATCGCATTTTTTTTAGCGTGGCATCTTAGTATGGGTTATATTCCTACTCCAAGGGGAGCTTGGAAATCTTTTGTTTATCCCAGCAATATGGATGGATCATTGATAAAAAAATTCGGATTTAATTACAGATATAATTCAAAAGATACTTTCTTGTCAAAATAATATGGATATAAAAGGGCTTTTATTCGAAAATAAGGGGTTTAAACAGACAATATTTAAAAATACTTTTTGGCTGACTGCATCTCAAATTGCTATCAGGCTTTTGAAATTGATCTTAGTAATTTATGTAGCCAGGATGCTGACAGTGGCTGAATACGGAAGGTTTAATTGGGCGCTTTCATTTGTGACGATATTTGCTATATTTGCCGATTTGGGAATAAATTCAATATCAATTAGGGAATTTTCTCAAAAAAAAGAAAATGAAGAACATATCTCAGATCTTTTTGGATTAAAAATATTTTTAGGATTCTTAGTATTTCTCATAATTTTTTCTTATTCGTTTTTGTTCATTGATGATCAAAATACAAGGTCAATTCTTTTGGTTTTATCTTTATATGGAATAATAATCGCTTTTGATGGATTATTTGCTAGTTTTTTTCAAGCAAGAGAAAAAATGGAATATATCGCTTGGGCTGATATGATTCAAGGAGGCGCAACTGTCATTTTTGGATTAATTTTAGTTTTTTTGTCTCCTAATGCTTTATCTTTGAGTTGGGCTTATTTTATAGCAGCGATTTTTTATACATTATTTTTTATTTTTTTGTTTAAATTCCAAAAAGAGAAATTTAAAATTTCCTTTAATTTTTCTATTTGGAAGAAATTTTTGAAAATGTCGTGGCCGATGGCTTTGGCAGGCATTTTTGGAGTTATTTATACATCAACTGATTCAGTAATGCTTGGATGGTTTAATCAATTTGAGGCAGTGGCATATTATAATGCCGCTCAGAAATTTATTTGGATAGCGATTATTCCTGCTGGGCTTATTTACTCAAGTTTTTTTCCAGCAGTAAATAAAATAATTGATGAATCAAAAGAAAGATTCCAGAAAGCATGGAGTTTTCAGATGGAAATTATGTTTGCCTTAGCGATTCCGTTAGTGATTGGAATAATCACTATGGCTGCAAAAATTATAGATTTTGGATATGGATCAAATTATTATCCTGCAGTCGGAGCATTGAAAATTCTGGCGATAATGCTTTTTTTCTCATATATATCTCATCCATTCAATCAGCTTTTAGTGTCATTTCATAAACAAAATCACTTATTTTGGATATCATTTATAACAGCAATACAGAATGTTGTTTTGAATGCAATTTTAATCCCGCAATATTCTTTTTATGGGGCGGGGATAGCCACGATTATAAGTTATTTTTCATCTTTAGTTTTAACTATTTATTTCTGCAAAAAATTTTTGACATTTGATTTGCTCAATAGAAATATTATTATTACGATTTTAATATCATCAGTTTCATGCTTATTGATGTATTCTGTAATAATAATTCCACAAATTTATCAAGCGAATCTTTTTGTTTCAGTAATAATTGGGATAATAGTTTATTTTTCTATTTTTGCAGCATTAAGAATCAAGTTATTGAATAAATTCTATCAATAAAATATACTCAAAATACTTTATAATATGACATTAACAGATCTCGTAAGAGAGAGAAAAGATAAAATAGCGATTATTGGCATGGGCTATGTCGGATTGCCTCATGCTTATTTGCTGGCAAAAAATAAATTAGATGTTTTAGGGGTTGATATTGATAAAAGGAGAGTTGATGCGTTGAATGCTGGGAATTCTTATGTTGATGATATTGATAATGTTAAATTAAAAGAAATTTTAGATTCAAAGAGATTCCAGGCAACAACTGATTATTCGAAGTTAGCAGATTGCGATGTCGTAATGATATGCGTTCCAACTCCTCTAAACAAAAATAAATTGCCTGATGTTTCTTATATTTCAAGCGCAGGGCAGGAAATAAAAAAATATCTCCATAAAGGACAATTAATAATTTTAGAAAGCACCAGTTACCCAATGACAACAGAAGAAATTTTGCTTCCTTTATTCCAAGAAACAGGCCTTTTGGTTGGAAAAGATTATTTTTTGGCTTTTGCTCCAGAAAGAATAGACCCAGGAAATAAAATGCCTTTTGAGGAAGTTCCTAAGGTTGTTGGAGGCATTACGCCTGAATGCACAAAAATAGCAGTTGCATTTTATGAACAGTTTTTAAAACATGTTCATGCTGTAAGCGATGCAAAAACTGCTGAAATGACAAAAATTTTAGAAAATACTTACAGGCTGGTTAATATTTCAATGATTAATGAATTCAGATTATTATGCGGAAAAATGGGAATAGATATTTGGGAAGTAATCGAAGCGGCTAAAACTAAACCTTATGGCTTTACTCCTTTTTATCCATCGCCGAAAGTTGGTGGACATTGCATTGCCATTGATCCTTTTTATCTTTCTTGGAAAGCCAGAGAATATAATTTTTGGGCAAGATTTATAGAATTGGCAGGCGAATTGAATGAGCAAATGCCTCATTATGTCATGACTAACACGATTTCTTTTTTAAATAAAAATAATAAGCATTTAAACGGATTAAAAGTTTTAATTTTGGGCGTGGCATACAAAAAAGACATAGGCGATCCCAGAGAATCAGCTGCTTATGATATAATTCCTAACTTGCAGAGAAAAGGCGCGATAGTGGATTATTATGATCCATATATTCCAGAATTTATTTATTTTGATATGTATCAAAAAGTTTGCAAAACTTTAAAGAGAATAGAATATTCTCCGGAAGTTTTAAAGAATTATGATTTAGTCATGATTCTCACTGATCATAGCAATATGAATTATGATGAAATCGCGCAAAACGCAAAATTAATTGTTGATACCCGCAATGCAATCAAAGATAGAAAATATAATAATATCTCTTGGTTTTAATTTATGAAATTTGCAATCATTGGAAAAGGTTTTATATATCCAAGGCATGTCCAGGCAATTAAAAGCATTAATGGGGAGATTGTGGAAGCGATAAGTTTGGAAGATGGAGAAAATGCTTGGAAAGAAATGATAAAAAATACCTCTGCTGATTGCATAGTTGTTTTGACTCCTAATGATTTGCATTATCCGATGTGTAAATTAGCTTTGGACTGCAGAAAAAAAGTAATTTGCGAAAAACCAATATCAATAACAACAAAAGACTGCATTGATTTGCAGAATTACGAAAATATTTTCGTGGTTTTGCAGTTAAGGCACCATCCATTGGCTAAAGAACTAAAAGAAAATATAAAACCAGAAAATAAATACGAGATAGAAATGGATATTTCTGTTTATAGGGATAAAAAATATTATGATTCTTGGAAAGGACAGACTGCCAGATCTGGCGGAGTTTTGTTTAATTTAGGATCTCATTATTTTGACATGCTTTTATATCTCTTCGGGGATGTAAAAAGAATTTCTGATGTCAAAATTAACGATAAGACAGGTTCTGGGATTCTGGAAGGCGATAATTATATTTGCAGATTTAAAGTAAGCACAGACGAGCCACAGACAAGCCAGAGGAGAGTTTTTAAAATTAATGGCAAGGATTATAACTTTTCTTCACAGGATAATTTGTCATACGAAGATTTGCACAAATATGTTTACCAAGATTTTTTAGAAAATAAAGGCGTAAATCCAGAGGAATCTTTAAAAGCAATAGAATTAATTGAAAAAATTTATCAAAGTTCTATTTGACTTTTGTGTATCTAATAGTTCCGTCCTTTAGGTTGTTGATGTTGACAAATTAGTAAAAATTTGCTATAATTATATATAGATAGCTAAATTACATAAAGCTATATCTTTTAAAATTTAAAATACACTTAGGAGGTGTATATTGTTTACTTTAATGGTTCCGACAACAGTAAGCCAAATAAATAAAAAAGTTGAGTGGTTTAACAATGAACATGCAAAAGAACTTGAAGAGAAAGGAGTCGAATTTGGATTTCAGATAATTGTGCCTGAAGATGGCAATTTATCAGGATTGCCTCAAGACTTTTCATTGCCTTTCGGGTTTCATCTTCCTCATTTTTTATCTGGGTGGTATCGCCATCATGAGATTAATAAATTTCAAAGAATTGTTGAATCGGTGACAAAATATAGGAAACACAGATTTGCTGTGCTTCATGGAATGAGCGTAGATAAAGATAGAAGGAAATATAATCAGGAAAATACAGAGAATGAGAATAATTTTATTTGTTCTTTTTCTGCTAAAGACTGGTTAAATTGCTTTTATCAACAAGCTTCCTGCATTAAAGAATTAATGCAGAATGGCGTGAAAGTGGCTTTTGAAAGCGTTTCTCCAAGCACTTTTACGGTTAAAAATGGAAATCTTTACCCTCATACATATCTTGATTTAAGAATTGGTTCAACAATTAAGGATTTAACAGCCATACAGAAAGAAACGGGGTGTGATTTAGTTATTGATGAAGAACATTTAAGATTTGCTTTGAATTATATTTTTAGATACAAGAACTATTTAAATGTTCCAATCCAGTTTCTTAGCGATATGAGCCAAGAAGAAAACAGAGTTTTAGAAATTTCTGGATTCTTTGTCAGGCAGGGTGCTGTTCTTAGATCGTATTTGAACGATAGATATCATCATTTTATGGATGAAAGAACAGTGATAGAAACAGAATGGGAAAAGCAATATAACCGGCAAGCTAAAGTTTTTCATTTGTGTGGATTTGAAAATGGAGACAAGCTTGAATATTCTGGCGGGAAAGTAACATCTCATTCACCGATTATGGGAGATGACGATTTGTTTTTAGCGGAATTTAGAAAGATTGTCCAAACAAACAAGGATAATGATTGCAATCTTGTATTGGAAGTTTCTAATTCTTACGAATCTACTTTCTTCTCTGATCGGCCATATAATTCTCAAGAGATATCTTTTTACAATGTTTGTAAAATGCTTATTTCTTGTTTAGAAAATTAGCACATTCAAAAAACGCGCAATAATTATTGCGCGTTTTTTTGTTGACTACAAAGCTTTGAACTTATATGATTAGAATATAATAAAAATCGTTTATGGACGAGCAAAAACAAGGATTTTGGGCGCATTCAAGCGCCGAAGTATCTCCTGATTCAAAAATAGGAAATGGAACAAAAATTTGGCATAATAGCCAAATAATGGCTGGCGCGCAAATTGGAGATAATTGCACAATCGGGCATAATATTTTGGTTGCTAACGGAGCAATTGTTGGGAATAATGTGAAAATTCAATCTAATACGGATATATGGAATGGTGTTGTTTTACAGGATTATGTTTTTGTCGGACCATCAGTTGTATTTACTAATGTTTTAAATCCTAGAGCAGAATTTCCTAAAACAAAAGAAGAAAGATTAAAAACTTTAGTCAGAGAAGGCGCAACAATAGGAGCTAATGCTACGATTATTTGCAATCATACGATTGGGAAAAGCGCTTTTATAGGAGCTGGAGCAGTGGTTGCAAGCGATATTCCTGATTATGCTTTGGCAGTTGGGAATCCAGCTAAAATCATAGGTTGGGTTTGCGAATGCGGAGAAAGAATTTTTAATAAAAATGAATCAGAATGTTCTTGTAATAATTGTGGAAAAAATTATAAGAAGCAAGAAGAAAAAGTTTTGCAAATATGAAATTTTTTGACTTAAGCAAACAGTATTCTATTTTAGAAAAAGAAATCGATAGCGCTGTAAAAAAAGTGATGCAAGATTCTTATTTCATCGGAGGCAAGGAAGTGCAAGATTTTGAACAAGAAATCGCTCAGTTTTGCAATGTAAAATATTGCGCTGGAATGAATTCTGGGACTGACGCTCTTTTTTTGGCCTTAAAAGTTTTGGGTATTAAAGAAGGCGACGAGGTAATAACGACTCCTTTCACTTTTATTGCCACAGCTGAAGTGATTGCAAACTGCCAAGCAAAGCCGGTATTTGTTGATATTGATCCAAAAA
>ENA-UOWE01005194-UOWE01005194.1-activated-sludge-metagenome-genome-assembly--contig:-NODE-5194-length-12003-cov-4.157014_pt1 | contig 12003 bp, 10 predicted proteins | sample MGYA00249841_ERZ761562 | MGnify/ENA primary metagenome ERZ761562 (study PRJEB28883, sample SAMN05720200) | activated sludge metagenome | isolation source: Anaerobic digester | place: Japan... | reverse complement strand
CCTGTACCAAGCAGTGTCACAATCCCCATCGGTTCAACATCTTTCGGGATAACCTCCCTGATGGAAGGTGATACCCGGACAGCTGCTGTACCGGAATCCGGTGTCTTTGCAGCCATGACTGGTTGCACCGTGCCAGTCTCCTCACTCTTTTCGACTTTCCCCGAATAGGCCTGGTTGCCAAGGTACCCGGTCGCAGAGAGTCCCATCAGGAAGAGGAGGGTGGGGTTGATATCCGGCATTCCTTTTACGAGCAGGTTATCTGGGCCGGTTGAAAAAGCCGAGGCAATAAAGGTGCCTGCGTAAATAGCGAGGGCTGCAAATGTCCACAGGAACAATTGGACACGCAGGAGACTGGGTCTGCCGTTCTCCTCAAGCATGGATGCATAGTCCGGTTCAAAGTAAGTCTCACCCTCATCACGTGGTTTGACCCGCTTATATGCAGAAATACCCTGGCTTGCAATGGGGATTGCAACGCTGATACCCATCAGAGCGAAGAGGTTTGTCGGAAGAGAAGAAACTGAATCAACGGCAGCTTCGGCTATTTCCTCCGCTGCCGGTGTCATGGCAACCGTGGTTTCGACAATCCCGGCAGCGTCACCTGCAGGATTCATCAGATAGAGGATCCAGAGCGTAATAGAGAAGAATGATATCAAGAGCGTCCAGCATAAGAATTGGAACGCTGACAGGCTTGCATGGTCATTATCATCGAGAAGGACCCTCAAAAGGATGAAGTGTTTCAAAGCATCAGTGGAGTCTTCGGGAGGCCATAATCGTGACGCTGACCGAGCTTTTGCATGAGTCCGTCCATAACGTGAGATGAAATGTGCAAAAAAGATGACAGTGGCAATGAGAATGAACGAGATCACCATAGCCTCGACCAATTGAAATACATCAACAGGCATGGTAGAAAGATTTTTTACCCCCTATATATGTGATTGCCATGCATCTTTTCATACATATAAGAAAACCCCGCAGACGAATAGCTCCTTTGAACATGACGAAAATAGGGCAGGGAACAGGGTGCATCTAAAAATATTTGTGTATCCTGTCAGTAGCTCAAGGAATTCAAAAATCCCAATTTTGTTGACAGGGGGGAACCAAGACTGCCTTACTCTAAAAAATTATAACCTATACAAGAAATCAACTTTTACCACTAGGGGGTAATCACCATGCTGAATCTCAATTCCTGTAAGGTGAGATGGGACAAAAATAACCAGATCCCACGGATGATCTCGAACATCGAGGAAAAACCAGGACACGGTACACCCCGAAAAATAGCTCAAGATTTTTTACATGAGAATAAAGACGTCCTGAAAATTTCTGCACCACTATCGGATCTCAGGTATGAAAGGACCGTGGAAAGTCTGGCGGGATTTACCGTTCTTTTTCAGCAGTACTATGAAAATATGCCGATTAATGGGGCATGGGTGGCAGTCCATATCGATAAAAAGAACCGCATCTTTATGGTCAAAAACGATACCGTTCCGATGGAACGAATCGAAGAGGCTTTTCCGAGACGGATACCAGCTGATACGCTGGATGAGGCGGTTGAAACGGTAATTGCCGATACGATCAGTGAGTATGGTGAACTGGACTCTGATCTCTTCAGGGAAGAGATGATCTATGCAAAACAAGGCCATATTCGTGCAGTCTGGAAGGTGAAGTTCAGTACAAAATACCCAAGAAAGGGTTCCTGGATCCTTTTCTTTGATCGCAATACCGGCTCTCTTCTTGAGGAGCGGGATATGCTCTGGAAGGTACATGGAAAGGGAAAGGTCTTCAAACCGAATCCGGTGGTAACCCTCAATCGCGATGATCTCCTGGATTATGCCGATACGAATGACGTGATCTTATCAAAAGCTTACAAGACCGTTGTTCTGAAGGATCTCGATCAGAGCGGGTTCCTGGCGGGACCGTATGTCGACACCGTAAATACGGAGAATCGTGCATCATCACCCTGTTTTGATTTCAAATGTACGAGAGATGATGATCGCTTTGAAGAGGTGATGGCCTACTACCACATTGATTCCGTTCAGCGGTATATACAGTCACTGGGATTCAGGAACGGCACAAGCATCCTTGCCCATCCTGTTAAAGTGAACGCTCATGGTTCACCAGAGGATCAATCATGGTTCGATCCCACCACCGGAAAGAAGGATATCACCTATGGGAGCGGTGGGGTTGATGATGGCGAGGACGCTGAAATCATCATCCATGAATATGGGCATGCTCTTATGGATGCCATCATACCTGGATTTGGGCAGAGTGGCGAGGCTGAAGCGATCGGAGAGGGATTCTCTGATTATCTTGCGGGAAGCTTCTTTGCAAAATATAAAAAATCGGATCGGAAAATTAAACTAGCCGAATGGGATGCCAAAGGATATAGCGGAAGGGGGGAGGAATGCCTGCGGCGCCTTGACAGCCGCAAACACTATCCCGAAGAGATGACAGGAGAATGCCATGAAGACGGAGAGATCTGGTCTGCCTGCCTGTGGGAAGTAAGAACACTGCTTGGTATAAAAAAGGCTGATACCATCATCATTGAAAGTATCTTCTATCTGAATCAGTATTCTGGGTTCAAGGACGGAGCGTTAGCAGTTATCCAGGCTGAAAAGAACCTGAATGGAGGAAAGAAGACCCGTAAGCTGGAGAAGCTATTCAGGGAACGGGGGATAGTATAACAGTGGTCTTTTGCATGAATCCATAGGTTATCTTATCCCGATCCGACCTCTTAAAACAAAGAAATATCGGGCTCTTCTCTGTTCAGTTCCTTATTGGAACGAAGAATTTGTTTTTGGTGGATAGGAGAATCCCAAAGCAGAATTGAAACATCACTCCAACAAGAGCTGGTGGAAACTCGTGTTGAGATGGATGGTAATCATATCCCCCCAACAAATGAAGAGTAATCTGGTAAAAAAATTGCCGGGCACTAATTAATATAGGATTTATAATTTTCCTCATATAGGAGAGTCAGGCAGAGGGAAGGCTGGATTGCCCGATTATCTGACGATACTCCTGGGAATTATCCGGCTAAAAAATGGCTCTCTCATCGGGTAACCGGATGTGGTTCACCACCACTTCCGCAGGGTATTCTCTTCAGCCATATCGGGAGGGAGAACGCCTTTCTGGCTGAGGTATGGGAACAATCACGAGACGCTGAAGAGTAGTGAGATCGGTGAACCCCGGGAGGATAACATCGCATCACTATCAGAACGAGGAGGAAGCAAACATGCCAATGGCGTATTTCGGAAAAGAATTCAGATTCGCACAACCTGATGGAAAGGAGGTCGTGCTGAAAGGATGGGTAAGTCAGGATCATGCAGTATTTGAGGATCCTGAAGGGTACAGGGTGATAAAAGATCCCTTGTCCGGGTACTATGTCTATGCAAAGATCTCTGCTGACAAGAGCTCGCTTGAATCAACCGGTGCAAAGCTGGGAGTGACCAATCCCAAAACCCTCGGTCTTGAAAAACACCTCCGCGTGACAAAAAAGGAATACGGCGGAAAATTTCGTGCTGCACCATCCCCGCTCAAGAAAAAAACACGGTGGGAAGAACGGCGTGAGGTATCACAGAAGGCGAAGCGGAAAGCAATGAAAGCAAAAGGAGTATACCGGGCTCCGCCTGCAATCGAAACGAAAGGAGATTATAAGGGACTCTGTATCCTTATACAGTTCCCTGATGAGGAAGGGACAATCCCAAAAGAAGAGGTTGAAGAGTTCTGCAATAAGAAAGGATACAAAGGCTATGGGAACAACGGTTCAGTGTATGACTACTTCTATGATGTCTCAGGCGGTAAGTTACGGTATACCACCATAGTCACCGCATATTATACGGCAAAGAAATCCAAGGACTATTACACCGATCCCGGCATCACTTATGGTGACCGGGCAATCGAGCTGATTGAAGAGGCACTCGCTGACCTGAAATCAGGGGGATTTGATTTAAGCACGCTGAGCACTGACGATGAGGGGTATATCTACGCCCTGAATGCTTTCTATGCCGGATCCTGTGATAACGAATGGGGGCAGGGACTATGGCCGCACTCTTACGGTCTGGAATCGCCCTTTGAGGTGGGAGACGGTAGGAAACTCCGGGACTACCAGATCACGAATATGGGGGACGAACTGAGTCTGGCGACCTATTGCCATGAGAATGGACACATGGTCTGCAGTTTTCCTGATCTCTACGATTATGCAGAAGATCACAAACAATCATGCGGAGTAGGACACTTTTGCCTCATGTGTTTTGGAGGAGAGGACCAAAAAAATCCAACACAGGTCTGTGCCTATCTCAAATATGCCGCTGGTTGGGCAGACAAGGTAACTTCCCTCACAGAAGGCACCCATACCATAAAAGCCGATAAAAATGATTTCTTCCTTTACCCGAAGAATCCTGCCGAATACTTCATCATCGAGAACAGGTTCCAGGAGAAGAGGGATAGCACCTTGCCTGGATCCGGCCTTGCTATCTTCCATGTCGATGAAACCGGGAGCAACGAGAACCAGGGTATGACGGAAGAGAGCCATTACGAGTGCGCACTCGAACAGGCTGATGGCCGTTTTCACCTCGAACGCTACCAGAATGCAGGGGATGCAAAAGATCTCTACGCCTCACCAGGCACCTTTGCCGATGATACCCATCCGGACAGCACGTGGTGGGACGGAAAAAAATCAGGTCTTGCGATCAGCGGCATCAGCAACCCAGGCAAGACCATGAGTTTTACGATTGGGAATGCTGTCATAGCAAATGAAATTATCCTGCAAGAGAGTCCCAAAATCAAGATACCGGACAATGATCCTGATGGGATCACCCAGATTCTGACTAATAGTGTATCAGGAAAAGTGAAAGAAATCGAGGTATCGGTTGACATCAAGCACTCAAAGATCGGAAACCTCGTAGTCACCCTCATCTCCCCAAGAGGCATAGCGATCGATCTACACCAGCGAACCGGAGGAGATAAGGACAACCTGAAGGAGACCTACACGATGGACTCGGTGCCGGAACTGAAGAACCTCGCCGGAAAATCGATCAAGGGAGCATGGCGCCTGAAGGTGGCTGACCTTGGCAAGCGAAACATCGGGAAACTGAATCACTGGGAAGTGAAAATTACTCCGAAGTGAGGGGATATACCCTCGGTTCCCGGTTTCCGTAGAGGAGAAGGATGAATCAGGATATCACCTTTTTTATATGATATACAAGGGATGAGGAACGTTTCCCAATACAGCATAATACCTTCTGACACAAGAGACTGGTCTGTCGTTCTGAAGGGCGGTTTCTGTTCAGAGTCGAACGCGTTATCGGCAAGGCTCTCCAGCGTGTGCACTACCTATTCCCGAAGCGATTCTGAACCCTCCCGGCATACCCGGTGCTAATCACCCAGACCGGACCCTGGTGATCCTGCACCAGCGCTCCTTCCGGTGTCCCAATGACATCAGCATCAGGAGGAGCCTCGGGAAGCTGTTCCACCAGGACGGGGAATCCGGCGTCGATCAGCCTGGCGGCGATAATTTTTGCCACTTCAGCGGTACTGTAGATCCCTGCGACATACGGGACTATCGAAGGGGCTTCCTTGGCTGTCCTTGGTTGATGTGCATCCTCGAAGGGATCGATTTCATACCGTGCCTTGATTCCTTCCCGGACCTCTTCCGGAGTCATGTCGACCACGACAGCCCTCCCGTCGATCAGCATAAAATCCAGGATGATCGCCTCGAGCGGTGCCCTGGCCCTGATGGCATTCACTGTCTCCGATTCAACCATGAACGGCTCCTCATCCGTAGAAGGGAGGGTAGGTGTCTCTGTCATCTTCTTCAGCGTCCCAGTCTCTTATGGTATCCAGCATAAACCTCTTCTGATTCAGGCTTATCTGTTCCGCTCTTGACCTGAAGTAAGGAATAACTGGCCGGATCCATTGACCTGATCCCTTTTCCTCACACGATTCCAGGCAACCCCCAGGAGCTGGTGAAGGAATCATATTACGCCATTTCCTGCTACTTTCTTCCCGATATATAAAGAAAAGACAAGTGGATGGAAAAAAACCTGTCGTCCTCACCCGGTTTCAGAGCAAGGAGGAGCCCTGGATCATATAAGGTAATATACCTCCCCTGATAGACATCCAGGCAGGGTGAACGATGAATCCGGATAAGGGGCCGTTCCTTGAGCTCGTGCATGAGGCCAGGATCAATGACCTTGTCAAGGAACGGATGATGAGCACTTTGAAGCCAGTGGAGTCTACCTGAAAGACGGGTATCTTCACATCATATTTGACGATAATCCTTCTCTTCTCCGGATCAGGCCGGACTGGAGAGGCTCCACTGATGAACCGGTACTGCTCCGTTTGAAGGACACTGGCGCCGGGTATGAAGATATCACGTTTCAGTCATCTGCAGGCCACTGGCTCTGCCTTATCGAGGCCGTAAAAACAGGTCATGATACCTATTTAGCCGGTATCGATGTATTTGACGAATCATTCTCCTTTCTCAGGAAGAGCTGGCTGCACTTCCCTCTCAAAGGGGGCAACAAGGGATTTGAAGGCCTTTCGATCATGCATCATGCAAAGAATGAGTATCTCCTCTGTATCTGCGAAGGAAATGATTGTAAGAGCGGCGCCAAAGGGGCAAAACCGGGAAAAGGAAGAATACAGGTCTTTCAACAGGTTGCGGAACAATGGGAACATGGCGGCACGATCAAGCTGCCGAAAGCGGTTCGGTACAGGGACTATGTCAGTCTCGCTCTCCATAATGGTTCTCTGACCGTACTCTCGCAGGCTTCATCGGCGCTGTGGACAGGACATATCCGTTCAGAAGGTGGGGAGTGGGATGATCTCTTCGAAGATGACGGCCGGACCTATCTTTTCCCTCGCGATGAGAAAGGGAGGAGTATCTACTGTAACCTGGAAGGGGTCGCCTGGCTTGGCAACGGCCGGCTGGTTGTGGTATCGGACAAAGCAAAGCATGAACAGCCAGGGAGATGTACCCGGAAAGACCAGTCCATCCACATCTTCACACTTCCGGATTGAGCGATTCTCTCAATAGGAAAATATCTGATGTATTGCTTTTGGGGGATACATTATGGGGGCAGGACTCTCGTTAGTCCTGACACCATATGAAAATAAAAGGTCTTTTAATACCGCACCACCTCCTTACCAAACCGGTGAGGGCGGGAAGAGGAAGACCATCGCACGAACGCGGGGTAACCGTTTCCGGATTACCATCTCAATACCCCGCTGGCAAGCGTACTGAATACATGACGTTGGCATGAATGCCAGGGAACCATCCCCTGTCACTGTTCCTTTATTGTATTGTTGAGAGCACCAGAGAGAGACCTTTTGCACGAAAGAAGTAGTACCGTTCCCGGTTCACCGCCTCGTCTTTTACGTTCCCTTGGCCATGGCATACATCTGTTCAGGCAGGATGGCTGCCATAGTCTCGGTGCTGACCGTCCCGCACTTGGCAATCTCCACCACTACCTTTGCCATGACTTCGGTGGATGGCAATTCAACGATGGTAACGAAGTCGTACCGGCCGAATGTGTAATAATGACTGATGAGGGTCCCCCCGGCTGCATGGATAATCTGTTCCGCCTTTAGATCCCGCTTCTTTGCTTCCTTCATCTTCTCAATCGCCTTGTCAGACAATTTCCCCAGGATAATGAAGAGTGGCATAATGAGCGGGATAGCAATAGTGAGAGATAAAGGTATGGGTGTTCATATACCCGCCCAAGAGCCTGGGCATGCAGTGGGGAAGATGGGTGTTCTGCAGAGACAAAGGAGGTAGTGCGAAGGAGGTAGTGTTCCCCTGTTTCTCATGAAATTTCATGCCAGGAGAGAGGTCTTCTCCAGAATTGATCCCGGCAAAAAGACCGCATTTTCCTGCATTTTCCTTACCTGGTTCACGATTGTGATAAAAATGTCACGCGGTAGCCGGTCTCATTCATTGAACCTTGCGTATAAGTGGTGGGCAATCAGCTGGAAAATGACAAAAAACAGGAGGAGCATGCCGATATCAAGCACAGGGTTGAAATGTGCAGGATTCCCATATGCCGCCTGGATCAGGTCATTGCCGTAGGTGAGGGGGGAGAGGTAGGAGATAGCCGTTCCGATCGGCGGCATAGCTTCGAGGGCAATAAAGGTCCCTGATACGAAGATGAGAGGGAGCCGGACGAGGTTTAACATCGACATGATATCCCCCGGGCTCTCGGTAGGGTAGGAGGCAAAGAGGGTCCCCATCGTCGAAAAACAGAGGGCGGTAAGGAGCATGCCGGTGATGAGCGAGAGGAGATGCGGGATGCCTGTTCCGAATGCGAGAATTCCAACGATGAGCGGGACGAGCGCGATCCCGAGGCTGTACATGAATCCCGAGAGGCTCTCGCCAAACACGATCGCATGGAGCGAGACTGGTGCGGATATCAGCCGTTCGAAGGTTTTGGTCCGACGTTCGATGGGGATCGAGACCGGTTCGATTGTCGATGAGGAGAAGAGGAGGGTGACTGAGATCAGCCCTGGGATCAGGAGGCCGAGGGGGACGTTCTTTCCTGAAGCGAACGCGAGGAACATGAACAGGGGAAAGAGTAGGCCGGATACGATGATGTTGGGCTTGAGGTAATAGATGGCCATGTCCTTCTTGGCGATCGCCCATGCTGCCCTGGCTTCGGCCGAAATCTGGCTTCCTCCCGGGTTATCTGCCATTTCCCCCTCCTCCAGTTGACGGTGCCTGGAGCCCGGTCAGGTGGATGAAGACATCCTCCAGGGTTGGTCCCCTCGTGGTTGCGCTCACCACCCGGTTCTGGTGCACGCGGGAGTACTCCATGATCTCTTCGAGAAGGGTGGTCGGGTCATCGGTATACAGCCTGATCTTGTCCCCCTCTTTCCGCACCTCGCTCACCATATGGAGGCGGGCAAGCGATGTGAGGGCTTCGTTGATGCCCTTCTCGAAGGCGACTTCTATGGACTGAACGCTCTGGATGGTTTTTTTAAGGCGTTCCGGGGAATCGATGGCGGCGATCCGTCCCTTGTTGATGATGGCGACCCGGTCGCAGGTGATGTTTGCCTCCTCGATGTTGTGGGTGGTGAGAAAGACGGTCACTCCCCGGCTGGTGAGGTCCTGGAGTACTTCCCGGATGATCAGGTTGCTCTGGACGTCAAGGCCGGAGGTTGGCTCGTCCAGGAAGAGGAGTTTTGGATCGTTGATCAGACCCATCGCAAGGGTGAGACGCCGTTTCATCCCCTTTGAAAAGCCGTGCACCCGGCTCCCCTTCCGCTCCAGGAGGCCAAAGGTTGCAAGAAGCGCAGATCCCCGCTCTTCCCGGTCCTTCTTTCCGACGTTGTAGAGTTCGCCGGCAAACATCATGTTCTGCCATGCGGTCAGGTCATCGTACACGTTCGAGGTCTCGTACACGATCCCCATCTGTCGGCGTGCCCTGATGGTATCGGAAACGATATCCAGATCGAAGACCCGTGCCGTACCGAGCGTAGGAGTCGTGATCCCGGTGAGGATCCGGATCGTTGTCGTCTTTCCGGCGCCGTTCGGGCCGAGGTACCCGAATACTTCACCGGGCCGGACGGTGAAACTCACGTTGTCGACCGCGACAAGGTCGGAAAACGTTTTGGTGATATTGGTTACCTGGATAGCATCCATGGCAGCATCCCGGGATGGTAATCATACCTGGGGTGGGGGATCTGATAATGCTGTATGAAGGGAAAGTGCACGGGGGATACCGCGGCGATCAGCCAAGGGAAAGGGGAATATTGAGCGCGACTTTCCTTATGGTTTCAGAATGGATCCCCTCTCATGGCTCTATTCCGTGCCCGATGAGCTGGACCCCGATGACCTCCCCTTTATGGAGAGCGTCCTCACCTTCAGGGATTGCTCCAATGGCGGTAGCTCCCGCTACCGCAGACAGCCGGCTCCGTTTCATCATCGGGTGGAACACCACCATTTCACCTTCCAGTGAGAGTGTACCGAAGAAAAAGTCGGTCCAGTCACGATCCCCGCCCACCAGGTCGGACCCCAGCTTTGCGCGGATCCGGGGCAATCCTGGATGGGCATCCCCGGAAAGCGCCTGGAGACCCGGGAGTGCAATCTGCAGGAACGCCATGAGATTGGAGGGTGGCCCGCCGGGAAGGACAAACACGGGTTTTCCCCGAAGCATGCCAAAGCCGACCCCTTTCCCGGGGCCGATCCGGATCCGGTGGAAGACCTGCTCCCATCCGAGGCTCCCAAGGACTGAGGCCACCACGTCATGGTCTCCCGTCCATGCCCCTCCGCTGGTGATCAGCGCATCGGTCTCCAGGGACAGGCGGTGCAGGGTTCGAAAGATGGTATCAGGATCATCCGGGACCAGGGCGAGGGTGGAGGAGCCCCCGTATCTCCTGTACCATCCTGCCAGGGTGATGATGTTGCTTGCGTAGATCTTGCCCTCAGGAAGGGGTTCTCCGGGCTCGATGATCTCATCCCCTGTTCCGACAATCCCAATTGCTGGGCTTCGGTATACCGGGATCCGGCTATGCCCGGCTACCGCAAGGAGGCCGGCCATGACCGGTGTTATTGATGAACCCTTTGAAAGAAGGCACTGCCCGAGCGAGACATCACTCCCCCGGGGCAGGATGTTCTTTGGGGCAGCTAGGTTTTCTATCAGCACCTCGTGGGATTCCTTTGTGGCGAATTCTTCGGAGACCACTGCATCTGCCCCTTCCGGGATGCAGGCCCCGGTAAGGACCCGCACTGTCGTACCTGGTATGACACCAATATTGTTCGCGCCTCCTGCCGCGATGGATCCAACCAGGCGAAGCCGGACAGGATGATCCGGGGTCGCTCCAGCCACCTCACCGGACCGAACCGCATAGCCATCTTTACGGGAGGAATCCATCGAAGGGGAATCAATAAGGGCACAGAGGTCTTCTGCGGCAATGCGACCGACACTGTCAAGAAGGGATACGGTCTCAGTGGGAAGCGGGATGATATGCTCCAGTGTCAGTCGCAATGCATCGGCAAATCCGTAGGTCATGCCATTCATAGTATCTTCCTTGTCTGATCGCCCCTCATACCTGTTGGAATCATATCTTTTTCTACCGGTTCTTGCGTAGTCTCACACCGGGTGTTGCGGTAACCGGTCCACACCACCCAGACCGGGCCGGTATGTCCGTGCACCAGAGTGCCGGAGGTGTCCCCGATAACCTGGGAATAGGGAGGGGGGGCCTCATGTCGTTCGACCTGGACGGGGAGGTCACGTCCGATCAGATCGCCTGCGATAGTGGCAGCCAGGTCTGACGAAGCATAAACACCGGCGAGGTGAGGGAGCGGCCGTAAGGATACCCTGGGCGTCGTGGGAGGACCATGGTGATATTCCGGGATCCCTGAGGGGGTCCGGGAGATGGTCCGTGAGAGTCGCCTGAGGATAGTGATCCAGATCTCCTCCAGCCGCTGGTCTTCCTCATCACCCAATTCCATCGATCGCATAGTGTTCCTGGCGTCCTTCCCGATAAAGCGAGAACAGATTATGTTTTCATCGCAACACGGAAGGAAACGGTATGTCCTGTCATCACTGATTCATTCTCCAGACTGATGAGAGCGCGGTGATAATGATCTGATTTCAGGGGATATGTGGAAAAAGGTTCTGGTCAGGTCCACTGTTCTGAGATCAGATACGAACAGAGATCATATCTCTTCAGAAAAGTATGGTATGAAATGAAATGGGAACGCTCGCGAAAAGTCTGGGTGCCACATGAGGGTTCGTAAAACGGTGTGCGTCCCCACTCCATTAACCACCACCTTGATTGATGGTCAAGGATGAGATTATAACTCCAAATATATATATTTATCTCAAGATAGAGAGGGAAAAGCCAGGATTTCGAATCCCCTCATTTCAGATTCCTTCTTTTTGTTGTTCAGCGTTAAAAAATCCTCTTTCAGGATGAGAGAGGGGGGATTTTCCTCCTCTTTCAGGTGGTGGGTGTGGTGAATACCGTGTGCAGGGTATGGTCCGACATGATATTCTCAAAGGTAAC
>ENA-UOWE01005187-UOWE01005187.1-activated-sludge-metagenome-genome-assembly--contig:-NODE-5187-length-12015-cov-4.009699_pt1 | contig 12015 bp, 12 predicted proteins | sample MGYA00249841_ERZ761562 | MGnify/ENA primary metagenome ERZ761562 (study PRJEB28883, sample SAMN05720200) | activated sludge metagenome | isolation source: Anaerobic digester | place: Japan... | reverse complement strand
TTTTAAAAATTTTTCTTTACACGAATAATTTTGTACTCTCGTATGACGCATTATAAAACCCATTTCATAGAACATTCAAAAGAATGTTTACCTTACTCTATGTATCAATGAACTCTCCCTTATTTATTTCAAGCACTCTTACTTGTTTTTTGGGGCTGCAAAGATATGTGCAATTCATTTTAATTTCCAAATGTTTTTTAAAAAATTTTTACATTTCTATACTTTTTTTTTATTCCCTATTGTTTTGAAAGTTTTTTCTGCATTTTTGTACTCAGATAAATACATTTGAATGAATAACTCTATACATACAGGTAGACGATTAGCTATAAGCGACATACATGGCTGTTACAATACATTCGACACATTATTGCAAACAATTAGTCTGTCGAAATCCGACTCGCTTTATATTTTAGGCGATATGATAAATCGAGGAAAACATTCAAAAAAAGTTCTTAAAACAATAATGCATTTACAAGAAGAAGGCTATAGTATTTTCCCCTTACGCGGTAATCATGAACAATTTGTTTTAGCTGAAATAAGTCAAAAACAAGGGATAGAATTAGCATTAACATGCGAACGAATGAAACTTCATTGGTTACTGCATAAAGACACTCGGGAGTTAAAACAAAAATATGTGCAATTTTTACAAAATTTACCATATTATTTTGATTTGGGCGACAGACTTCTTGTACATGCCGGATTTGATTTATGTAAAGAAAATATATTTGAAAATACTTATGCTATGCTCCATCAGCGTGAATTTTCATGTACAGAACATATTCCTGACGATGTAAAAATTATACATGGACACACTCCTGTTTCTCTTGAAAAAATAAAACGTTCAATCCTAAACAATCATGCTATTATTAATATAGACAATGGTTGTGTTTATAAATCTTTCGATCCAAACAAGGCGAATTTAATTTGTTTAGACATAGATTCATTTGAAATTACAATTCAAAGAAATGTTGATTAAGTATTGTTTAAAATCGCTATCTTTGATAGATTTTTAAATATTTTTTATGCGGATTATATATATATGTATAGTACTAATATGTTGTTCTTTTGAAATTGTATGTGGACAACAAATCACTACACTATATGCAAAAGGTGTTGAATATTATGAAAAAGAACAATATGATGAGGCTATTGATGTTTTTGAAAACATTTTAGAACACTATACTAAAATCCCCCAAGTATATTTGTATGCAGGTAATAGTTATAAGCAGAATCTTCAATACCATAATGCAATAAAAAAATACGAAGAGCTCTCAAATACAAATCCGGGTAAATATCCGGAAATATATTTACACTTAGCTCAATTATATGAAATGCTTGAAAATACCACGCAAGCTCGCTATAATTACAATGAATATATTCAATACGAAAATAATAATTCGACAAATGTACAGTATGCGAAAAAAAAATTGTTCGTATACTCCCAAGCAAATAAAATTAGCTATAACGACTCCATTCAATTACAACGCGACACTGTAAGTCCATTTTTTCATAATTTTGGTGTTTCACAGTTTCACAATGCTATAATTTACAATGGCGTTTTACAACAAGGAGATACTGTATCGCGTGTTCAATTCTTCTCACCCCAACCTGTAATACAAAGATATTTTTCCGACACAGCTTGTTTCAACTCATATTCTGTGACAGATTTTTGCACTTTCGAGAACCCTAATCGATATATTTTTAATAAACGAAACAAAGCATCATTTTCGGAATTTCCAAACATTACTGCTGCTGTATTTACAGAAAACATTGGATTTACTTGTTTCCGCGATACGCTTATAGATATTGGCAATTATTTATTCATTCACCCTCACATAGAATGGTTTAGAGATTCGCTTTACATATTTTTCGCTTCGAATCTACCCCAAGGATACGGAGGAATGGATATATGGTATAGCATGATAGACAGTTTAGGAACATTGTCAAAACCAATAAATGCAGGCAATATTATTAATAGTGAATTCGACGAAATTTGTCCTTTTTATCATGCTTCCGACTCTCTGTTATATTTTAGTTCTAACAAACCCGAATCTATTGGAGGATTTGATATTTTCGCTGCATCTATGAAGCCGAGCGTAACGAATAGTATACAATTAGACAAGCCCATAAATTCATCTTATAATGATTTATATTTCAGACATTTCGATACTATTGCATACATTACCTCAAATAGAATAGCAAAACACATTGATTCCTCGGAATTTTTTCCGAATTCCATATTTTATTACACAATTACATCTATCAAAGAAACAGAAATTTCAATAGCAAACGATACTACTTTTGAAAAGTTTAAACCGTTTAATGTATATTTTGATTTTGATAAACCACATACACGTGAAACTTTAGATTATGCAGAGCAATATGCTCTATTTGAATCCCAACAAATTCCATACATTCAACAATATGCAGACAGCATTGAAAAATACATTTCGTACATGACATACAAAAAACAAATTCAAGATTTTTACACTTTAGATTTACAAAAAGGCAAAACAACTATAGATTCTCTCTTGCATTTAATAATTAATGCAAAACCGTTACAAGATACTTTATGGATTACACTACAGGCGTATACAGGTTCCGGTGGAACGATAGAATATAATACTCAATTAGCACAACGAAGAATTGAATCGGTTATGACATACATAACACGCAATTTGGAGCAAGCAAGCATACCTAAAGAAGTAATAGAATTTCGTATCTTACCTCACGTATTACCTAATTCTACAAATTCAATTACAAATCCGCAAAAATTCGACATACATGACGCTCGATTGAGAAAAGTAGAAATAGGGATTGAAGAAAAAAAGTAATTAAAAGAAATCTAAGCCAATAATAGAAATATCATCGCCGAGTGTTTTTCCGTGTAAAAACTTCTCTAATTTATCGTTCAAATATTGAATTGTTTGGTCTATATCACCTTCAAGCGACAATGCACCTTCGAGTGGAAATGTTCCAAATTCATTAAGATCTTCATTCTCGGCTTCAACCAATCCATCTGTATAACACACCATTTTATCGCCCGAATCTATATGAACTGTTCCAACCCTAATTGAGGGAATTTCGTCGAACATACCCAACCCCACACATCCATTGGTAAGATACAACATGGTATTCTCTTTCTTTTTCATTAACAACGGAGGATTGTGTCCGGCATTAATATAATGCAAAATCCTATCACGAACGTGATATTTTCCTATAAAAAAAGTAATGAACTTTTCGCCATGTGCACTTTCATTAACATGCTGATTAAGTTCTTTAATAAGCTGAATAAGCGATATATTGCTTTTGAACAATGCACGCACATTTGCCTGAAAATTAGACATTAAAATAGCTGCCGAGACTCCTTTGCCCGACACATCAGCTATACAAAAACCAAATTCTTGATTATTTAATGAAATAAAATCATAATAATCGCCCCCTACTTGGGAATGTGGCCGATAATACGCAGCAACATTAAGATGATTGTTTTTGGGTAATGAATCGGAAGAAGGAATTAGCATAGCTTGCATTCGCGATGCAACTTCGAGCTCTTTTTTATATGCTTCTTTTTCGATAGATTCTTTGTATAATCGTTTATTCTCTATTGCTACTACTATAATATTAGTAATAGTTTGAATGTATTTTAAATGTTTAATAATAGGACTTAAACCTTCGCGTTCTTCTTCAATATCGCCAATTAATACATATGCTACCGGCGAATCTTTATGAAACACAGGAATTATAATATCAAAAATTTGAAATGGATATTCATTTAAAAGAGATATACTGGTAATTTCATCAAATTTATATAAAAATGAATCAACTATTTCTTGTGGATTATCGATAAAATCTTCTGAAATTCCGGTAAGTAATATACTCTCCCATTGTACATTTTTAATTAATATATACAACTTACCAATACTTAATTCATGACATAAAATTTTCTCATATTTTTCTAATAAATCATCAGTAGATAAATTTTCATTTATTGCTTGAGTAATTTCAAGCAAAGAATTTAATTTAAAATTTGATAATTTTAATTTTCGTAATGAAGCTAAATCAGAAACCATACGTTAAAATTTGAATAAATATATAACATTTTTTTAAAAAAAAATAGTGTTACACAAAAAAGGCTTACAATTTTGTATTTGCAAGCCTTTTTCGATACATTTTACATCTATTTTACACGTTCAACGTACGATTTATCTTCGGTATTAATTTTTATTTTATCACCTTGATTAACAAACAAAGGCACCATAATTTCGGCATTTGTTTCAACTGTAGCCGGTTTAAGAGCTGTAGAACTTGAGGTGTCACCTCGCAAACCGGGCTCGGTATAAATTACTTCCATTACAACAGATGGAGGCAACTCTGCATATAATACACTTTCGGTATCGGCATGAAAAACCATTTCAACATTTTGACCTTCCTTTAACAACTCGGGACAATTAATTAAATCAACAGGAATAGAAACTTGTTCGAATGTTTCGTTATTCATAAAATTGTACCCCATATCGTCGCTATATAAAAACTGATGCGGACGACGTTCGATACGTGCCACATTAACTTTAACACCTGCATTAAAAGTATTTTCAAGCACTCTACCGTTTTTAACATTTCGTAGTTTTGTACGAACAAAAGCGGCTCCTTTACCTGGTTTAACATGTTGAAATTGAACTATTGTGTATAAATCATTATTATATTCGATACACATTCCATTTTTAAAATCTGCTGTAGTTGCCATAGAATTTTTTTTTTGCAAAAATATAAAAAGCTTTACAGAATAAAAAAAAAGAGGCAAAAAACTTTGCCTCTTTATACTACTTAACTATTGCTAGTGGATTCTTAACATTCTTATATTCTATTAAATCACATTTAATAGACCCTACAAACATATCAAATTCGACACGTAAGGGCAGATAATTAGCGTCGTCACTAATCCAAAAACGCATATCATCTTGCTCTTTAAATACCCTACCGGTTTCTACAATTGGTTGAAATTTTAATGCTTTGATTTTACCTAGAGGAGTTTCTACAGTTTCGCGACCTTTAAAAATAATTCTATACGGAAAAATTTCATCGGCAAAATATGTCATAACTTTTATGGTATCGTTAAATTTTATATTTTTAAATTTAGTCCTACGCAAATAATATAAACTGGAAATAACATCGAACATATTAGCCGGAACTTTAACCACACCATTTTTTTTACTTGTTACTTTATTGTTTGCATGATCGTAATGAACTTCATCATAATATCTGTAATCATTTTCTTTAATATTTCTAATAGCTTTTACCGGCTTACAGGTTTGTTCGTTAAAATAACTTTCGTACACATCGTCAATTGCTATAAACATTCGAGCCATGCCTATAGTTTTTGCTTCTGCCTTTGCGTGATAAATTTTAGTACCATTATTTGTTGGTACATGTCGAAGATTAATTTCTGCTTTACCACCATCTATAAATCCATAATATAAAATATATTTAAGATTTTCGCCCGGCATATAGGCTGTATTTGGAATTACATTCGTTTGATCTTGAGAAAGCAAAAAAGATGTACATAACACAAATACACTAACTGATAATAGACTAACTTTTTTCATAGTAATAATTCTTTTATATTGTTCCAAAATTTTGAAAACAAGTATTATGCCGAAAAAATTCATTATTTTTGTAAAAATTTAAGACAATGGATCCAAAGTTTTTATTGATTATACAAGATTCTATAGATATTTATCGCAAATACGGAATTAAAAGTGTTTCGATGGAAGACTTATGTAAAGAACTTAAAATTTCAAAAAAAACAATATACAAATATATTAAAAACAAAGACGAATTATTAGAGCACATTTTCATTCACTTTTTAAATGCTGAATTTGAAAATCGTTTAGAACAAATAAAAAAATTAGAAGGAAATGCAATAGATTTTATATTACAAATTACAGAGCATTATTTTTTTGAAAATAATGCAATTACTACAGCGATGGTTAATGACATATACATGCATTACCCACTTATATTTAAACAGTTTAACGCTCTTGGCATACAACGTAAACAAGAAATTATAGAATACAATATAGAACAAGGGCAACGAGAAGGCATGTATAAAAATGACATTCAAAAAACTATTATATCTTTAATATTTTCAAATTTCGACATTTTTAAGAAAATACCTGAACAATCTGATTTTACTGAAAATGACGTATTTAAAGAAATAATACGTATTTATATTTATTCAGTTGCAACACCAAAAGGTATAACATATTACGAAAAATCAGTATCTCGAACATGATAGAACATACTGAAGGAATAGTTTTACATACAATTCCCTATTCCGAATCGAGTGTAATTAGTCACATTTACAGTAAAAAATTTGGAGTTCATTCATGTATAATGAGTACCGTTCGAACGCAACGTTCAAAATCAGCATACTTTAGACCGCTATCAATCATTACATATTCTGTTTATCATACAAAACAGAATTTACATAGAATCAAAGACATACAATTTGCTTATATAGCTTCGTCGATATACGATTCGGTATACAAAGCAAATATGGCATTATTTATAGGAGAATTTTTACATAAATTATGTATTCACACCGAAGCAAACTTAGATGTATATAACTTTATAGCTCAATACATTCAGTTTCTTGATACCGAAGATAATTCATATACACAAAGTCACATAATTTTTTTAATACAATTATTACAATATTGGGGTATCTCTCCTCATTCAGAGTATTCAAAAGGGTTCTATTTTGATAAACAATTAGGAATTTTCACTGAACAATATAATTCATCGTGCTTATCGTTACAATTAAGTTCAGTATTACATGATTTCATAGAAAGCAACACATTTGCTTCAAATATTAGGTGTTCTAGAGATGAGAAACATTTAATAATTGAGGCAATAATAGACTATTACGGAATTCACACGCATAGTATAGGAACACTGCATACGTTGAACATACTCAAACAAATATTTTCGCCTCAATAATACATAAAAAAAGCAGTCACACCGAAGTATGACTGCCTCTATAAAATTTAAAAATCTATAAATTAATACGTTGGTGAACCAAATGTATTTTCGAATTGAGTCATCATATCTTCCATTTCTTTATCAAGATTATCAAATCCTTCTTCGAAATATGCATCTACACTTGATTTAGAACCATCTTTGAAAATAAACTGAACACTCGGTTGTTTTTCTGTTTTTGTTACTTCCATATAATCATACTCACCAGTATATTGATTATATACCATCTCCCATTCAGAAGTTTCTACTTGATCTACAAAGAATTCTGCATCAGCAATTTTTCTAAAATCTTCCACATACATTAGATATAAATTCACATGAGAATTTAAAACCGGCACTACAGCATCAACCTCGCCACCTTCTCCATATTCATCATTATTTGATTTTACAACAATAGGATCTAATGCTTTCATTAAATCTTTAGTATTTGCAGTTTCAACTAATTTTATATCACAAACTTGGAAATACATTTTCACATTTTGCAAATATGTTCCCCCTTCGGTTAAAGTACCAGCTTCGTATTCTTCCATTTCTTCAACACTTTGCATATATGCTTCAACATCGTCGAAATTTAGATTGCCACCTATTTCGCCACCATAATTAACTAAGGTTTTAGAACCATGAGCATATAAGAAATCCATAGAAATATTACTATTGCTTTTGCCGAATGAATATTGCCATTTATAAGAATCTATTTTTAATGTAGATTTAAATTCTGTTGGCAAACCTTTTTCATCATATTTAGCAGTTAATTCATACGAAGCCTCAACTTTACCTTGAATTTCGAGGGTACAAGTAACATTTGATGGTAATTCATCAATTCCTACAACATCAGAAGTAACAGTTACCGTTTGAAGAGTCATAGTCATTTCACAATCGTTTGAAGTACTTGCAGAACTATAAGGGAATCTCACTACAAAATCATTTGAAGCTTGATAATCAAAATCTTCGATTGATGCATTCCAAGTATAAATACCTGCAATTGAATCAAAATTATCTTGAATTTCGCCTTTTTGATTTTTTAACGCTTTATCTAAATGCAATCCATTGTTTCCATTATTAACAGAAGCAAGCATTTGAATAAAAATATTTCTCGAAAATTCCTTTTTCAATTCACCATCGGAAATTTCCATCATATTGTCAGCAGCTTTAGCAGCTTTAACATCCATTAATCCTTCGGTTTCGTTAATTAATGTGATAGCTGAAGATTCTAAATTCTCCTTATGCTCTTCTGGAGTTAATTTTGAAAATTTAGGTTCTTTTTTAGGGAATCCGTCTACTTCTTTTTTACAGCTTGTAAACACAAGACCGGCACAAAGTGCCACCAATAATAATTTTGCAATTGTTTTCATATGCGTAATTTTTTAAAATTTCTAATCAAAAGTATGTAATATATTTATAATAAGCAAGTTTTTATATTTATTTTTTTACGCATTTACACTCACAATCACACTAAACCGGCAAATCCCATGAATGCTAAAGCTAATAAACCTGCTGTAAGAAGAGTAATTGGTACACCTTGTAATTTTTGAGGAACTTTTACTAATTGTAATTGTTCGCGAATACCCGCAAACAAAACTAACGCAAGTCCAAAAGCCAATGAATTTGCGATAGCAAACACTACGGCAAACAACAATGAATTATGATGTATAAAAGAATATTTTACCGGCAAATCCAATGCTAACATAGCAACACCAAGAACAGCACAATTAGTCGTTATTAAAGGTAAAAACACACCTAAAGCTTCATACAAAGAATACGAGACCTTTTTAATAATAATTTCAACCATTTGAACTAATGAAGCTATAATAACAATAAACGTTATTGTATTAAGAAACTGCAAATTCAAAGGCTGTAAAACATAAAAATATAAGATATAAGTAACCATTGTTGAAAGCACCATAACAAATAAAACGGCAGCAGACATACCCAAAGCTGTTTTAACCTTATTTGATACGCCTAAAAATGGACAAATCCCTAAGAATTGACTTAAAACAATATTATTAACAAATACTGCCGAAATTATAAGTAAAATATAAGCCATAGTAAAAATTATTTATTTTTTTGAACCATTCTGTTTATAGCAACTAAGTATGCCAATACGATAAATGCTCCCGGAGGTAATACAAACACCAACATCATTTTAGGATGTTCAATACCGGTAATATTAAAACCAAACAAAGTACCGGCACCAAGCAATTCGCGAACTACACCTAATAACGTTAAAGCTACAGTAAAACCGAGCCCCATACCTATACCATCTAGAAACGAGTTGAATACATTATTTTTTGATGCAAACGCTTCTGCTCTGCCTAAAATAAGACAATTCACAACAATTAAAGGAATAAACAAGCCCAATTGTTTATGAATAGAGGGCGTATATGCCTCCATAACTAATTGTACTATAGTAACAAAAGTAGCAATAACAACTATATAAGCGGGAATTCGCACTTTAGAAGGTATTACCTGCTTAATAACTGAGATTACAGTATTAGAAAGCACTAAAACAAACATTGTAGCTGCTCCCATAGCAAATCCGTTGATGCCGGAACTAGTTACAGCTAAAGTTGGACACATACCCAACAATAACACAAAAACCGGATTTTCTTTTATTATTCCCTTTGTAATATTTGAAAAGCTCCCCATATAATTTATTTATTTTGTTGCTCCCGATTGAGAATCAGATGACCACTGTTGATTAATTTTTTGAAATACCGAATATGCATTCTGCACCGCATTGCAATATGCTCGTGAACTAATAGTAGCAGCAGTTATTGCATCAATATCGCCGCCATTCTTAGTAACAGAATTAATTTTTTCGTGAAAATTGAACTGTTCAAACTGTGAATAAAACTCAGGTTGTTCCATTTTATCACCTAATCCCGGAGTTTCGTGATGCTCAATTACTTTTGTTTTATATACTATTCCATTTGGTAGAAAACCAACCATAATTTTAATTTCGCCCGAAAAGCCTGAATTTGTTTTAGAAGCTATAGCCAATCCAATAAGCGAATCGTTTCGTCGAGCAGGATACACTTCTAAACTATCGTTTTCGAACAAAGCTATTTTGTACATTTCTTTTAAAGGATTATTAGAAAATTGAGGTAGTACTGCCGTTATAGCTTCAATTTTCTTTTTTTGACGAGATTGTTCAATACCTTTTGCCGTTATTTTATGAACATACGACAACGAAGCTCCCGATATTGTAGTAATAACGAGTAATGAAAGAATCATATTTTTCAACGAAGATGAAGCTTGTTTTGCCATATTTTATTTCTTTTTAAGATTATTTCCGTATCGTTCGGGCGATATTTTATTAAGCAAAGGAACTAAGGCATTCATAAGAAGAATTGCAAACGAAATACCTTCGGGATAGGCTCCAAACATACGAATTACCATAGTTATAACACCTATTCCTATAGCAAAAATGATTTGACCTTTGATAGTCATAGGTGAAGTTGCCATATCTGTAGCCATAAACCAAGCTCCAAGCATAGCTCCACCGGAAAGAAGATGAAATAAAGGATTAATGTACATATACGGATTTGCAAGATAAAAAATTCCCGAAAATACGAACATACTTACTAAAACAATAATTGGGATATGCCATGTAATAACTTTACGCACCAACAAATATATTCCTCCAATAATTATTGCTAATGCTGAAATTTCGCCTAAGCTTCCACCAATATTTCCAAAAAACATATCTTGATATTCGGGCAATCCCTTGATTTGCAAAATATTTTTTCCGCTCATAATACCATCTTTAAGCAAAGCTAAAGGAGTAGGTCCGGTAATTCCATCAACAGCATTAAACGAATTTGTGGGCCATTGAGTCATTTCTACAGGAAAGGAAATAAGTAAGAATACACGTCCGATTAAAGCCGGATTAAAAATATTATTACCGATACCTCCAAAAGACATTTTTGCAATACCAATAGCAACTACACTTCCGATAATAATCATCCACCACGGAACACTCGACGGAACATTAAAAGCTAATAACATACCGGTGATAACAGCAGAACCGTCTTTAACAGAAAAATCGGTACGTTTAAACAAGAATTTATGAATACAAAATTCAATAACGACACACGAAAACACCGACAACAATGTTATAAACAAAGCAGATAATCCAAAAAATATAATTGAAACCACTAATGCCGGCATAAGAGCTATAATTACATCGTACATAATACGATTAACACCTTGTCGTGAATGAATATGTGGGGAAGCAGAAACAGTATACATATTATTTTTGTTTTCGTTTTCTAATTACGTGCGAAACTTTATTTTTTCCTAATCGAATATAATCTAATAATGGACGCGATGCCGGACACACATAACTACATGACCCACATTCTATACAATCTAACACATAATTAGATTCTAATGCATCATACAGTCCTTGTTCGGCATAAACTTGGAGTAAATATGGCTGTAATCCCATAGGACAAACGCTAACACACCGAGCACACCGAATACAATTGCTAGATTCATTACGATGTGCCAATTCATATGGCACTGCAATAACACCTGAGGTGCCTTTAGCAACAGGCATTTGAGCATGAATTAACGCCTTACCCATCATTGGACCTCCCGAAATTATTTTTTCGGTGTTTTGAGGAATTCCTCCTACGGCATCAAATAATTCATGAATAGAAGTCCCTATACGTACCATAAAATTTGAAGGATTGGGTATTTCCAATCCGGTAACAGTTACAACCCTTTCTATAAGAGGTTTATTTTTTTGCACAGCTTCATATACCGCAAAAGCAGTTGCTACGTTTACCACAACAGCACCTACCGAAATAGGTAATTGACCAGAAGGAACTTCTTTTTGAAGGAGAGCTTCTATTAATTGTTTTTCGCCACCTTGCGGATATTTAACTTGAAGAGGAACAATAGCAATACTATTAAATTGTTGAGCAACCTGCTTAAACAAAGCAATCGCATCGGGTTTATTCATTTCTA
>ENA-UOWE01005182-UOWE01005182.1-activated-sludge-metagenome-genome-assembly--contig:-NODE-5182-length-12032-cov-4.586791_pt1 | contig 12032 bp, 10 predicted proteins | sample MGYA00249841_ERZ761562 | MGnify/ENA primary metagenome ERZ761562 (study PRJEB28883, sample SAMN05720200) | activated sludge metagenome | isolation source: Anaerobic digester | place: Japan... | reverse complement strand
GCGCCCATGCTAATCCATACCCCCATTCGTAGCTTTAAAGTTACCGAACGTTCGGTAACTTTGTGCATAACATACTGAAACCGAGAAACTTGGTCAAGGACCGCTCTTTCCGATAGCGCGCAAAGCGCGCCGCGCGCTTTGCGCGCCGGGTTCCGTATGCTACACTGCGCCATAAGGAGCCTCCATGAAAAACAAGCAACGCCGGGAGCTCGCCGTTTGCGGCTTCGAGGCGGTTAAGGCCCTCGCCGAGCGGCATCCCGACGCCATACAGCGCCTCTTCTTCACCCAGGCGCGCTCCCGTGCCTTTGGGCCGGTGTGCAAGGCCCTCGCCGCGTCCAGGCGCCTCTATCGCCTCGTCGAGTCCGAATCCGAGCTCGAGAAGCTCTGCCAAAGCGTTCACCACCAGGGCGTCGTCGCCATGATCGCCGAGCCCGAGATACCGCGCGTCGACCGGACGATTCTCGACGCGTGGCGCGTCGCCCGAGAGCGCGTGCTCGTCCTTGACCGGGTCGGGAACGCGAACAACCTCGGGGCCATCGTCCGCAGCGCCGCGTTCTTCGGGATCTCGAAGATCGTCATCGGCGAGGATGACGAGCAGGCCGAGATCACCACTAGCTCCTACCGCGTCGCGCAGGGCGGGATGGAGCTCGTCGAGGTCTTCCGCGCCCCGTCCGCCCGTTGGCTCGTCGAGGAGGCGGCCGGAAAGATGACCCGGATCGGCGCCGACCATCGCGCGCGGAATAGGCTTCAGGACCTATCAAGCCTCGTCGATCCCGAGACCGGGATCCTCGTCGTCCTTGGGAACGAGGAAAGCGGGCTTTCGTCCGCGGTTCAGGCCACCTGCGACCACTTGGTCAGGATACCGGGCACGGGCGAGCTCGAGAGCCTCAACGTCGCCCAGGCGGCGACCCTCTTTCTCTACGAGCTTGCCGGACTGTGACATTATCACTGTCATTTCGCCCAGGAATCCCGTATATTTAACATAGTTAGACCGTTCAAGGAGGCACGCATATGGCAGTTTTGCATACGAACGCCCAAAGCTTCGATAAGGTAATCAGTCAGGATAAACCGGTCCTGGTAGACTTTTGGGCCCCCTGGTGCGGGCCCTGCAAGATGCTCGGTCCCATCCTCGAGGATGTGGAGCGAGAGGTCGGCGATTCGGCCGTCGTGGCCAAAGTCAACGTTGACGACGAGCCCGACCTGGCTGTTAAGTTCGGCGTCTCGAACATCCCGACGATGATCCTCTTTCGCAAGGGCGAGACCCTTGACCGCACGGTTGGGCTCATCCCGAAGGATAAGATCGTCGCCCTGATCAAGTCGCACGCGTAAGGATCCATTCCTGCCGCGGGACGAAGGCTTAAGGCGGGCCGCTTGGCCGTCCGCCTTAAGCCTTTTTTATTGAACACCTAGAGCTCGACTTTTCGCTCCCACAGCCAGGATGACGCCGCGAAAAGCGCGACGCCGAGCACGGTGAAAACCAAGATGGGCACGATCGGTATCAACAGCTCCTTACCCGCGGGCGTTCCCGCGAACGAGCTGAAGTTTGGCAACCCTGATCCGGTGAACTGGAAGGATATCCGGCCGAACCACTGCAGGCGCTCGCTCGCGGCGGTACCGACCTTAACGGTCCAGTTCGTCACGAAGACGAAGATGGCGATCGATACGACGGTGGCGAGGGCCTTCGACCTGATGAACGAGCGCGTCGAGATCGCGGCGAAGCTCAAGAGGGAGCCGCTGACGAAGAACACGCAGACAAGGATCAAGAGCAGGGTCAACGTCGACAGTCCGTTCGTGACGAAGATGAACTTCCATATTTCAGCGAACACGCTAAGGAATCCTATCGCGGGATTACCGGAAACGAGCGAGAAAAGCGACAGGTGCACCGTTAAGTAGACGAAACCGGGAATCGCGTACGCGAGGCACTCGACGAAGCCGGCGAGGTGCCGTCCCGCGATAACCTGCCAGCCTCGGCGCGGTAGGAGAAGCATTAAGTAGCTCGTGTCCTTATACAGTAGCTGATCCGAGAACCCGGAGGCGCAGAGGAAGAAGAGGGCGAAGTTCGCGATCCAGGTGACGGCGAAGGAGAGCGGCACCCAGAAGCCCGCCTCGGCGCCGAATCTGCCGTCCGCGACGGCGACGCCGCCGACGATCGCCTGTATCTCGGTCACGTAGGCCGCTATGTTGACGAACGCGAAGACCGCGTTTATAAGGAGGATCATCCTGATCCTCCCCTTCATTTGGTACTTAAATATATCTATCATCCCGCCCCCCTTACCGGTCCCCGAAGGTATCGAGGTAGATTTGGTCGATCGACTTGCCGCGCGCCTGGCGCAGTTCCTCGGCGTCGCCCGAGAGGACGATCTCGCCCTCGTCTATCATCGCCACGTCGTTGAATATCCGCTCGACGTCGTTGACCAGGTGGGTGCTCACCACGATCGCCGAGTCCTCGGTCCAGGTCTTGATGATGGTCGTCACGATCCTCTCGCGGGCAACCGGGTCGACGCCGCCGAGGGGTTCGTCGAGGAGGAAGAGCCGCGCGCGCCGCGAGAACGAGAGGGTAAGGTTCAGCTTCTCGACCATTCCCTTCGACATCGTCTTAACCCGCTCGGAGGGATCGAGCTTCATGAAGGAGAGCATGTCGAGCGCCTTCGCGCGGTCGAAGTCGCCGAAGAAGTCGGCGTAAAAGCCGATGGCGTCCAGGCAGGTCATCCATGGGAACAGGATGTTCCGGTCCGGCAGGAAGGACACGAGTTCCTTCGTCCGGTGCCCGCCGGGCGTGCCCGCCACCGAGAACTCGCCGCCGCTGGCTTTTTGAAGGCCGGCGACGATCTTCAGGAAGGTGGTTTTTCCGGAGCCGTTCGGGCCCATCAACCCAAGGATGCGGCCGCTTTCCAGGCTGAGGGAGACGCCGCGGAGCGCGGGCTTCGCGAAGTAGTTCTTCCTCAGGTCGTGCGTCTCGAGTATCACGCTCATGTCGCTCTTCCTCCATCAAGCTCCGCGCGCAGGGCGGAGAGTATTTCCTCGTCCGTAAAGCCGAGCGCGCGCATGCCCTCGGCGTAGGCTCGCCTGAGCGCGCGGGCCATCTCGTCCCGTAATGCCGTGATTAAGCCGTCTCGCTCGGAGATGTAACTTCCGGTTCCGCGCCTGGTGTCGCATACGCCCTCGCGCTCGAGTTCCTGATAGGCGCGTTGGACGGTGTTTGGGTTTACCGCCAGGCTTTCGGCCTGCTCGCGGACGGAGGGAAGTCGGTCTCCCGGTTGGCGCGCGCCAGACACGATTTCCCGCTTAATCCCGTTTACGATTTGAAGATATATAGGGATATTCGGGTCAAATTCGTACATCCGTTCTCCTTTTCTAGTGTTCTAAGTAAGTAATACACCAATACGCTTGAACTGTCAAGGGGATTTTTCTTGACGCGCGGGAATCGATCCCCTAAAATCACGTAATAATAAGGAATAATCCATGAAACTAGGTTATCTCTCCGTCGCGCTGAAAGGTCTTATCGTCGGTGCGTCGATGCTGGTACCCGGCGTCAGCGGCGGTACCACGGCGATCATTCTCGGGATCTACGACCGACTTATCCACTCGGTGAGCACGTTCTTCAAGGACGTTCGCGGGAACCTGCTTTTCCTCGGCGTTTTTTGCGCGGGGGCGCTCATTGGCATCGTCCTTTTCTCGCGAGTTCTTCTCTACGCCGTCGAGACCTGGCCCCTGCCGATGATGTTCCTCTTCCTCGGCGCCATCGTCGGGAGCGTGCCGATGCTGTATCGACAAGCCAAGGTCGAGCGTTTTTCGCCTGTCTACATATTATTCGCCCTCGCGGGGGTCGCCATCGTCCTGTCGCTCGGCTACTTGCCGAAGCCGGAGGCATCCTCTGCTGTGGGCGGATTCGGCACGATGGCGATGCTCTTCGTGTCCGGTATAATCATCGCCATCGCCCTTGTGTTGCCCGGGATCAGTACTTCGCACATGCTCCTCGTCCTCGGGATGTACGAGACCACTCTTTGCGCGATCAAGGCGGCCAACTTCCTATACCTCGTTCCGCTCGCCCTCGGCGGTCTCGTCGGGGTTGCCCTTATCACGAGCCTCGTCGAGCGCGCGCTGACGCGCTATCCCCGGGTCACCTACTTCGTGATCATCGGTTTCGTCGTTGGCTCGATCATCGACGTCTTCCCTGGGTACCCAACGGGTCTCGGGATTCCCCTCTGCGTCCTTACCTTTACCGCCGGGTACGTCGCGATCCGGCTGATTTCTAAGTTCTCCAAGGAGTGAACATGAGCGCTGGAAACGTGCAAATCCTGCTCGCGATGGGCGGGTACCTACTTTTCGCGATCGGCGTCGGGCTGTGGTACGCGAAGAAGAGCAACGAGAACGCGGAGGAGTTTTTCCTCGGCGGGCGTGGGCTCGGTCCCTGGGTCGCCGCGATGAGCGCGGAGGCCTCAGACATGAGCGGGTGGCTCCTGATGGGCTTGCCCGGCGTCGCCTACTTCACCGGGGCCGGAGAGGCGGTGTGGACGGCGATCGGCCTCGCGATCGGGACGTGGGTGAACTGGCGGGTCGTCGCGACTCGTCTTAGGCGGTACTCGCAGGTCGCCGGGGACTCGATCACCATTCCCGACTTTTTTAGCAATCGCTTCCGCGACCGGCGTCGTGTCCTGATGACGATCGCCGCGGTCACCATCCTCGTCTTTTTCTCGATTTACGTCGGCGCCCAGTTCGTTACCTTCGGAAAGCTCTTCGGCTACGTGTTCGGCATGGAAAACTACTACCAGCTGATGGTTGTGCTCGGCGCCCTCTTCGTCCTCGTCTATACCCTAATCGGTGGATTCCTCGCCGAGAGCATGACGGACTTCTTCCAGGGCATATTGATGTTTTTCGCCCTCGTCGCCGTGCTCGCCGTCGGGGTCGCGAAGGCAGGCGGTCTTGGCGAAGTCGTGTCCAATCTTCGCGAGATACCGCGTTTCGTCGATCTGCTTGGGATCGCGGTCCCGGTCGACGCTTCGGGCGTCGCGGTTACCTCGGCTGCCGGCAATGCGCAGGCGGTAGTGGGCGGGAAGGGGGCCTTCGGCCCTGGGACGGGGTATAGCCTTCTCAGCGTCCTTTCGTGCATGGCCTGGGGCTTGGGCTATTTCGGGATGCCTCAAGTGCTCCTTCGCTTCATGGCGATCTCGAGCCCCGCGAAGGTTCGCGAGTCGCGGCTGATCGCGGTTACCTGGTGTGTGATATCCCTATTCGCTGCGGTCGCGATCGGCATGGTAGGGCGCGCCCTCCTTCCGGGCCTTCTGACGACGGCCGGCGCCTCCGAGACGGTTTTTATCCACATGGCCGTCTCGTTCTTCCCGCCGGTCGTCGCCGGCCTCGTGCTCTCGGGCATCCTGGCCGCCTCGATGAGCTCCTCCGACTCCTACATGCTGATCGCCTCGTCGGCCCTCGCCAACGATCTCGTTAAGGGCCTCATAAAGAAGGACGCCTCGGAGCGATTCGTGATGTGGGTCGCACGCGTTACCTTGCTCCTTGTTACCGCCTTCGGCGTGTGGGTCGCCCTCTCAGGGAGCGACTCGATCTTCCGCGTTGTCTCATACGCGTGGGCTGGCCTCGGCGCTGCGTTCGGCCCGCTGATGCTCTTCTCGCTCTTTTGGAAGCGGACGAACCTTCCCGGCGCCGTGGCCGGGATGCTCACGGGCGGCGTGGCCGTCGTCGTGTGGAAGGAAATCGTGGGGAAACTCGGCGGGGCCTTCGGGGTGTACGAGCTCCTGCCGGCCTTCGTGCTTTCCTCGGTCGCGATCGTCGCCGTTAGCCTTCTGACTAAGCCGCCGGCCGCCGAGATCGTCGAGGAGTTCGATAGGGTCGACACCGCCGCGCTGTAGTCCGGCGTTCGGGGGCGCTACGCGCATCCCGTGAAACGAAAAGGCCGCCCATCCAGGGCGGCCTTTTTTGGCTGGTAGGCCAGTGCCGAACGGGCGCGGCTTACTTAACCGTCATTCGGAACACCCCGTCCCAGGACGGCGGCGGCGGGTTCCGCTCGAAGTGCTCGATGCGCTCAAGAAAGACCTTTGAGGGCTCGTCCCCGAAGAGCTCCGCGTTCTTGCGGAACGCGGTGGCCGCGGACGCCCATTTTCGCTTGCGGTAATACCCAAGCCCTCGTTCGAAAAGTTCCCTGATCTGCTCGAGCTTGGGGATCACGCGCGGGATCTCCTGCAGGATCTCGTATATTCGGACCGGCTCGGTCTTTCCCTTGACGGCGATGAAATCGAGCTCGCGGCAAAGGAATTTCTGCTGCACGCGCTCGTACACCGCCTCCGTGATGATCGTTTTCGAGCCGTAGGCCTTGTTCGCGCCCTCGAGCCGGGCCGCGAGGTTAACGGTGTCGCCGATTGACGTGAAGTCCATGCGGTCCCGCGCGCCGACCGATCCGAAGACGACGGGTCCGGTGTTGATGCCGATGCCTATCGAGACGACCGGGTGGCCCGCCTTTTCGCGAGCCTCCCGCTCCTCCATCATCGCCTGGCGGATCTGCATCGCCGCGCGGCACGCGTTGATCTCCTTGTCCGGCCCCTCGAAGAAGGCCATCATCTCGTCGCCGACGAATTTGTCGACGTCTCCGTGGTTGTTCAGGATGATTTCGGTCTCGAGGTCGAGATACCGGTTTAGGATCGCGACGACCTCGTCCGGCTTCATGCCTTCGCAGAGGGTCGTGAAGCCGCGGATGTCGGTGAAGAGGAAGGTGAGCTCCTTCTCGCCGCTCGTCGCCTCGCCCTTTCCCGCGTGCTTGAGGGTCGACGCCGAGATATAGGGTATGATCCCGCGGATGACGGTGACCATGTCGTTGATCTCGCCCGAAAGGGACTTGATCTCGTCTCGGCTGTGCACGGCGTCGTTGTACACCAGGGTGTTCGCCGAGATGCGCGAGTTTCCGCGGATCATGTTCGTAAGGATGTCAGATATCTTCCGCACGTTCATCCTGAGGAAGAGAAGCGGGTTGACGATGTAGTTTCCGACTATGTAGGTCAGGATGACGGCGATGTAGATGAACATGCTCGTGAACACGAACACCGTGACGCGCGTCAGGTAGTAGGGCCGCATGATCACGTCTTCGTTGAAGGTCATTACCGAGAAGCCCAGAAGCCGCTCGCGGCGGATTTTCTCGTCGCCGTTTCGGATGGTGTCCTGCTTGATGATCGGGCTGACGTAACGGATGGTGCCCGCCTCGGCGTCCTTTATGCTAAGCACGTTGCGGGTCGCCGAATAGCCCTTAAGGTAGGTAAGCGCGACAGGCCCGGGAAGGGAATCACCCAGCGGGAACTGAGAGCCGGGCTGAAGGGTCGAATACTCGACGCGAAAATCGGGAAGAGCCTCTATCGGCTCGTCAAGGAAACGCTCGTCCTTGAGGTTCGAGTACAGCACGAGGGACTCGTAGGCGAATTCGGCTTTCTTGTTGAGGTCGACGAGGCGATTCAGGTACTCGAACATGGCAATCGAATCGCCGAGATTGATGCGGTAGTTCGACGAGGCTTGCTCGACTTGGCGTCGCGCGCCGTCTCCGACGGCCTTGAGAATGGTTGTTCGGTAGTTGTTCAGCAACAGGACGCTCAAGACCACCAGGATCAGGGAGATGATGCCGATGAAGGCGAAGAAAAGCTTCGAGCGGATGCGAAACAGGAATTCAAGGAAGGATACCGGCTTTTGGTCCCGTTCCTTGCCAAGGGTTTTTTGCATCGCCTTAAATTCCCGGTACTCGCGGTACACGGCGTCGCGGGCGTTAAGTATCTTGATGAAGCCCGTGACGGCCGCGATGTTGAGCACGAAGGCACCCGCGGCGATACCGATAATGACGGTGGGCAGGGTATAGAAGTACGTTCGCGAGTCGGCGAAGCGCGTAAGGGGAAACGCGAACGCGTAAAGCATGATGGCCGTCGCGACGATGCTGAACAACGAGGACACAACACCCATTGGGTCGGCAAAGCCCCCCAGCGACTTCTTAACGAGCGGTGACGCGATCTTGAAAACCCCGATTAGCGGGACGAGGTACGCGAGGAAGAGGATGTAGCCGCCGAGGACCTCCGGCGCCATGACGTGATACACGAGCGGCATGGTATAGGGCACGAATGAGATCCCGGATGAAATCGGCCCCATCGCGACGGGAAAGAAGAACCACGCGATGCAAGCGGCGCCGACGAGGAGGTCGAAAGCGCGAAATAGAATTTTTCTCTTATCCATTGCTCAATCCTTCCGGGGAATGGTCTAGTCGCCCGTCCCCGGGCGGGCGACTGCGCTGGTCGCGTACGTCTCGCGTTATTCCGCGCCTTCCAGCGCGCGAAGCTTGTTCTTGGTACGCTCGAGATAGGGCTGGGCTTGCTCGAAGTCGGGCTTGATGCGGACGACGAGGGTAAATTTCTTTCGCGCGTCCACGTAATCTTCGTCGTTGTAGGAGGCGATGCCCTCGTCGTACACGGTCTTCAGCTGGGCGAGCACGGCGTCGCGTTTTTTCTCGATCTTTGCCTTGTTTGCCTCGTTCTTGACCTTCGCGGAATTCCTGTTGATCCCATCCCACGCGCCGGCAAGGTCCCCGCGCTCGATATCCGCGTCGATCTCGGCGAGCATGTCGTCGATTTCGGCGTCATAGTCCCGGTAGGATGCCGCCTTCGCGATGCGGGTCTTTAGGTCTACGGCCTCCGTCGTTCGGTTCGCTCGTAGGGCGAGGGTAACCTTTTGGTCGGCGGAGCCGTATTTTTTAAGGGTGTAAAGGGCTTGGGCCCATTTAAAGTACACCTGGTACTTTATAGTTGCGACTTCATTTCCAGCGTTCCCGCCAAGACCCGCAAGGGTTCGGTCCGCGCGTAGGATAGCCGTCTCGGCCTCGCCGAAACGCTTTTGCGCGAGGCGCTGGCGCGCAAGGTCGATGTCCTTCTGGGCGAGTGAGGACACGTGGGCGTCGATGGCGGCGCGGGATCTTTTCGCGTCCCCGTTCCCCGGGTCCACGTTATCGATTTCGGTGAGGAGGCGGGTCGCCTGCGGCATGAGCTTGGCGATGTTTTGCGTCTTGCTTTCCGCCAGGATCTTTCCCTGTACGGAATTGAGCTTGGTCAGGCGCGTTTGGACGACCTGTCGGCGCACGTCGGACGTGTCCGCCTTAAGCTTAAGGACCTCTTTGTCGACCGCGTTGATCGTGGCCGCCCGCTGGACCGCGAGGGCGAGCTCGTAGTTTTCCTTGTCGGTCCTGCTTTTCTTGGCGTTGAGCCGTTTCGCTTGGGCGACGTAGGATTTAAGCCGTTTTTCCTTGAAAGTATCGACTTTGTCGAGATACTCCTGCGCCTTCGAGTGCAAGGGATCGAAGGCAATGGCGTTTGCGAAGAAACCCCGAACCTCCGCGATGGCGTTTATGTTATTTTTGTCGATTAACTCGCTTTCATACGCCTGTACCCCTTTCTGATACAGGAACTCCGCTTTGTCGGGCGCGGAAACAGCCTTGGCTAGGAACGCGTCCGGCCCGGTCGTAACGCACGATATTAGGGAAAACAGAATACAAAAAATAGTTGCGCGCGTAAACTTTTTCAAAAGAAGCATAGCCCCTCCATGCTGGTCGGAAGATACCGATTCTTGTCAGCCACTTTACAATATAAGAGATTGTAAATCAATTTGGTATATGGGTATTAAAGGGAAATATAAAGTACCAATCGCCGGTTTTTCGAGGGTGAAAAGGGAAAATAAAGCGAACCGTGACGACTTACGACGACCGACTGGTCAGTTCTCAATGAAAAAGGCACAGGCACACCGCGCAATCTGATATACTTCCAGAAAAATAAGGGAGGTAGACCGATGGACATGAATTTGGTGGCCCCGTGCGGGATCGATTGCGCGAATTGCGAGCTTTTCGAGGCGAATGGAAGAAGGGACGCGTGGGAGCGCGCCGCCGCCCGGCGGGGGTGCACCCCCGAGGAGATGGCATGCAAAGGATGCCGCGCGGGTGGTGGGTGCGTGTTCTTCTCGGGTTGCGAGACCCTTGCCTGCGTTCAATCCCGTGGCGTGGCTTTCTGCTCGGACTGCGCGGACTTTCCATGCCGACGGCTGATGCCGCTTGCCGAGGGCGCCGGTTTCTATCCTCATAACCTCAAGATGTATAACCTTTGCCGGATTAAGGCCGTTGGGTTCGAAGGTTTCCTGGCCGAGGCCCCGCAGATCCGAAAGCTCTACTACAAAGGGACCTTTAAAATCGGGGCGGGACCGCAGGAACCTGCCCAGTAATTGGCTTCGCTTGAAACGGGGCCTCGTTCCGGCTACAATGGCGCAACAATCGAGAGGTACACGCTATGAAGATGTCGAAGATGTTCATGCCGACCCTGCGCGAGGTCCCCGCGGAGGCGGTCGTCGCGAGCCACCGGCTCCTGTTGCGCGCCGGGATGATCCGCAAACTCGCGAACGGGCTGTTCACCTACCTCCCGCTCGGGCTTCGTTCCTTCCGCAAGGTCGAGTCTATTGTCCGCGAGGAAATGGACGCGACGGGCTCGCTCGAGTTCAAGCCCTCGGTCGTCGTGCCGGGCGAGATATGGCGCGAGAGCGGGCGCTGGGAGACGATGGGCCCGGGGATGCTCCGGATCAAGAACCGCGTCGATCAGGAGCTCGTCGTGAGCCCCACGGCCGAGGAAGCCTTCGTCGCCCTTCTCCGAAGCGAGGTCTCTTCCTATAAACAACTTCCCCTATCCGTATACCAAATCAATACCAAGTATCGCGACGAAATACGGCCGCGCTATGGGCTGATGCGCGCGCGTGAATTCACGATGAAGGACGCGTATTCCTTCCACGCGGACGACGCGAGCCTTGACGAGACCTACCAAGCGATGGGCAAGGCATATCGGCGGATCTTTCGGCGCTGCGGGCTTTCCGTGATTCCGGTTCGCGCCGACTCGGGCGCGATGGGCGGCACCGGATCAGAGGAATTCATGGTCGAGAGCGAGGTTGGGGACAACAACCTGATCCTCTGCCCGAAGTGCGGGTACGCGGCGAACGACGAAAAGGCCGCCTGCAAGCCGGACCCGGTGACCGAGGGCCCTGGATCGGCGAAGGCCGACAAAACCCCCTCGCCGATCGAGACCCCCGCGGTCAAGACGATCGACGAGCTTTGCGCCTTCCTCAAGACGAGCCCGAAGGCCTTCATCAAAACGCTGATCTATCGCGCGATCAACTGCGAGCTTGACCTCAAGGGAACCCCGGGAGCCGACGGCCTTAAGCGCGTCGTTCCCGAGGCCTCGCCGGCTTACTATCCCGACGCGTTCTTCGCCGTATGCATCCGCGGCGACCTCGACGTCAACGAGGTTAAGCTCGCCGCGAACCTCAAGGCGAGCGAGGTGGAGCTCGCCTCCGACCGAGACGTTGAGCGGCTCACCGGCGCGCCCGTCGGCTTCGCGGGTCCCGTCGGGTTCGCCGCCGCGCCCATCGTCGCCGACGAGTCGGTGATGTTGATGCACGACGCCGTCACCGGCGCGCTCAGGAAAGACCTTCACCTCGAGCACGTCGAGCCGGGCCGCGACTTCGCGCCGTATCTCGTCGCCGACGTGCGCACCGTGAAGGCAGGGGACCGCTGCGCCTCCTGCGGCGCCGAGTACTACAGCAAGAAGGGGAACGAGCTCGGCCACATCTTCAAGCTCGGTTATAAGTACACGAAAAGCATGGGCATGCTCTACCTCGACGAGAACGGGAAGCAGCAGATGCCGACGATGGGCTGTTACGGGATCGGCGTCGACCGCACGCTCGCCTCGATCATCGAGGAGCACAACGACGCCGACGGCATCGTCTGGCCGCTGTCCGTCGCCCCCTTCCAGGCCGTCGTCGTCCCGATCAAGTACGAGGGCGCGATGCGCGAGGCGGCCGACCGAATCTACACCGAGCTCGCCGCTAGCGGGATCGAGGTCCTGCTCGACGACCGCGAGGAACGGCCGGGCGTCAAATTCAAGGACATGGACCTGATCGGCGTGCCCGTGCGGGTCGTCGTCGGCGATAAGAACCTGCCGAACGTCGAGGTGAAGCTTCGACGGGAG
>ENA-UOWE01005173-UOWE01005173.1-activated-sludge-metagenome-genome-assembly--contig:-NODE-5173-length-12047-cov-5.083055_pt1 | contig 12047 bp, 7 predicted proteins | sample MGYA00249841_ERZ761562 | MGnify/ENA primary metagenome ERZ761562 (study PRJEB28883, sample SAMN05720200) | activated sludge metagenome | isolation source: Anaerobic digester | place: Japan... | reverse complement strand
GCGACGGGGTAGCTTTTTGGGGGGAGCGTGAAGCGATCCGGGCCACCGCGAGGTTACAGAAGCCACCGTCAGGTGGCCTGAGTTGAGTTCGCCCCGCGAAACCTGGCGGGGTCGTTTGGAATTGCTTGGCGGCACTATGTCCCGGTGGGTACGTAGACCGGATCGGAACACACCGTTTTCTGCAGGGGCCGACCGCCTGCGCACCAGCGCACGAGTGTGTCGGCCCGCTTGCCTTCGTCAGAGGACGCAGCCCCATGGTGACCGGCACCGATGGCGGTCCGCTGACGAATCTCCAGACGCCTCGGCGCCGGTTGCTCAGTCATTCCCGCGAAGGCGGGAATCCATCCTCTCTGAACCCATCCAGGCGGATGGCGAGCAATGACGCCGCGTTCCAATCTCGAAACCGAGTCGTGTCTGCAATTGGAGTTGCCGGAAGGCATTCCCGGATGTAAATTCTGGGCCGGATGAAGAATTGGCCAATACCGTTCCCAAAAGGCAACGGACCGTCGACGAGGGCTTGCCATGAGAATTCTGCTTTCGTGCGTAGGGGGCCGCGATCCGCACGCCGAGGCCGACATGAGCGAGGGCGCCATAGTCTCTCTCACGCGGCACCTGCTGGCCATCGGCCAACAACCGGAACGCGTGAGCCTGTTCGTCACGACTGGCGCAAACAGCCTTGAGACAAAGGCGGATGAGACGGCCTTCTGGCTTTCCGATTCAGTCGGGATTGCGGCTGAAGCGATCTCCATCTGCCGCCTCACGGAATGCAATCCCGCCATCGCCGACGAGGTTTTCGACGCGATGCGGGCCGCTCTGACCGCGGAAACGGCGTCGTTTCCCGCGGATGCTGAGATTCACGTCGGGGTGTCGTCCGGGACACCGCAGATGGCGCAGGCATGGTCGGTGCTTGCGATGCTTGGGCTCCTCGGCAACGCCACACTATGGCAAGTCATGGACCCCAAACAACCGGTGGCGGATGGGAAACGCGTCCGCCAGATCAGCCTGCACGGCTTCCGGCGGCCGTCGATCCTGGATGAAGTGCAACGAGCGGCGGACCTGTTCCAGTTCTCACGCGCGGCGCGATCGCTGCGGCTCTTCTGCAGTTCTGCTCCTCAGACCCAGTCAGTTGAGGCCATGCGCGCGCTTGCCCGTGTCCTCGAAGGGTGGGACGCGTGTGACAGATGGGATTTTGCGGGAGGCAAAGAGCGGCTGGAAGGGGCTCTGAAGTCCCTCAATAGCCACCCGGCGTGCGAACCAGTCGCGCAGCTTGTGAAGCGACAGCTGGACCCGTTCCCGCACAACAATCCTCGAAACGCGCGCATGTTCACCTTCTTTTCAGCGGAGAGACGGATCGCGCGAAACGACCCGATCGCCGCGTTGCTCCTTGCCGTCGAGACGCTGGAGAATGCCCTTGACGATTACCTCCGTCGGAGTGACCTGTTGTTGAAGGACCTGTTGATCGTGGCGCACGAGGGTTCCGACAAGCGTTGGCTTGCTGTGGAAGATGCGGCAGGCGGGTGGGATGAGTTGGGCGGTTTGCGGCACGCGCGGAACGACGTGGCGCACGACATGAAGCCGCCAAAAGGGGAAATGGTCGCCAAAGCCCGTGTTGTTGCCCGCACTGCACTCATCGCGCTGTGTGGGCATTCCGAAGCTGAGATCGACGGGCATCCGTTCAGCCCCGGTCTTCAGAAAAACGCCGTTCTCAACACCATCGACCGTCTGCGCCGCGAACCCGCGTGAGCCGAGCGAACCTGGGTGAGCCAGCGCGAACCTTTCGCCGGGCGCTTCCGAAGAGAATCATTGCCAGATGTGTGGGCTGACAAGGGAACAACGACCGGCGCTCGAGGAGTTGGATGCTTGCCGGGTCAAGTTCGCCGGAGGAGAGATGAAGGAACGTTACGAACGGCTGATGGCAATCTTGCGGGGAAAAACGGACGCACCGCGTACACCGGAGCCGTTTGTAATGGGCAAAGATGCGCGGGGTAGGTCGGTTTCCGCGAGGTAGATTACCGGGTACTTCGGAGATCGGTGCCAAAACGGTTTTTTCTCCGAAGTTCCGTACATTCCCAGAAGTGAATGCACCTCCCCTCAGACCACAGATCGCCAACACTTACGCATTGTGCCATGGCACACTGATGGCACACTTCAAAGCAAAAAACAACGGCAAATGACAAATTGTCACAATAACAGCATTCCGCTTAAGCCCGATACATACGTGTTTTGGGTTACTGTCGGTTGTTGCAGTTGGTGGGTTTGAGCGGAATCATAATCCGCGTGTCCGGGGTTCAAGTCCCTGCGCCGCTACTCATTTCACGCTCCCGCTTCATTTGAAGCGGGGGCGTTTTTCATCTAGTGCACGGATCCTGTCCCGGAGGGTACAGGCGCACGGTCGTTCCCTTCCTCAGCGCTTCGTCCGTAAGCACAACGGGTTGCTGTCCGTTCAGTGAGAGGCAAACTGGTTCTCCTTCGCCGGGGTTACCTTTCACCGTGATAGTGTCGGTGTGTCTCAACGGCGCATCTACGGTCAGGTGCCACACATCACCTTCCCGCCGGCATGACGTAACGGTGAGCGCGTCGATGCCCAGCGCCCAGCCCCCGTACACGTCCACCCACAAATCTCCGAACCAGTCCAGCATCCGAATCGCGGTCGTAAGCGCACTGCCGATGCCCCAGTCGAACCCGCTGGGTCCCGCAGGAGCGTCGTAACCACCGTGCGCGTAGTTCTCGTCCGCATACCCGGTTGGCTTCCGGGCGAAAATCCTCGGACAAATATCCGCATTCTCAGGGATGTAGGCACACGCAAATCCCGCCCTGGTTGCGGCAATGGCTCGCTCGAGGTACTCCTGCCTTCCGCTCTGGAGATATTGCCTCGCAAGGCCCTCAGCGAACAACGCCTGTCGCGCATCGTTCCACTCGCCATCAGTATTCATCACTCCGAAACCGCCGAATCCATAGAAACTGAGGAACGGAGGAGACCACACCTGCTGGAACAGGCACAAATAATCGGTAAGCGCCAGGGATTGCTCGCCGATCGCCGCGGTTCCCGTGATTTCGTACAGGATTCGGAACGCCTCAGAAGCCCAGAAAAGGCTCAGCGTGTTCTGCGGATACTGCTGGCTTCGCGAGTCGAAAAAACCCAAAGGTTTGGGTGAACATGAAAAAAACGTCTCGAAATCCCACCACTTGTGGAACGGCAAGACGTTCCGCTCCACGTAACGAGCGGCGTCCTGCGCAGAACGGAAATACTGTTCTCCGTCCACCACAATTCGGCTCAGTTCCGCGAGGAACATCGCATGGATCGCTGTTTCCGCACTCGCCGGCAGCCGCTTCGTGCCCCATCTGCTCACCATTGCACGTACGTAACCGGAACTGGACCTCGCCGCGCGTTCGGTCGGGTCGTAATGTGTGACACACGAATGCGTATCAACGTCAACATAGTCGGGAAAACTCCCGTCGCTCCGCTGAAGACGAACAAGCTCGTCCGCGTACGCCGTGCAGAAAGGGAGTGTTCGCACGTCGGGTTCGCAGTCAAGTTGCCACTGCAGTAACCAGTACGCCGTCCACGAGCTGTCAAGCAGATGGTAAACTCCGGGGCCGCCACCTTGAAGGCTGCTCGATACCCATTCAACCGGGCGTCCGTCCGCTGGCGCGAGAACCGCAATTGCAGGGAAAAGCCCGTTTTTCTGCGGTGTTTGGAACAGAAGCTCCCTCGTCGCGAGCGCCCTCCCCATTCTCTCCTTGTTGCCCGTTTCTCGTGCCCAGCGGAACAACCCGTACGCCGAGCGGAGCTGGTTGAACCATCCCTGAAACCAGATATCGTGCGGGTATTCCCGGCTTATCGTCATGGCGCCGACGCGGACCTCGTTCGCCCTCGTTTCCTCCCACAGGTGCTTGTCGGCAAAGTCGTACCCATACTCATAGTAGCCGCGGAAAGGGAGCACCTGGGGACGGATGTCGCGCAACCATTCCCGTCCGTGGTTCTTCCAGTACATGCGGCTCACGGCCTGATGCCCGCGCATTCTGGAAGCCAGAGCATCCACAAAGATGTCGCAACCAAACTCGATGCTTGTATCCCGCAACACCACGGGAGCGACGCCTTCTGTCGTGAAAAAGACATGCCCTTCGACCTTCTGTACACACACGCCGCTGGACAAACACGTCAGCCCCTGCTCGCTATTCGAGCAATGAAGGTCGAGAAATGACCGCAACGGTTGGTGCGCGGAGATCCGTGAAAGGTCGGGCACTAACGCGAACGACACCTCCCCGTGCTGTACGATCGCCGCCGGGCTTCTGAACACGTGTTCTCCAACAATCTGCCCCGGTTCAGGGCAGAGACAGGGCGTCCAGACGAAATCCGGTCGGCCGCCGTTGAGTGGCCCCGCCAGAAACTCCCACATGGCACTGAAGCGTCGTACTTCCGCTTCACCGTTTATCGCATCCCGGGCGTGAAGACTTACAAGTGAATCTCCGCACCCGACGCGCATCTCGGTAGTGACAGTGTGAGCCCCCTTTTGGTACACCCATTCAAGAGCGACGCACCGGGAATCGGGATACCAGATGCGCACAATGTCGCCTGCCAGCGCTGGAATCTCATTGTCCTCCGCTGTGGCAATGCGTACCGAACGGGCGATCGGAGTGAGCCCCTGCGTGGCTTCGTGCTGGATAACCACACCGGCCTCGGAAATGACTACCTCATATGCCCCCGCTCTCACGACGACGGTGTCGCCTCTCCGTTCCACGCCTACCGACATGCCCCACTCCTTCCGTCCGGATCGTTCCTGTCCACCAGAAAAGTACCGCGGACACCCGGGAACAGAAACCCGGTTGCGTCAGCACACCCCCCGATGGTTTCATTTGTTGAATTGTTCAACCATTTTGCCACGTGGGGAGGTTCTCATGAAATGGATCGATTTCCCGAATGATGCCTTCGTGGTCAACGGGCTGCCCTGGTTTGGCGAGACGAAGCCCCACCTGTGGCGGCTGCCGGAACGCATGAAGGGTGCGGTCAGGCCACCCGTCTGGGATCTTGCCACAAACCCGAGTGGCGGACGCATCCGTTTCCGCACAAACACCGCAAATCTTTCCCTCAAGGCGAATTTCACCACCGCCACCACGTACTGCAACATCTCGATCATCGGGCAGATGGGGTATGACATCTACTCGGACGGCCTTTACTGGCGCTCCTTCTTCCCTCACAATGCCTCCGCTCCGCAGGTCGGTGTGGTGGAGGAGGCGGTTTTCCAGGATCACCCGCGCGAGTGGCGCGACGTCTGCATCTACACGCCGATTTACGCACCCGGCGAGGTTCTCGCGTTTGCCTTCGACGACGACGCGGAATTCCTGCCGCCCGCCCCGTTCGCGGTGGAGAAGCCGGTGGTGTTTTACGGTTCATCCATCACGCAGGGCGGCTGCGCAAGTCGGCCCGGCATGAGCTATCAGGCGATCCTGGGCCGCGCGCTGAACATTGATTTCGTGAACCTCGGCTTTAGCGGGAACGGGATGGGCGAGCCGGAACTGGCCGAGGCGATGGCCGAGATTGACGCCTCGTGTTATGTGGTGGACTTTGCGCAGAACGTAGGCGACCCTGTGAAGCTGCGCGAAGTGTACGGCCCTTTCCTGAGCATCCTCCGGGCGGAAAGGCCGGATACGCCCATCGTGTGCAACACGCCGATCTACGCATCGAAAGCCCTCTGGTGGCCCGAGGGGCAGCGCAACCTCGAAGGCCAGCGGCAGGTTATCCGGGACGCCGTCGCCGAGAGGAAAGCAATGGGCGATACGCGTGTCTGGCTCACGGAAGGCACGGATTTCCTCGGTCCATCGCTCTCCGATGCGTTCGTGGACGGCGTGCACCCGAGCGATCTGGGCTTTCAGGCAATAGCGGACGGGTTCCGACCGGTGATTGCGAGGATTCTGGGCCTGGCGTGAGGGCTTCCCGGGTGGGACAGGCATTCCTGCCTGTCCGGGGCTTGACAGGGAACCTTTCTTTTCGTACTGAGTTGGTGTATAATAGGAGGTAGCACCGCACCTTGCATGGCACCCGCTGAAGAGAGGAGGCGAACCATGCCTTTCTTCGTTTCATCTCTTCCACCTCCGGGGGGGGGGGTACCGCGAGCGGCGCGCACGGGCCGCGCCAACGAACACGCCTGAAACGCCCACGAGCACGCTGCCAGCCTACACGACCTCCATAAACAACCTTGAAATAGATTCGCGCCCCTGAAGGGGTTTTTGTACGTTGTTCGTGGTGGCGACCGCGCGGGGTTTTGACTTCAGAGGAGAAGCAACCATGAAAAAGAGTATCCTGTGTCTCGCGGCGGACGGGCTTGCAGTTCTTTGTCTGTTTGCGCACGGTGCAACCGCAAAAACGGATAGCCTCACAACGGGACAGCGGATTCAACGCGTGTTTCCGTTCCAGGTTGGCCAACAATACGAGTTCCAGTCTGGTGTCACGTTCCATCGTCCCACCGGCCAGGCCCTTCCTCCCTACACCATAGCCCAGATCACGATCACGGACACGGTTATTGACGGCAAGACCTATCTCCACATCCCCTATTGGTCGAGCTTTGGCACTGAGTATTATCGGCTCGATGACTCACTGCGGATAAGGAACTACAACCCCGACAGCAGCAAGGAAGAGGTATTTCTCAACCTCGGGTACGGGGGAACACTCATGTTTCCGGGCATGGGGTTTGAGTGCCTCGGGACGTGCCGAATGAGCGGCTACTCGCGGAGCGGAAGCTTCACGGGGATAGACAAACCTTTTCATCTTGCCTATTGGGTTTACTACGATAACCCCAGTTATACCAAGCTCACCGTCGCCTACCAGGCATGGACAACAGCGTCACGAACAACTACGGAGACGGGAATCACAACGGATGCGGACTCCGCCCTGGCGTACGGGTTCGATCTCTGCTGCGAGAGCACTTCGGTTACGAACATTTTCGGTGTCGGCGGCGATGGTTCGGTTCAACACCGGCAGGGAGTCACTGACCGACAGCGCCGGTTGGCGGTATTCCGACCCGTGAGCAATGAGCCATGGCTTCCGTTAGCGAACGCAATGGGCGATTATGCAGACGTCCGCACCGAGAACAATCGGCCTTCCCAGTTCAGTGTATCCGCCTATCCCAACCCGTTCAACACAAACACGCTTGTTCGCTACTCCGTGCCGACGACAGGCCACGTAACACTAACCATCTACACGATCGAAGGTCGTTTGGTGAGGACGCTTGTGGACGCTGTGATCGTTGCGGGAACGCATGAAGCCCAATGGGACGGCCGTGGAAATGACGGAAAAGAAGCAGGAGGCGGAGTCTATGTTGTTCGTTTGGTGACGCCAACGAATGCCGTTGTCGAAAGGATTTCCCTGATCAGATGAACAGAAAAAGGGGGAGAGTGTCATGTGGCAAATCCTTGCAACTCTCGTGTTCGGTGTTGGTCTTCCGGTCTGCTCCACCGCGCAGCCCGCAGCGACGACCTCTTCGATAGGAGGGGCTGAAGTACCCTCCGCACGCCAGCGTGGCCTGAAACTGGTGCTCGGTAACGCAGGGTTCAACCGCCTCACGGTCGAACAACGCGAAAACCTTCTCAGCGGGCGCACGATGTGCGCCACGAGTTACCTCGCGAAAAGTGAACAACCCTATCGCACAGCGCGGCCTTCTCGCGTTGCCAGCTATGCTGACCTTCCTACCGTTGGCGATCATCTACAGAACAAAAAATACCGCTTGGTTCTGATCTTCATTGCTACGGCTGGACACGATTCCGCACGGCCTGTTTTGATCCGCAACAGTTTTCTTCCGGGGCGCGTTCCAGCAACGACATCTTCAACCCCGAACTGGATGCAAAACGACACACTTAGTTATGACACATATGTCAAAGATGCGATCGAGTACTTCTTCGACAAGAACTCCTATGGTGCTCTCGATGTTGATGTTGTGATACCGTATCCACCAAACTCATCTTCGCCCATCTGGGTATCGCCTGATACCGCAGGCTATGGCGTAGTCGACAGCGTTCTCAAACGCATAGAAACTTCGTATCCAGATTCATTTTTCTACGATGTATCCCCCCCGTCGCCGTATGATTACCAACGGGTTGGCTACCTATTCACCGATACTTTCGCTACAGGGTGGTGTTCTTCGGATAGTAACGAACTCTGGGCAAGCGAAGCGATTCGCGATTCCATTTGGGATGGCGCAACATTCGCTGGGGCCGCGTGGGCGGGAACAGGTAATCCGTTGTGGCCCGATGTGCATTCTGAAACCTTCGCCTGGCAGATCATCCATGAAATGCTCCATCATATCACCTATGCGAACGCCTCACATCCTTCGTTCGCCGATAGAGGGGTCCGGGAATTCGGAACGCGAACGTGGGGATTCGACATCATGGACCATGGCGGGAAAGCGTGCGCGACGAACGGGCACTACGGGGCACATGCGCTCGCTCCGATAGACAAATACCTTCTTGGGTTCATCGAGGGGAATTGGCTCAGGACGATAACAACTAACACAACCGACGTTCGCCTGAGCCCCAACCACGTCAGTCCTCCGTCGGGGGGCAGACTTTTGGCGCGTATCCCGCTCAGCTCTGGCACGTCCGGCACGGAATCTTTCGTGGTTTCAAACCATCAGGGGATTGGCATAGACGAAGTGTACAACCCAGGGATGGGAGATTCTCTCAACAATGGATTACACATTTGGCATATCGGGGACGGCTTTGAACTCGGCTTTCAAAGCAACCGAGCTGATGTGGAAGTTGCCTGGACGATCGCCCTCGGCGACACGTTTTGTCATCCTGAAGGTCAATCACATAACCCCTCCTCGTGGGCGGTCTCTCAGTACTTACCCACTGAGTACTCCGATAATTTTGATTGGATAGATGGCGTGTTATATGATTCCCCCCTTTACCCTTCCATGGGCGGAAAAGGGTTGTATATCCTCAATCAGGCGTACGGCGGATGGAGCGCGGGAGGGCCGGGAATAGGGAACAGCACGGCGTTTTGCAACCACAACTCCGACAGCGGCACGCTGCGTTGGGAGCATCTCTACGACCGGAACATCATCACACCGACAATCAACGATTTCTTCCGCCCCGGTAATGCGTTCACGCCGTATTCGCGCCCGAACACGGACAAATACCACCGATACGCCGTGACATCGTATGCGGACTCCATGGTATGCACGCAAGGCGAACCGCAGGAGGACCGCCCGAGAGACGGAAATATCATGCTCCCGTTAGGCGGCGCTCCGTTTGTTTCCAGTCAACTGCGGGACGTCAACGACGGTTTGACAAGGGTTGGTATCGTCAATATCCGCCAGGAAACGAATGGGGACATGTTGTTCGATGTGTACTTCAACTTCTGGGAAGGCGAGTTCAACGATGCCAGAAATTTCGGCTACCTGAAGCGGTACGACGACGGCACGGAATGTGAAAGCGGCTCGGTGTGTTGGCGCAATGTCTGGGAGAGCATGACCTTGGCAGGTGTCGCGCACGACACCGTTGTCGTAGGCCCGAATGGGTTCTTGATCAATACCGGTCGGAAGATCACCGTGAAAACGGGAACGACTATGAAGGTACTTGGGCCCATCACGGTCGAAGGTACGTTGGCGGTTGAATCAGGTGTTATTTTTGACACAATCAAAGGCGACATTGTCATCGCCAGCGGCGGGCGGCTTGAGTTGGGATCGAATGTCACCCTCCCATTTGATTTGGATCACTGCAAAGACCTTCATGTGGATTCAGCAGGCACACTGATTGGGTCAGGTCCCACAAGCGTCATCGAAGGCCCGATCAATGTCCGCGGTCGTTCGGCCACGGTGCAGAACGTCAAGGTTCTTTTCGCTGACCCCTACGGTACCGGGCAAAGCATAGTCACCGTGAGTAACGGTTGGCCTACCGACACCACTACCCTTATCAAAGACTGTATACTGAGCGGCGCGCCGAACACGGAAAACCACTACGGCATCGGGTGTTTCGGTTCAAGCCCACGAATCCGTGGCGTGGCCGTAGATACGGTTTACGCTGGTATCTACGCGTACAACGGTTCCGATCCCGTGATCTACCGGTCCGCTGTCTACGACGATCCCGACTGCGAGGGAACCGTGACCAACAACCTTGGCGCTTCCTGTTACTATGGGGTGCAAGCCTATCTCAATTCAGAGTACCAAGGCGGTTATTACAATCCTCCCAATACACGATTCGGAGGAAACAACTTCAGGCGTGCGAACTCCGCAACCGGCGCCCACGTGTATGCCAGTAACACGGGGCAACAAAAACTGGATTACAATTACTGGAATGGTGGCCCCGATGTGCTCGTGTACAATGGGGCGTACGCCACAACATACCCTCAGTGCGGTTCCCCGTTTCCCCGTCCAGGGCGCTCGGGAGGGGATGAACGACAGCCGGTATTTGCAGCAATAGACTCCGCTGTGGCGGTGCTTGCCGACCACGATACGACCGGGGCCTTGGACAACCTGCGTGCCCTGGCGGGCAGGCAAACCGAGGCGATGGACGCCCTATTCGTGCTGGATCGAATCACTGAACTCTGCTCTCCGGAGCGTGTGGTTTCACTGACGGAAGGTCTGCGCACGCCGGAATCGCGCCCCGCGGCGCGACAGGCGGCGATGTGGGTTATGGGGCGGGCTCGCCACGCGCAAGGCGAACTACTTGGAGCCGCGCAGTGGTACGCGCAGGTGAGGGAACTTGACGCCGATTCGTTGTTGGCGACGGAGTCCAAGTTCGCGGAGGCGGAGCTGCTCTTCGATCTTGCAGGCAAGCGTGATCGGGCTCTTGTTCTGTTCCGGGAGTTTCTCGCCGAAGCATCGGTGGATAACCCCAACCGTGTGATTGCGCGGGGGAAACTGAAGATGGCGGGTCAAGACGGAGGTGAACCGGAGCCTCGAATCACGAGGCCCGCGAGTCCTCCGCTCTTGACTGCCCGCCCGAACCCCTTTAACCCGACGACATCCATCACGTACCGGGTCACGGCGCAGGGGAACGTGTCGGTTCAGGTGTACAACGCGCTTGGCCAGCGCGTGCGCGAACTGGTCAACACAACCGCGCAGCCGGGGGTCTACACTGTCGTGTGGGACGGCAAAGACAGCGCGGCAAGGCCTGTTGGGAGCGGTGTGTATCTCGTTCGCCTCACCACGCCGACGGCGGTGGTAACGGAGCGGGTGACGCTGGCTCGTTGACAGGTGCGTTTTCAGGTAGGGGCAATTCATGAATTGCCCCTACGGGTCCCGCATTTATAGGCCCGGCGGCGGTTTAAGCATCGTGTGGCAACGTGGCAGCCCACGTGTTCATCACCGGCCCGACCCTATTTGGCAAACTGCCGCTTCTGCCAGTCGTTGGCGAACAGATTGAAGAACCCTTCCTTGTACGGATGCTCCTTGATCAGGTCCTCGTTGAGGCTGATGCCGAGCCCCGGCCCGGTCGGCAGTTCGACGTATCCATCCACCACGTTCGGCACCCCCGGCACGGCCTCTTTCACCCACGGCTCCACAAAATCGTCAAAAATCTCCTGCACCTTGTAGTTCGTGGTGCAGAACCCGAAGTGGATCGACGCCGCCGTGCACACCGGCCCGTTGGAGTTGTGGGGCGCCATGACGCGGTACTGTGCGTCCGCCATGGCAGCGATCTTCTTCATCTCGAGGAAGCCACCCGCGTGGATGATGTCCGCCTGCACGATATCCACTGCGCCCGAGTTGAGGAACTCGGGGAACTGGTAGCGCGTGAACCAGCGTTCGCCCGACGCGATGGGGATGTTCACCTGCTCGTGCACCTGTTTCAGGGCCTGCGCGTTCTCCGGCGGTACCGGCTCCTCATACCACCCGGGGTTGAATTCCTCAAGCTGCTTGCCGATCTGGATCGCGGTGCGCGGTGAGAAGCGCCCGTGCCCCTCGATGAAGATTTCCACGTCGGGACCGACGGCGTCACGGATGGCGGCGACAAGCTCCAGCGATTTCATGATCTCCTGCCGGCTCATTTCGTAGGTGCCGGGGCCGAATGGGTCCACTTTGAGCGCCTTGTAGCCCTTCGCCGTCACCGTT
>ENA-UOWE01005163-UOWE01005163.1-activated-sludge-metagenome-genome-assembly--contig:-NODE-5163-length-12068-cov-3.725298_pt1 | contig 12068 bp, 7 predicted proteins | sample MGYA00249841_ERZ761562 | MGnify/ENA primary metagenome ERZ761562 (study PRJEB28883, sample SAMN05720200) | activated sludge metagenome | isolation source: Anaerobic digester | place: Japan... | reverse complement strand
TTTGCAGTCATCGTCTGAAAGGGGACCCAGCAGGGCGCTTCCAGCGCCACGGACATACCCATCTGGGTGGTTCGCACCTCGTTGGCGATGTAGTACCCGGACACCTCCTCATTGACCTTTTCGGTGCCGTGGGTGGCGCGAAGGGCGGCCTGCACCGTCGACAGGACGTTGTACGCAGCCAGAGCTACCGCGAAGCCGAACAACGCGGCGCGTGGATAGCCGAGGGCCTTCAGCTCACCGTCGAGCATCATCGTGAGCGATTGGAACATGGTTTCCAGGGTCCACCGGTCCCGGTACAGTTCGGCAACCGGCACGCCAGCAGCGACACCCTTCGGCAGGTTCGTGAGTACGGCGATCTCCGGGTCACCGTCGCGAGTGGCCTGATGGAGGCGCACGACCACGCGACGTGCCGCCAACACCTGGCCGTCGAGCAGATCGATCGTCACCGCTTGCTCGAACACCTCGCCGGTCGCCGTCGACCCACACTTGCGCAGGCTACCCCGGGAGGCGAGGGGGAGCTTCGCGTGCTGCCGAATCACGAAGTACCCGCCGCGGTCCACGATCCCACGGAGCAGGGTCGTCGTGCAGAAGTTGCGGTCGGCGATCCACACGTCTCGTGCCTGGACGAGGTCAAGGATCTCGTCCGACAGGGACCGCTCCTGGGCATGGCCGTCCTCACAGGGGATCATCTCCGTCGCCAGCATCAGCGCTGGGTCCAGAACCACCAGGGCGTGTCCTGGCAACGGCCCGGCCTTGCTTCGATGCAGCACCTTCAACCGCCGCTCGGTGGCGGCAAAGTGATTGCCGTCGATGATGCGCACCCGGTAACCGGGAAGGAGGTCGCACGCCTGTCCACCCATTTCGGTCACCACCGGCCCCAGCCGCGCTGCCGTGTGGCGCACCAGGGCCGCCGCGATGGCCGGTTCCAGCCCGTTGAGCTTGTTGTACACGGACGTGAGCGACACCGGGAGCGTGTCCGCTACCCGTTGGTACGCGGCGTGAATGGACGGCTCGATCCGCGCCACCACCATGCCCATGAGATCGACCATCGAGGAGAAGAGCAGGTCGCGCGTGTACTGCTGCTCGGCGCGCTCCGCGAAGAGCTCGTCGAGTGCGGCTGGCGCCAACGCATACTCCATCGCGCTGCGAGCCATGACGCTGATGGGGGACTTGGTGACGAACCGCTCGAACAGCTTCGAGAGAATCATCCTCAGCGCCATGCCCCGGGTATCTTCAGATGGACAGCGGAAGGCTCGAAAGGGGCCCGGAAGGATCCCACAAAGGTGGGACATGGATCAGATGGACCTACATCAAGACACACCTTGAAAGGGCTGGATCTATGACGCCTATCTCGGTCAGGAGGATCTCACGTTCCTCTTCCGTGGAGAGTTCAACACGGTGGAGTTTCCGCCGCTCCCGGCGGAGGTCGTCACGGCGTTCAGCACCCCGGGGCAGGCTTGCTGGTTCAAGCTCGCGCTCAACGTGAACGACGGCTCGGGTGAGCACCTCTTGGACAACCTCGCGTTCCGGTAGTAGGCACCCGGAGTGATGTCCGCGCGGGGTGCCGCCGCGATCGCTCTGGCTCTCGTCACCGCGGGTTCGACCGCCGCATGCGGTCGGTCGGACCTGGGTGACGAGGGCGCCGTGGATTGGCAGGTCGGGTCGGGCGGGGCTACTGGCTCTCCGGAGGGTGGCTCCGTCTCGACACCCCCTACCCAGTTCGGAGGGAGTGGGGAGGGGAGCTGCACGCCGGCCTGGTATCGCTGCACGACACGCGAGGACTGCTGTTCCGGGATGTGCGTCTTGAACGTGTGCTGGGACTGCCGGGGACCGGGCGAGAGCTGTCAGAGCGACGGACATTGTTGCTCCAACTTCTGCCTCCCGGAGGGACGCTGCAGTTGCTCCATTTGGGGAGGAGCCCTCGGTGTGTGCAAGACGGACTCCGACTGCTGCTACACCACCTGCGATCCTGAGACATCGATATGCCGACCGCAATGAAGAACCGGTCCCCGGGCCGTCGGCCCCGCCGCCTTCCCGGCCGCGGCTCAGGCCTCCTGATCGCGTCGCTGCTCCCGAGCGCCTGCGGGGGCGCGGCCGACGCGCCCCCGGAGGAGTCAGTATTCGAAAGCAGGGCCGTGGACGGCGTCCACGACCAGGCTTCGCTCTTCGTCGTCGATGACCGGGAAGACGCCGCGGCCGACGAACTCCGGCGTCGCTATGCGGACGCGTTCGTCGAGGCCTTCGCTAGCCCCGCGGCGGCTTCCGGTTGCGATCCGGCGGCCTGGAATCGCCGGCACAACTCCGTCGTGGTGGCGTACGCGTCCAGCGACGGGGACGCGAGGCTCGTCGGACCATCGGAGCGGCCCGAGCTCGCGATCAACACCGGGCTCATCACCGAGGAAGGCCTGGCGGCGTGGGGCGAGGCCGTGCAACGGGCGCTGACGGAGCCCCCGCCTCCGGTCGCCCCGGCCCCCGCGCTGCTCGCGACCTTGTTCGACACGGCGACGCTGCTCGCGGGGACGCGTTCGCCGGAGTCGGGCGCGGAGGACGCGCTCGTGCAGTCCGTGTCGTCGACCCTCTCGCTACGGTGGTTTCTGCTCGCTGCGACCGACGACGCCAGCCCGGGCGAGCCGGGCGACTACGTGCTTTCGACGTTGAAGCCCTTGGGGCGCTTCGACTTCGTGGTGGGCGCTGACGTCATCCTGCCCGCCTCCGGTAGCGAGGATTGCGGCATCGACTGTCCGGTGACCCCGCGCTTCGAGGCCTGGCGGCAGGCGCAGGATCAATTCGCAAGTTCCTGGCGTCCCGGGGACGAGGTCAGCCTGTTGTGGCGACTGGCAGGGGGGACCTGTTCCAACCGGTGCCTCGACCTGCCGCCGAAGCTTCAGAACGGTCCCTTCTCTTGCCGGCTCTTCGTGAGGCCGCGCGAGCCGGGATGCCCCGAGTCGCTGGGGTGGGCCGTGCCGGACCCGCCGGTGGCGGGGGAAGAGCCGCTCTGCGAGGTCCGCCTGCTCGAAGGCGCCGCCCTGGAGTCCTGCGAGACGGACATCTACTGTGCCGACTGCGAACCGGGCTACTGCTTCCCACGCGTAGCCTACTGGGGGACTCACTGCACCGACCAGGGGCTGCCCAATTGGCCGCGCGTCGTCGCCGGCGTCGGCCCCAGCGAGCCCGAGGAGTTCCGGCTCGTCTGCGAGGCGGACCCGTAGGCGAGCGGGAGTTGCCGGGCCCACCCCACGCGGGCCCGCCCGGACAGCGGCGCCACAGACCGCGCGTTGCGGTGAGCCGGCGCTCGTCTGTTAGGATGCGCGCTCGATGGACCGCTCGAAGCACGCCTCTCCAACGCTGACCCCGGCGAGCCTCGCGCTCCTCGCCTGCGCGCCCGCCGCGCCTCCGCCACCCGCGGCCTCGCCGCCCGCGCCCGTCACGCTCGTCGATTCGCCGCTGCTCGTCGAGCCCGAGCCCCAGGAGGCGCCCGTGGTCGAGGTCCCGGCCGCCGGCGCGGGCGAGTTCGACGTGAGCGGCTTCGTGGCGCCGCATTCGCCCAGCGGGGAGCGGACCCCTCCGGTAGAGCTCGTGCAGCTCGGCGCGAGGCTCGTGCCGCGGTGGAAGGCGAAGGTCGGCAAGACGACGTTCCGGACCACGATGGCGCTCGTCGGCGACACCCTCGTCATCGGCACCCACGGCGACACCCTCAACGGCCAGGGCGAGGCGAGCGACGGCGTGGTGCTGCTCGCCGCCGCGACGGGCCAGCGGCGCCGGCTGATCCGGACGCCGGGCACCGGCGATCTCGACGTCGGCGGCGTCGCGGTCGACGGCGATCGGATCTACTTCTCGGCGGACAACGCCCAGGTGGTCGCCGCCGATCTCGAGGGCAAGATCCACTGGCGCTCGACCGCCAAGGGCAAGGTGCGGCCAGCGCCCGCGCTGGCGGACCTGAACGGCGACGGCAAGGTGGACGTCGTCGTCGGCGACGAGTCGGGCGTGCTGCGCGCGCTCGACGGGCGCACCGGCGCGCCGCTCTGGACCGCGACCACCGGCCCCAACGAGTACGGGGCGCGGGGGTTCATCGCGGCGGCGGCCATCGCCGATCTCGACGGCGACGGGCGCGACGACGTGGTGGCGGGCGCCCGCGACGGCGTGCTCGCGGCCCGCCGCGGCCGCGACGGGTTCGTGCTGTGGCAGGTCGTGCACGACTCCGGGATGCACGCCTCGCCGGTGATCGCGGACTTCGACCACGACGGCCGGCCCGAGGTGCTCGCCGCCTGGTCCTACGGCGACGTCGCCATCCACGACGGCGCGAGCGGGAACCTCCGCTGGGGCACGGTCCTGCAGCAGGACGACGGCGGCATCGAGGGCCTGTTCGGGACCCCCACGCCGCTGTCGGGCAAGCCCGGCGTGCTCGTCGCCCCCACGGCCTGGTGGGGCGAGGGGCAGGACGGCCTCCTCGGGGTCGGGCCGAGCCGCCTCGCGTTCCGGGCCGTCGAGGGCCGGGTGTCGTCCTCGGCGGTGGTCACCGATCTCGGCGACGACGGGACCCTCGAGGCCATCGCCGGCACCGAGCAGGGCGCGCTCGTCGCGCTGCGCGCCGACGGCGGGTACGCCCGCCTCGCCCAGCTCGGGGGCGGGATCGAGGCCCCCGCTTTGCTCGCCGACGTCGAAGGCGACGGCACCTTCGAGCTCCTGGTCGCCTCCAACGACGGCCTGCTCACCTGCTTTTCCACCGGCTCCCGCGCCCGCCCCGCGATTCCGCGCTTTCGCGGCGAGAGCGCCCACAACCGCGGCGATCTCGGCCGGGTTTCCCTCGGCTGGAGCGCGGCGGCGGCGCGCAGTCGGGGTCCCGCGCAGGCGGCGGGGGGCGTCCGCCTCGACTACCTGAACTGCTGCAGCGCCCTGCAGGTCGCGGCCGCGAGCGCGCCCTCCCCCGAGAACCGGGCCCTGCTCGAGGCCGCCGCGCGCTGCCTCTCGCTCGCCGCGGGCGCCGCGCCGCGCGAGGCGGCGCTCGGCGACATCACGAGCGCGATCTCCGGCGCGACGCTGCCGGACGCGTGCCGCTAGCCCCGAAGCCTACGCCCCGCGCCTGGCCTCGGCCCGGGCCATCGTGTAGCCTGCGCGGGGTGGCCTCGCCGAGGAACGCACCGCCGCGACGCGCCGCTCCCGCGACGACGCGGCTCGGGGCGCTCGGCATGGCGGCGCTCGCGCTCGGCTGCGGGGGCCGGGTCCTCTCGGAGCCCGGGCCCGTGCACGAGGGCAAGGGCCAGTACGAGCTGCGGATCGAGGGCGTGAGCGACGACTGCACGCCGCCGCTCGTCACCGGCACGGTGGGCCCGGTGCTGGTCTGGGTCGCGACCGGGCGCGGGGCGGACGGGACCGAGCGCGGGGCCAACGTCCCCATCTTCGACGTGAGCCTCGCGCCGATCTCCGCCGCGGCCCGCGCGGACGTGTCGCTCGACGAGCCGATCGAGTACGAGGTGGCCGCCTGGAGCGACTGCCCCGGCGCGCAGCTGCGCACGCGGATGACCCCCCTCTTCGCCAACGGCGAGAGGATCGACCTCGAGCTCGAGCGCACCCTCACCGACACGACGGCCTGCGACGTCCCGCTCGCGCCCCAGGGCGCCTGCACCTCGCGCCGCATCCTTCACTTCCACTGGCTCCGCGCCTGCCGCGACGAGGGCGGGACTTCGGACTGCTGAGGGCGGCGGCGGCGCTCCTGGCCGAGCGCGTTCGACGGCGCGGACCCGCGCGGGGCCGAAGAGCCGCCGGTCCCCGTCACCGCGGATCGGGCGGCTCGACGTGGATCGTGACCCGACGCAGCGCCGGCATCCGGACCCGCAGCGCCGTCTCCAGCGCCTCGCTGATCCGGTGCGCCTCGGCGACCGCGACGTCCGCCCCGACCACGCAGTGGAAGGACAGATCCAGGTGGCCGTCGCGCGCGCGGACCTCGATCTCGTGCGGAGCGACGACCCCGTGCGTCCGGGTGCACGCCGACTCCACGGCGCGCCGGGTCTGCTCCATCGTGCGCTCCGACGCGGGCGCCGACCCGTCGGCGCCGTCGGTGGGCTCGAGGTGGGTCACCACCTGGCTCACGCCCGCGACCTCGGCCAGCACCTCCTGCTCGAGCGCGGTCACCAGCTCGTGCGCCCGCGCCAGCGACAGCTCGGGCGCGACCTCGACGTGCAGGGTCGCGATCCCGCCGTCGACGGCGACGGCGTGCGCGCGGAGCTGGTGGCGGACGGCGAGCAGGTGCACGCGGGTCACCGCGTCCGCGCCCTCCACCGGGCTGGTGGGCTCCAGGTGGACGACGACGTCCGCGTCCGGCACGGCGGCGCGCACGGCGTCCTCGACCTGACGGGTCAGATCGTGCGCCGCCTCCAGGCTCTGGTCGGGCGGCGCGGTCAGCGCGAGGTCCACGAACGTCTCCGGGCCCGCGCGTCGCACCCGGACGCGCTCCACGCTGGTCACGCCCGGGATCGCCGCCGCCAGCGCGACCCGCGCGGAGAGGTCCTGCGGCACCGAGTCGAGCAGATCGTTGACCGACTTCTTGCCGAGCCGCAGGCTGACCCAGACGACGATCCCGGCGACGCCGAGCGCCGCCGCGGCGTCCGCCTGCACGAGCCACGGCAGCCCCAGGGGCCCGGACGCCGCCACGCAGCCGAGGCCGACGAGGACCACCGCCGAGGACCAGATGTCCGTCGAGAAGTGCAGCGCGTCCGCCTCCAGCGCCTGGCTCTGGTACTTCTTCGCCGTCGCGGCGAGCGCGCGGGAGCGCGAGAAGTCCACCACGATCGACACCACGACGACGGCGAACGCCCAGACCGACGCCTCGACGTGGACGGCGCGGAACAGCAGCCGCTCGGTCGCCTCGTAGACAATCCAGGCGCAGGTCACCAGCAGCAGCACCGTCTCGAACAGCGCCGAGAGGTTCTCGACCTTACCGTGGCCGTAGTGGTGGTCGGCGTCCGCGGGACGCGCGGCGGCGCGGACGGCCCAGAGCGTGACCAGCGCCGCGACGAGATCGAGGGCGGAGTGGAGCGCCTCCGAGAGGATGCCCAGGCTGCCCGTCCGCCAGCCCACGACGAGCTTCATCCCGGTCAAGAAGATCGCGGCGACCACCGACGAGAGCGCGACCCAGCCCTTCTCCCGATCGCCCTCGGTCCTGTCGATCCGCCCTGCGCTCGGCATTGCCCGCTCGAGCCTCGACCTTGATCGGGCGGCGCTCCGAACGCAAGCGGGAAGCAAGACGGCGACGGCCGCGGCGCAGGGTGACGGGCGCCTGTCGATCTTGAAAACCACGATCAGTTGAGGAGAGCTCACGGCCCGGGGGGCGCGGGATCGATCAGGGCCACCCCATCGTCACCAGATCGGCGGCGACGATCTGCGCTCCGTAGTGGGCTCGCGGCGGGCGACCCTGGGCCTCGGCCGGGACCTGGGTTCGGGGTGGGGACCGGTTCGGTCCGCTCCAGCACCGTGCGCACGGTCGCCCCGAAACGCGCGCGCATCGAGTCCGGATCCGCGTGCGCGGCCCCTAAGGCGGGCAATGCTCCCGCGCCACGAAGAGCTGCCAGCAATGCCGCTCGCAGCTCCCGGCGTGGAACGACGGGTCCATGCCGTAGTCCTCCGCCGACCGGTAGCGCGAGCAGTACCCCTCGGTGCTCACGGACTCCCCGTAGGTCGGGGTGCCGGCGTCGTCCACGTGCACCTCCTGGCAGGTCGTCACTCTCGAGAGCGCTTCGAGCATCAGGCGGTGCTCCTTGCGGCACCGAGCGCAGGGCCTGAGCGCGCCGGGCAGGTCCGGCAGCGACCGCCCCGAGGTGTAGCCCTCGGCGCCGCCCTCGAGGACGAAGGGGGTCCCGTCGGGGTTCAGGTGCGAGAGGCACTGCGAGCAGCCGGGCTCGGCGGGATCCGCGCAGGAGGCGCTCGCCGGGGGAAGGCCAGCCGAGGATGGCTGGGGACGCGGCGGGGAGAGTCGTGCCCTCGTGACCCAGACGCCGACCGTGACTCCGCCGACCATCAGCAAGGCCGCGAGCCACGCGGCGAGTCTTCGCGATGCTCGGCTCGCCGATCGCTGCGGTGCTGGTGACGTCATCCCGCCCTCGCCGTCGGAGCGTAGCGTAGCCGGGCCTCCCGTGGCTCCCGGGCGAGGGCGCTGCCGTGGGTGGGCGGGGATTGCCAGGAGCCTCGTCGGCTCGCGCGTCCTGGATGCCGGGCCGCCCCCTCGACGGGCCCATTCCCGGTCAATGGTCGCGCGCTCAACGCGTGAAACATGATAGGGCTGGCCACACGAACGGAGGGCGCGTTGGAGCCGGTGGAGCGCATCATCCAGGCGATCGAGCAGGCCTTCGCCGGCGTTTCCCGTGGAACCATCACCCTGCACGAGGCGGAGGTGCTCGACTCCTACGGCACCGAGGCCGAGCGACGACGCGCTCGAGCCCTCGACACCGAGGACGACTGGCGAAGGGTCCGAGACTCGTCGATCGAGGCGTGCCCGGCGGCGCTGTCGTACCTCGACACGGAGAGCTGGCGCTTCTACCTGCCGGCCTACATGCCTGCGGGCTCCGGCATCTCACCGCGCCCCGAAACCGTGCGATCGACCACGCGATCCGTGCGCTCGACGAGGGGGACGACCCGAACCTGGCAAGGTACAAGCTGGAACGCTTCCGGACCCTGAACGTCGAGCAAGCGCGCGCGGTGCAGATGTTCCTCGTCTTCGCCAGCGAGAACGAGGACTTCTGTGAGGGCCAGGTTGCCCGGCATGCACTAGAGGCCTTCTGGTCGCACGCGGCCGGTGCGTGACCTGGCGCTGGCGCTTCGCTCCGGTCGCGCCGCCGAGCGTAGGCCCTTCGGGCAGATGAAGCGGAAGGCAGGCCGAGGATCTTCACCGACCACTTGAAGCGGTTGGGAGCGCTCTACGGGGATCTCGAGCTCCCCTTCGCCCGAGGGGTGCGGGGATCCGAGACGAAGTTGAGACAGCTCGAAACCGCGCTCGGGTCGGCTCCGCCCGCGGAACGCCTGGACAAGCTCCCAGCTCGGACCCCTGCGGCGCGCCGGTCGCGCGCAGTGGGGCGACCGCTCGCCGCGACCCAACGCGATCCTCGGCCCGCCGATCCCGCACCACCGTTCCGTGGACGAGGCGCTGGCCATACACTTCACAGTAAGTCACCTTGCCGCGGCCTTGCCTTCCTACCGGCTCCCTGCCCTCGAGCGCGCACGAGAAGCGCCGAGACCCCGCGACGGATGCCTCCGCGACCCCCCCTCCCCGCGACTGGCATGAGGTCACGTGCGCCCACACGCGCTGTGTGACGCCGCTGACGCGGCCGCGGTGTGACAGCGAAACCACGCCGCCCGCCGAGCCAGGAAATCGGTGCAGTTGCGGCACGACGCCGCGGAAACGGGCCCCGAGCTGACGTCGGACGACCGGCTCCGTGCGGCCTCCGGGATCGACGGCGAGGATGGAATACACGCCCCGCCAAAGCGCGGCAGAACACCGCGACGAACGGCAGGCGACGTCGGGAGCGCCTGCAAGCTCCGCGTGATCGCGCTACGGTCGCCGAATGTTGGCGCGATGGGTGGCGCTCGGGGCCGTGACGCTGGTCGTCGGAGCGTGCGGCGGCAAGGTGGCGAAGACATCGGGGGAAGACGCGGACGGCACGGGCGGCGAGGTCGGCGCCGGGGGCGCTGCCGACGGTGGGGACGCGACCGGCGGCACGGCGACCGGTGGTGCCGCGACGGGCGGGGTGCCGAACCCGATGGACTGTCCCGCCTACCCGCCAATGGATGACACCGCTTGCTCCTTCGGCGGCGGCGAATGCCACTACGTCACCGCGGACAAGGGCTGCTGCGAGGAAGCCGCCGATGCGTCTTGCGTGGACGGCCGCTGGAGCCTCCGAGAGACGGACTGCGACTGCCCCGTGACCTGCCCGGCGGGGCTGATCCTCTGCGGCGACGTCTGCACCGACGTCACGACTGACCCCGAGAACTGCGGGGCCTGCGGCGTGGCCTGTCTCACCCCGGACTGCGGCGCCTGCTGCGTCGACGCCGGACCGGCGATCTGCTCCGCCGGGATCTGCACTTCCACCTGCGGGAGCGGGATGTCGCCTTGCGGAGGCTACTGCGTCGACTTCTGCACGAGCCAGCTCGACTGCGGCGCCTGCGGCGTCGCCTGTCCCGCGGGTGAGGCGTGCGTCGGCGGGGCCTGCGTCGAGCCCGACTGGTACGCCTGCGAGGGCAACGAGGACTGCCAGATCGCGCCCGCGACCTGCTGCGGCGCCTGCGGCGCGTACACCTCGGACGACGTGGTCGCCGTGCACCGCGCCGCGCTCGCGGCGTACAGCGAGGCCGCCTGCGCCGGCGTGGAGGGCTGCCCGACGTGCGAAGCGACCCGGCTCCCGAGCATCACCGCGCGCTGCGCGGCGGGCCGCTGCGAGGTCGTCGATCTCAGCAAGGACGACCTCACGGCCTGCGCCGCGGCGACGGACTGCGTCCTCCGGACGCAGGCCTGCTGCGAGTGCGACGCCCCCAGCGAGTACGTCGCCCTCGGCAGCGCCATGGGTCCGGCCTACGCCGAGCTGGTCTGCCTCGAGGGGCAGGTCTGCCCGGAGTGCGAGCACGAATACCCCGCCTCGCTGGCCGCGACCTGCGACGCGGGGCATTGCCTGGTTTCGTTCTGATCCGCGAGCCGCGCCGGCGCCGCCGTGGTCCCGGCTCCCGGCCTTAGACCGCGGGGCGACGGCCGAGTCGGCGCGGACCGCGCCGCGAACGGCCGCTGTCCTCGCCGACCGAGCGTGCTATGGGCAGGCTTCGTGCGCTCACCCCGGGCGCGTTCGCCGACCCGAGTCAGCCGAGGCAACCGATGCAGAGGCAGTGGTGGAAGGAAGCCGTGGTCTATCAGATCTACCCCCGGAGCTTCGCCGACTCGAACGGCGACGGGATCGGCGATCTTCGCGGCATCCTCTCCCGCCTCGACTACCTGCAGCGGCTCGGGGTCGACGTGCTCTGGCTCTGCCCGATCTACCGGTCGCCGAACGACGACAACGGCTACGATATCGCGGACTACCAGGACATCATGGCGGAGTTCGGGACGCTCTCGGACTTCGACGACCTGCTCCGCGAAACCCACCGGCGGGGGATGCGCCTGGTGATGGATCTGGTAGTGAACCACACCTCGGACGAGCACGCCTGGTTCGTCGAGTCGCGCGCCTCGCGGCAGAGCCCCCGGCGCGACTACTACGTCTGGGCCGATCCGCGCGACGGGGGGCCGCCCAACAACTGGCGCTCGTGGTTCCACGGCTCCACCTGGGAGCTCGATCCTGCCACGGGCCAGTACTATCTCCACCTCTTCTCGAAGAAGCAGCCCGACCTCAACTGGGCCAACCCCGAGCTCAGGCGCGCGGTCTACGCGATGATGCGCTGGTGGCTCGAGCGGGGGATCGACGGCTTCCGGATGGACGTCATCAACTTCATCGCCAAGACGCCGGGGTACCCCGACTCGACGCTGGATCCCGCGGCGCTCGGCGCGCGCTACGCCCACGTGCCCGGGATCGAGCACTACGCCGACACGCCCCAGGTCCACGACTACCTGCAGGAGATGCACCGCGAGGTGCTCGCCCACTACGACGTCATGACCGTGGGCGAGTGCCACTACCTGGATCCCGAGCGGGCGGCACGGTACGTCGCCCCCGAGCGGCGCGAGCTCTGCATGCTCTTCCAGTTCGATCAGATCTTCTCGTGCGGCGACCGCGCCGCGCTCCGTCGCGCCATCGAGGACTGGTACGCGGAGTTCCGGCGTTGCGGGGCGTGGACGACGACGACCCTGGGCAACCACGACTTCCCGCGGCTCGTCTCGGTGTTCGGCGACGACGGTGAGCACCGCGTCGCCTCGGCGCAGCTCTTCGCCACCCTGCTCCTCACCGCGCCGGGGACGCCGTTCCTCTACCAGGGGGACGAGCTCGGGATGACCAACGTCCGCTGGGAGCGGGTCGAGGATTACGACGACATCCAGTCGCTCGGGGAGTACCACGAGAGCGTGGCGCGCGGCGTCTCGCCGGCGCGGGCGCTGGCGCGGCTGCAGG
>ENA-UOWE01005160-UOWE01005160.1-activated-sludge-metagenome-genome-assembly--contig:-NODE-5160-length-12072-cov-4.866606_pt1 | contig 12072 bp, 10 predicted proteins | sample MGYA00249841_ERZ761562 | MGnify/ENA primary metagenome ERZ761562 (study PRJEB28883, sample SAMN05720200) | activated sludge metagenome | isolation source: Anaerobic digester | place: Japan... | reverse complement strand
CCGATCGAGGTCCAACACCCCGGGGCAGCCCACCCCGATGGCCGCCAGGTCTGACGGCAGAACATTTGCTTCCTTCAGCGCTTCGCGGATCGTATCGCGGATCCGGGCCTGCACCGCTTGCGCGCCGGCAGCCACCGGCGTTTTCGCCTTGGCCGAGGCCAGGGGCCGGAACGAGGCGTCGTACACCGTGGCCATCATCTTGGTGCCGCCCAGGTCGAACCCCAGCCAGACCTTTTTCCTGCGCTTGATCATGCCGCCGCCTTTCCGCCGGACGTCCCGGCCGGACGGCCAAGGGCTCCGGCCCTTTCGTTCCCGGATTATTCCGCGCGCGTGACGGAGATGATTTCCACCGTCTCCAGCGGCACGTCCTGCATGCCCGCCTTTACCCCCGTGCGCACGCGCTTGATTTGATCCACGACGTCCATGCCTTCCACCACCTCGCCGAAAACGCAATAGCCGAAGCCCTGCGGATCGGGAGAACGGAAATCCAGGAATGCATTGTCTTTCACATTGATGAAGAATTGGCTGGTGGCGCTGTCCACCACCATGGTCCGGGCCATGGCAAGCGTGCCCCGCTTGTTTTGCAGGCCGTTGGCGGCCTCGTTCTTGATCGGCGCCTGGGTGGCTTTCTGGCGCATGTTCCGGTCGAACCCGCCGCCCTGGATCATAAACCCGTCGATCACCCGGTGGAAAATGGTCCCGTTGTAATGCCCGGCATCCATATAGGCCAGGAAATTGGCCGTGGTCAACGGGGCCTTGTCCGCCGCCAACTTCACCTTGATGTCGCCCATGCTCGTTTTAATGATGACCATATTCGTTTCCTTTTTTTGTTCTGCCACCGGCGCAGTTTCTTCCTCCAGGGCCTCTTGGCCCGCTTCGATTTCTTCGGTCGCCAGGGCCGGATCCGTCGCCGGCGCCGGTTCAACGGCCGCCTCGGTCTCCACCGGCGCCGCTTCGGGGGCCGCCGGCGGCGCGGTCTCGTCCTGCGCCGCCGCGAATGTTCCGCAGGCCAGGGCCATCGCCAATCCCAACCACATCCATTTCATGCGCATTCCTCCTGTAGACTCTCACCTTACCATCGCCGGCCCCCGCTCTCAATGCCCAAAACGAAGCGAAAAAACGAAGCGCCTTGCGGTTTGGGTGCGCGGGCGATCCGGGAAACGATGGTCTGCATGCGGCGGCCGGAAGGCGCCGGCTTTCAGGAATGGCCCTGCAGGGCGGCGAGACGGGCTTCGAGGGCGGCAATCCGTTCCTCCAGCGCGCAGATGCGGGCTTCGGAGCCGGACAACGGCCTGGGCTGGCTGGAAACCGGCGGCGGCGCGGCGGCAACCGGCGGGGCCAAAACAGAAGCATCGCCCAGAGCGTGGGCAAAGCGGTTCTCCTTGCAACCCGCCGCGCGCGGCAGTTCCACGACATAGGGATCCGGCTGGCGCGCCGCCAGGGCCCCCAGCACCGCCTTGACATCCGCCGGGGAGGCGAACGGATGCAGACGCGCGGCCCGTCCCCGCAGTTCGCCGGGGGTCTGCGGTCCGCGCAGCAGCAGCTCGCACAAGATCGCCAACTCCGGCGTGTCCACTCCGAGCGTTTCGGTCAACCGATGGGTGTATTTCACCACCCGCGCTCCCGATCCAGAAAAAGTCGCGACCAGTTTCTTGTCGTATTGCAGCACGGTCAGCGCCGGGGAGATTTCGTCCGTGGATAGCTGCATGACCGGGTCGCGGTTGTTTTTCTGGTTGCACGCCGCCACCAACGCATTCAGCGTCAGCGGATAGTACTCCGGCGTGGCCAGTTCCTTTTCGACCAGCCCCCCCAAAATCCGCCCCTCCAATGGGCCCAGGTTCAGTTTCATGGCCTAAAGGTAGCTTTCTCTTCCTGCCGGTTCAATCTCGAATGCCCACACCAAGAAACCAACCACTAAATGCCCTGCCCCCCAAAAAAATGCAAGAACGCGCAAAAACCCGATTCCATTAAGTTGCCTGCACTTGCCCCTCACGGCCAGCGGATGCTATCATGCCAACCATGTGGTGGGCGCATAGTCAAAAGGAACAGCCGAAGGAACACTGGCAGCCCTTGCGTCAGCACCTGGAAAACGTCGCTGTCCGCGCCGCCGACTTCGCGGCCCCTTTTCACTCCGCCGAATGGGCTCGCATTGCCGGTCTTCTCCACGATCTCGGCAAGGCATCCGAGGCATTCCAAGCCTACCTTCTCCGCAGCAACGGCCTCGACTCCTCGGATTACGGCGCATCGGGAAAACCGTCGACCCATTCCGGAGCCGGCGCCGCCTGGGCATTGGACGAATACGGGCCAGTCGGGCGCCTGCTCGCCTATCTTGTATTGGGTCATCATGCCGGTTTGCCCGACTGGATCGGCGGAGTGCAACCCAATGGCACGTTGGCTCAGCGGCTGGAATCAGCCCGTGACGAACTTCGAGCTACAAACAACTGGCATTCCCGACTCAATCTACCCGCGCAACCGCCCACACCTCCGCGCAAAATGATGCACGCAGAAATGCATTTGTGGATCCGCATGCTTTACTCCTGTTTGGTGGATGCGGATTTCCTCGACACCGAGCAATTCATATCGCCGGAGGTCTACGCCGCTCGTTCTGATTTCGAGCCGTTGGCCGCATTGGAATCCCGCTTTTTCAAGTTGCTGGATGAGAAACAGTCCCTGGCCCCGAAGACGGAGGTGAATGCCATTCGGGCCGAAATACGCCGGGCGTGCGAAGATGCCGCAAAACACCCCCCGGGGTTCTTTTCCCTGACCGTCCCAACCGGCGGTGGCAAGACTCTCTCGGGCACCGCGTTTGCCCTGCGCCACGCCGTGCTTCACGGCAAACGCCGCATCATCTACGTGATCCCCTACATGTCCATCATCGAACAGACCGCCGACACGCTGCGGCAGCACTTCGGAAACCTCAACGTCGTCGAACATCATTCCAATCTGGACCCCGACGCCCAAACCAAAGCCGCCCGCTTGGCTTCGGAAAACTGGGACGCCCCCGTCATCGTCACCACCAGCGTCCAATTCTTCGAATCCTTGCTCGCCGCCCGCTCCAGCCGATGCCGCAAACTCCACAACATCGCCGATTCCGTCGTGATTTTGGACGAAGTGCAACTTCTGCCCCCCGAATTGCTCGCGCCCTGCACCGACATGATGCGCCAACTGGCCGCCCATTATGGCGTCACCATGGTCCTGAGCACCGCCACCCAGCCCGTCCTTCCGGGCCTGGGCACTATCGCCGAAATCATTCCTCCAAGCGCCGACTTGTCGCGACGACTTCGCCGCGTCCGATACACCTTGCCCGACGTCCGGGAGAACAAACCCCGTTCCTGGGATGAAATCGCCGTCGAACTGGCACGGCACCCCCAAATCCTGTGCGTGGTCAACACCCGGCGCGATTGCCTGGAATTGTTCGGCAAGATGCCCCCGGAAACGATCCATCTTTCCGCCAGCATGTGCGGCGCCCATCGCTCCAAGGTCATCGACGAAATCAGGCGGAAGCTGCAAGCACATGAGCCCATCCGGGTCATCAGCACCCAGCTTGTCGAAGCCGGCGTGGACATCGATTTCCCCGTGGTCTATCGCGCCTTGGCCGGGCTGGATTCCATCGCCCAGTCCGCCGGCCGCTGCAACCGCGAAGGCAACCATCCCGATGGCGGCAAGGTCGTCGTCTTCATCCCGCCCAAGCCGGCGCCCATGGGACAACTGCGGAAAGCCGAGGATTCCGCCCGGATCCTCTTGCACGAGACCCTCGACATGGAGAACGGCGAGGTCTTCCCGCGGTTCTTTTCTGAATTCTATTCCCGCGTCGAGGAAAGATTCCCCTATGAGGAATTGCTGGTCCGGGACGCCGGCTGCATCCAAATCCAGTTCAGGGAAGCCGCCGCCCGTTTCCACATGATCGATGAAACGCAGCAATCCATGTTCGTCCGCTATGGCGCAAGCGAAGGGTTGATCGGCGCCTTGCAGGAGCAAATCCGGATCGACGCCCCGTACGGCCACCTGCTGCGCAAACTGCAGCGGTTCGCCGTGTCGGTCGCAAAAAGCCAGTTCTTGAAGCTCAAAGCCAACGGCCTGATCGAGGAATTTGCCCCCGGCATGTTTATCTGGAACGGCATGTATTCCGAAACGACCGGGGCGGACATTTTCAACGACACAGGCCGGCTCACCCCGGATCAATACATTATTTCAGAAAATGGAAGGATGCCCACATGAGCAAAGGATTCTGCCTTGAGGTGACCGGCGATTATGCCTGTTTCACCCGCCCCGAAATGAAAGTCGAACGGGTCAGCTACGACGTCATCACGCCGTCCGCCGCCCGCGCCATATTCGACGCCATCCTTTGGAAACCGGCCATACGCTGGCGCATCACGAAAATCGAAGTGCTCAATCCCATCCGTTGGACCAATGTCCGCCGCAACGAGGTAGCATCCGTCGCATCTCCGAAAAGCCAAGGTATCTTCATCGAGGATGTCCGCCAGCAGCGCGCCGGCCTCATTCTTCGCGACGTCCGCTACCGGCTGTACGGAGAGTTTGATTTCATCCCGCCGGAAAAGCGCGGCAAAACCCCGAATCCCGTACCGGAATGGCTGGTGGACTCCGCAGAGGTCGCCGAACTCCGGAAGCCAGATGCCCGGCCCGACGAAACCGCAGCCAAGTATGCCGCCATGTTCGAACGCCGGGCGCGAAAAGGCCAGCATTTCCATCAGCCCTATCTCGGCTGCCGGGAGTTCGCCGCCGATGTCCGCCTAGTCGATCCGGCCGAAAAACCCGCCGTGCCCATTCCCAAGGACGAGAACCTGGGCTGGATGCTCTATGACCTCGATTTCTCCGACCCCACCAACGTCAAGCCGACGTTCTACCGTCCCCAAATGAATCAAGGCGTGATCGTCGTTCCCCATCCCGAAAGCGAAGAGGTGCGCAAATGATTCTCCAGGCCCTCAAGGAATACTACGACCGCAAAGCCGCCGACCCCGATTCCGGCATCGCGCCGGAAGGGTGGGAGAGAAAGGAAATTCCTTTCCTGGTCGTATTGGATCAACAGGGAAATTTCATCCACTTCGAAGACACGCGCGTAATCCAAGAGAACCGGCGCCGCGCACGCGCTTTTCTCGTACCATCGCTCGGCGAAGCCAAGGGGAATGGCATCAAGGCAAATTTGTTCTGGGAAAATATTGAGTACATGTTCGGCATCCCGGCGAATGCGGGTCGAAATGCAAAACGCGTAGCCGCTCAACATGCTGAATTTATTCGCAAAATCAACAACATCCAAGGCACATGTCCCGCGCTTGAGATCGTTAAAACCTTTCTGCATAACATCCCGCGGCCAGCCCTTTGCGCCCATCCGCTATGGAATGAAATATTGGAACTCAATCAATCGCTGCTGTTTGCGATTGCGAACCGGGGGGCCGTAACGGACGACGCAGAGCTTAAACGCCTGATCGGCGCATTTCTGGCGCCAAGGGGAAAGACAGGTTTCTGCCTTGTCTCTGGACAGAATGACATCATCGCCACGCTCGAACCGCTCATAAAGGGCGTTCGTGACGCCAACCCCACCGGCGCGCATATCGTGTCTGTCAACAACTCCATTACTCCTGCTGGCAATTCCGGTGCTACTCCGGCCTTTGCCTCGCTCATGAAGGAACAGGGGGCCAATTCCCCCATAGGAAAACGTGCGTCCTTCGCCTATGCAACGGCCTTGAATCATCTGTTGGGTAAGGATTCCTCTCAACGTCTGCAGGTCGGCGACGCCTCCACCGTGTTCTGGTCGGAAAAGAACACGCGCTTTGAGGAACAATTCTCGCTGTTTTTCAGCGAGCCGGCCAAAGACGATCCGGGCCGCAACGTCCAAGCGGTCAAAGCCCTTCTGGAGTCTCCGAAAACCGGCGCACAGCCGGCTGACCAGGCAAATGCCGGAATGTTCTATGTTCTGGGTCTTTCCCCCAATGCGGCGCGCATTTCCATTCGCTTCTGGATTGCGGCGCCCCTCTCCCAAATGATGGACCAGATCCGTCAACATTTCAGAGACCTGGAGATCGTTTGCACGCCTTATGAACAACCCGTGTTTTCCCTCTTCCGCCTGTTGGTCTGCACTGCGCCTCTTGGCAAAGCGGAAAACATCCCGCCGAATCTGGAGGGCGAGCTGATGCGCGCCATTCTGGAAGGCCTGCCATACCCCGCAGCTCTGTTGAATGCCGTCATCCGGCGCATAAAGGTGGAGCAATCGCAGAAGAACCCCAAAACAGGCAAGTCTGTACCCCACATCACATATATTCGCGCCGCTCTCATCAAGGCCTGCATCAACCGCAATTGCAGATTTCAAAAGATAACGCAACAGGAGGAACTCGCCGTGAGCCTTGACCCCAACAATATGAACATCGGCTATCGATTGGGCCGATTGTTCGCCACCTTGGAAAAAATCCAAGAAGAAGCCAATCCCGGCATCAACGCCACCATCCGCGACCGTTACTATGCAGCCGCATCCAGCGCGCCCGTCATCGTCTTCGGGCGACTGATGACTCTCAAAAATCATCATCTATCCAAACTGGAAAACATTGGCCGGCGCGTCAATTTGGAGCGGCTGGTGGGAGAAATCGTTGGCGGCATCCAAGATTTTCCCGCCCATCTTACCTTGGATGACCAAGGGCGTTTTGCCGTCGGCTACTACCATCAGAGACAAGACTTTTTCGCCACGAAAGAATAACAGAATTAACCCAAAAGGGAAACGATCATGAGCAACCCCATTAAAAACCGATTCGATTTTCTTCTCGTTTTCGATGTGCAGGACGGCAACCCCAACGGCGATCCCGATGCGGGCAACATGCCGCGCATCGACGCCGAAACCGGGCGCGGCCTCGTCACGGATGTCTGCCTTAAGCGTAAAGTGCGCAATTTCGTTCAAATCATCAAATCCGACAAGCCGGGGTTTGACATCTTCGTCAAGGAAAAGGCGGTTCTCAATCGTGCGATCGAAGGAGTTTATGCCGAATTGGGGGTTGATTTGACCAAAGCCCCTGCCGACGCCAAGGACGGAAAAAAACGAAACAAGGACGGTCAGGGGCAAGGCTCCGAAATCGATAAGGCACGCATTCAAATGTGCAACAAATACTTCGACATTCGGACGTTTGGCGCCGTCTTGGCCGTTGGCGCTAACGCTGGTCAGGTTCGCGGCCCAGTCCAAATGACCTTCGCGCGGTCGGTCGATCCCGTCGTCACGCTGGAGCATTCCATCACCCGCATGGCCGTCACCACGGAAGCCGAAGCAGAAAAACAGGGCGGCGACAACCGCACGATGGGCCGCAAGAACACGATCCCCTATGGCCTATATGTTGCTCACGGCTTCGTTTCCGCCCATCTGGCAGCTCAGACCGGATTTTCTCAGGATGACTTGGATCTCCTGTGGGCGGCGCTGAACAACATGTTCGAACATGACCGGTCCGCCGCGCGCGGGCTGATGACCACCCGCAAGCTCGTCATCTTCGAGCACGACAACGCGCTGGGCCAGGCTTCCGCGCAATCGCTGTTCGACCTCGTGACCATCAAGCGCAAGGATGAAACCAAGCCTCCTCGCGCCTTTTCGGATTACGAGATCACCATCGGCACCCCGCCCAAAGGAGTCAAGATTCTGTAGTCGATCGCATCGCCCGGCGGGAATCGAATAGCTGATTCCCGCCGGTTTCACTGCCATGCTCTTTTCCGAAGACGACCTCCTGCCTCTCTCCGCCTTGCAGCACCTGCTGTATTGCGAACGGCAATGCGCGTTGATCCATATCGAGCAGGTTTGGAGCGAGAATCGTTTCACGGCCGAGGGGCGGCGGGCCCACGACCACGTCCATTCCGCCGGCCATGAGACCCGCGGCGACGTGCGCGTCGCGCGGGATTTGTCGCTGCGATCTTTGCGGCTGGGCCTCATCGGCAAGGCGGACGTCGTCGAATTCCACGGTGCCACGCCCTACCCCGTCGAACACAAGCGCGGCCATTCAAAAACCAACCGATGCGACGAAGTGCAGGTCTGCGCCCAGGCGCTGTGCCTCGAAGAAATGCTGGGCAAGCCGGTGCCCGAAGGCGCGCTTTTCTACGGCGAGCCCCGGCGTCGAACGTTGGTAACCTTCGACCCGGCGCTGCGCGCCGAAACCGAAGCGGCCGCCGCACGCCTCCATCGCCTGTTCGAATCCGGACGCACGCCGTCGGCCGTCTACGACAAGGCGAAATGCGAACGCTGTTCCCTGCTCGATTCGTGCAAGCCCAAAGCCGCCGGCGACGTGGCCCGCTACCTTTCGGAGGCCGTTCGATGAAACACATGCTCAACACCCTGTACGTCACCACCCAAGGTTCCTATCTGCGCAAGGAAGGCGAAACCATCGTGGTCGAAGCCGAACAACAGGTGCGCGCACGTCTCCCCATCCACAACATCGGCGGTTTGGTCTGCTTCGGAAACGTCTTGTGCAGTCCGTTCTTGCTCGGTCATTGCGGGGAAAACGGTGTGGCTGTCAGTTTCCTGTCCGAATACGGCAAATTTCTCGCCCGCGTGGACGGCCCCCAATCCGGCAACGTGCTGCTGCGCCGCGAACAATACCGCCGGGCGGACGATCTGGCCAGATCGGCCGATCTCGCCCGCATGTTCGTCTTCGGCAAGCTCAACAATGCCCGTACCGTCCTCCAGCGGCATCTGCGCGATCATCCCGAAGCCGCCGGCAATCCGGACGTCGCAGCTCTCGTCCTGCGCCTCCAGCAGCAAATGTTGCGCCTCCAGAATCCCCTGCCGCTCGACGAAGTCCGCGGCATGGAAGGCGATGCCGCCCATGCTTATTTCGGCGCGTTCAACGGGCTGCTGGGTTCCAGAACCGGATTCGAGTTCCATGAACGCAGCCGCCGACCGCCGCTTGATCCCATCAATGCCCTGTTGTCTTTCCTGTATACGTTGCTGGCCCATGATTGCCGTTCCGCCTGCGAAGCCGTCGGCCTCGATCCGCAAGTGGGATTTCTTCACCGCGACCGGCCAGGCCGCGCCGGTCTCGCGCTCGACCTCATGGAGGAATTTCGACCATTCCTGGTGGATCGGCTGGTGCTCTCCCTCATCAACCGCCAACAAATCGCCCTGAAAGACTTCGTGGTGGGCGAAACCGGCGCCGTTCTGCTGAAGGACGATCCGCGCAAATTGGTTTTGAAAACCTGGCATGAACGCAAGCAGGACGAAATCACCCATCCATTTCTGAACGAAAAAATGTCCGTCGGCTTGGTACCCCACGTCCAAGCCCAGCTTCTCGCCCGCCATTTGCGGGGCGATTTGGATGCCTATCCGCCCTTCCTTTGGAAATGACCCATGATGGTGCTCGTCAGCTACGACGTCGCGACCGTGGACAAGCGCGGCCAGTCTCGCCTGCGCAAAGTCGCCAAAGTCTGCGAAGACTATGGCGTCCGGGTGCAGAATTCCGTTTTTGAATGTGTCGTGGACCCGGCGGTTTGGGTTACTCTTAAAGCCCGGCTGGAGGAAATTTACGACCCCGATCAAGACAGCCTGCGGTTTTATTTTTTGGGCGCCAACTGGAAAAAACGCATTGAACATCTTGGCAAAACGGAACACGTCGATGTCACCGACACTCTTATTTTCTGACCTCCGCGAACCCTAAGCAAAGTCACATTCCCAGACAGGTTCGCGCCTTACACATTGTGTTGTCTGCTAAGATGATGTAACCCGACTACACGAACGCCGATCTTTGACTTTTAAATAGAATACCCTGTTCGCGGACGTAATCCACTTGCCCCTTTATTCCCACTGGCATAGATAATGGGTGTCGCGCCCCGCCGGGGCGCGTGGATTGAAACATGGGGTCTGGGTCAACCGGGATCGCCTGTATCCGTCGCGCCCCGCCGGGGCGCGTGGATTGAAACGCGTCGATTTCCTTTTGCGTCATGCAGCGGACGGGGTCGCGCCCCGCCGGGGCGCGTGGATTGAAACCGCAGAGGCGCAGGAACGCCTCGTCACGGCGAATGTCGCGCCCCGCCGGGGCGCGTGGATTGAAACGCATGATCGTGGATGTTCTTTCCGGGCTGGCTGGCGTCGCGCCCCGCCGGGGCGCGTGGATTGAAACGACATCAACCGCGTGGAAATCTGGAACCGTGGAACGTCGCGCCCCGCCGGGGCGCGTGGATTGAAACTGCTTCTACTGCGGTGCCTGCGTGTCCGGCAAGGGCAGTCGCGCCCCGCCGGGGCGCGTGGATTGAAACACCGATGATGCGCTGGCGGTTCGGGGTTTCGTAGGTCGCGCCCCGCCGGGGCGCGTGGATTGAAACTGTCCGATCCGAGATGATCGTCTTGCGCGTCCATGTCGCGCCCCGCCGGGGCGCGTGGATTGAAACATCGAAGCCACCGACGCGACCGGGGAAGCCCTGGTCGCGCCCCGCCGGGGCGCGTGGATTGAAACATGCCAGCAAGGACGCTCGTTCCCTCGTAGTTCTCGTCGCGCCCCGCCGGGGCGCGTGGATTGAAACTTGTTCGTCACGGCCTCGGCTGGCGGCGTGTCCCGTCGCGCCCCGCCGGGGCGCGTGGATTGAAACAGGTCATCTCGGACGAGAACATCGCAAACACCGCAGTCGCGCCCCGCCGGGGCGCGTGGATTGAAACAGTTGCCCCGCCACGGCGTAGGTTCCCGGCGCGAGTCGCGCCCCGCCGGGGCGCGTGGATTGAAACTTCCAAGACCCGTTGACCAGCGCGATCTACCCGGACGTCGCGCCCCGCCGGGGCGCGTGGATTGAAACATGAAGAATGTCGCCAAGAATTTGGACAACGAGGACGTCGCGCCCCGCCGGGGCGCGTGGATTGAAACGATATGTGGTATCTTGACGTGGAACAATAAGGAATGTCGCGCCCCGCCGGGGCGCGTGGATTGAAACTGATATGTGGTATCTTGACGTGGAACAATAAGGAAGTCGCGCCCCGCCGGGGCGCGTGGATTGAAACTCGTATTGTTCCGGCTTTTAGGGAAATCGCCAAAAGTCGCGCCCCGCCGGGGCGCGTGGATTGAAACACAAAATGTCGGGCTGGACATGCTTGGGTAAAAGGTCGCGCCCCGCCGGGGCGCGTGGATTGAAACATTGATTGTTCTGCATCCACGGCTGAATACCGCGAGTCGCGCCCCGCCGGGGCGCGTGGATTGAAACAATCTCAACATGATGAAAAACATTGTGGGGCTTATGTCGCGCCCCGCCGGGGCGCGTGGATTGAAACATTGAATATGCTTGCCAGTGCAACCGGAATGAGCCGTCGCGCCCCGCCGGGGCGCGTGGATTGAAACATGTAATTCATGCAATTCATTTCAGCCGACCTTGTCGCGCCCCGCCGGGGCGCGTGGATTGAAACTGATATTTGTTCGGTGGCGGAGTGGATTTTGGCGCGTCGCGCCCCGCCGGGGCGCGTGGATTGAAACTTGTCTAATTAAGGCTATGATCAACTTGCCAACGGTCGCGCCCCGCCGGGGCGCGTGGATTGAAACATATCTGCAACAATCAATTTGACATCAAACGGCAAGTCGCGCCCCGCCGGGGCGCGTGGATTGAAACATGCCTATACCTTATACCTTGTGCCTTGTTTTGGTCGCGCCCCGCCGGGGCGCGTGGATTGAAACTCGTCTACAGTTGACGTAAGCCAGCCTGCGTCAAGTCGCGCCCCGCCGGGGCGCGTGGATTGAAACTGATATGGGGTACTCTATGCTTATAGAAAATAAAAGTCGCGCCCCGCCGGGGCGCGTGGATTGAAACACCGCACAAGCCGGAATCTAGAATCCTCGCAAAACGTCGCGCCCCGCCGGGGCGCGTGGATTGAAACAGACTCGCAGCGAACGTGTGCAAAATAAAACGCCGGGTCGCGCCCCGCCGGGGCGCGTGGATTGAAACCATTGCGAATGGTAAAACCTCGTTGTCCCACCGCGTCGCGCCCCGCCGGGGCGCGTGGATTGAAACTTGACCATGCTTGCCGTTCCGGGCTCCGGCACGCGTCGCGCCCCGCCGGGGCGCGTGGATTGAAACCATAGGCGGATCTGATCGGCCTCGTCCCGGCAAAGTCGCGCCCCG
>ENA-UOWE01005156-UOWE01005156.1-activated-sludge-metagenome-genome-assembly--contig:-NODE-5156-length-12078-cov-4.250187_pt1 | contig 12078 bp, 11 predicted proteins | sample MGYA00249841_ERZ761562 | MGnify/ENA primary metagenome ERZ761562 (study PRJEB28883, sample SAMN05720200) | activated sludge metagenome | isolation source: Anaerobic digester | place: Japan... | reverse complement strand
CGGCTCGCGCCCGGTTCAGGAAGTCACCCGTCGCCTCGCTCGCGCGGTGGCTGTCGGGGAAGTGGAGGTGGAGGTAGTCGAGCTCGACGAGCTCGGCGCGCACCTCGTCGATGCCAGCCGCGCGCTCGCCGGTCAATGCCGCGCGAAGGGCGATAAGTCGCTCGCGTTCTTCGGATATAAAACGGTCTATCGCCTCGCGAGAGGGGCACTCCGCCGCGCTTTGCGCCGCGCCTTGCGCCGCGTAGAGCGCACTGCGCCCCGCCGCCTGCCGCGCCAGCACCTCCGAAATCCTAGCCCTCGGTATCCCGAGCGGTAATCCCGTCTCGCCGCAATCGAAGAGCCCCCCTACGCGCGAGAATTCAGCCTCGAATAAGTCTCGGTACCCGGAGAGCGTCGGGTCCGTGCGGACCTCGCGTCCGTCCTTGCCGCGCGCCGGGGACGAACCCTCGGCGAAAGACGAGTCGGCGAAGCCAATGGGCGCGAGCCTCGCGGCCGCGATCTCGCGCTCGACGCAGGCGGGCGCGCCGCGCGCGTGCGTCGACTCGATCGGGTGCGAGAAGTCGAGCCCCACGCAGAGGACGGGCTCGCCGGGGGCGGCGACGTCAAGCGCCAGGCGGACCGCGGCGAGGCCGACGGAGCCGAGGGGAGGGATGGCGTGCGGCGCGAGGCCTGCGTTCGCGAGTCGGTCCAGGTACCGCGCGTCGGCGTACGCCGAGAGGAAGTACGATACGGGTCCGCCGAGGCGGGCAATCGCACGGGGACGGGCCGTGAGGTCGGCGAACACCGGTATCCGCGAGAGCGCGAGCCCGTGGAAGGCGCGCTCGATCCAAAACTGGGACTCGACGACGGCGACCGCGTCTGGGCGAATCCCCGAGGCGGCGAGGACGGGAAGCGCGGTGTCGCAGGCGAGGACGAACAGCCGCTCGCGGTGGCGCGCGATCTCGCTGAGCGCGCGCTCGAGCGAGGGGCCGGAACCCGCGACCAGGATCGGCTTGCCGACCGAGGCGAGGGGAAGAGGCGTCGAGTCGGGAAGGCGAGCGAGGTTTCGGAATAGGTTCCGCGCGTATCCCCTGCCGAAGCGGATCAGGGTGAGCCGGTTGCGCCAGTGCCGCGAGAGCAGGTCCCCCGCGAGGGCGGCGAGCTCGGCGTAAAAGTCTCGGTGGAGGTCGGCACCGCCCGACAGGCTCACGAGCCTAACGCGGCGAAACGGGAAGCCGGGCATGCGCGGGATCAGGGAAAGTATCGCGGGGATCGATTCTGAGCGGTAGTAGCGAAGGCGGGGATGCTCGAGTGTCTCTCGCGGCGCGCGCGAAAGCGAGAGGGCCATCAAGGCCTCGTCGCGCTCGACGGCGAGGACCGCGGAGCCGGACGGCAGCCGGGCGAGCAGGGTGTCGAGCCCATAGCCCAATAGGGGCGAGGCGCAGACCACCAGGGTCTCGGGCGGAATATCCGCCTCGCGCGCCGCGCGCTCCGGGGTCCTCGCCGGGTCCCGGCTGGAGTAGAGCGAGCGGCCCCCGTAGGAGACCGAGAGGCCCCCCGGGGTCTCGACCACGAGGGGCGTCATCGGGTCCCTCAGTTCAGGAAGTTCTTCAGGTAGGTCTCCATGAACTTATCCTCAAGCTTCTCGCTCTTCATGATAGCGCTCGTGAAGGACCGTTGGTTCCACTGCCCCGCGTAGTAGCTGAGCAGGTATGGGGCCATCTCGGATTCCGCCGCCTTCTCCTCCGCGAGGCTCAACACCATCACGTTCGAGCCAAGGAGGATCGGGTCGGATATCTCGCCGCTCTTGATCGAGAACGCGGTCTTGAAGAAGTCCTCGTTCCGCACGGCGTCGGCGAGCTCGGCGCTCGTCTCGACCGGGAGGGGGGCGAAGAGGGGGGAGTTGCCGTAGTTGATCGCGAAGGCGCCGGTGGTGGATTTCTTCAGTCCCTCCGCGGCCGCCGCGGCGTCGAGCCCGGTCCCGCGTGCCTTGGCGACGAATTCCTTCGCCTTCGAGACGACGTAGTCCTCGACCTTGCCGCGCTCGTTCTTCATCAGGTACGCCCTGACGATAGCGAGGGTAGAGGGGGACGAGAAATCGGGCTGCGCCGGCTCGCCGTCGCAGCGGACGATCGCGAAGCGGGAACCCGTCTTCAGGATTCCGCTCACCTTGCCCCGCTCGAGGGAGAGTACCGCGTCAAGGTCCTTCGCCTCGGGGAAGAGGGCGTTCAGGTCGTTGCGGTAGGATGCGAGAAGCTTGCCCGTGGCGTCGGTGCCCGAGCGCGTGGAGTACGCGGTGACCGCGTCGGCGAAACCCGTGTCTCCCTTGGAGATCGCGGCGGCCGCGCGCTTGGCGGTCGGCTCGTCGTCGGCGATGATCATCGAGAGGTCGTGCTTCACGAAGAGGGCGGCGTTCGCCTCGCCGAAGGCGCGTACCTCGGAGTCCGGGTACGCGGAGACGGGGAAGCTCACGTAGTGAAAGCTTCGCGAGCGGCTCGCCATTTGCGTGACGAGCTCGTTTTCCTTAGAGCTCCTTTTGGCCCCGTAGAGGCCGCCCTGGTTGCCGAAGACGTCCTCGGCGTAGCGCGCGGCGGTAAGCTCTTCCGTCATCAGGGCGCGGTTCGTCGCGCGCTGAAGCTCGGGGGTTTCGTTGTAGCGCTTGCTCGAGTAGCGCCCCGTCTCGTCCTGATAGAAGGGGAGCAGGGCCTTGTCGATGACCGACTGGGGGACGCGATAGTCCGCGTCGGCGACGGCGTCGAGCATGGCAAGCCGGACCGCGGCCGAGTTAAAGGCCGTTTGCATCGCCTGGAAATAGGTGAACTGGTTCAGCTCCTGGCCCTGGCGCTCGTAGTCGGAGGAGATAGCCTGGAACTGGCGGACGAAAAAGCTATCCTGCACATATTCGATCGGCTTCCCGTCCCAACTCCCGAAGGTAATGGCGCCTTGGCCGGCTTGGCCACCCCATGCCGGGATGAAGACGAATGAGACAACCGCGAGGACGAGGATGAACACCGCGCCCGCGAACAGCAGGTTTCGTTTAACTGACATAACGACATCCTTAATAGAAAGAAACGTGAATGTGGGGCACAGGATACCATGATGGCCCCCCTCTGTCAACGCGAGGGCGGGCCTTGGTATCGATATACCCGCTTGACTCTTTTTCGATTCCTCTATATAGTCACTCTCACCACGGGGGCGTAGCGAAGCTGGTTTATCGCGCCGGCCTGTCAAGCCGGAGATCGCGGGTTCAAGCCCCGTCGCTCCCGCTAGCCCGCCTTTTTCTGAGAGGCGGGCTTCTTTTTTGGCCGCAGCAGGGTCCATGAAGCGGCAATAAAAACCGGACCCTGATAACATAGAGGGTGACAGTCGTTCGACATGAGCGGCTGTCGCCAGCATACCGGGTAGTAGCGCAGGGGTAGCGCGCTTGGTTCGGGACCAAGAGGTCGGGGGTTCAAATCCCCCCTGCCCGAGAGACGCCGTTCGCCGAAAGGTCGAGCGGCGTTTTTTTATGCGCAGACGGGCTCGGCGAGGAGCTTGATCCTGAGGGCGTTCAGCGCCGCGGCACCCCTTGCGTGGTTGTTGAAGTACACCTGCACGAGCCGCGCCTTATCGGCCATCGATCGAAGCAGGGGGACGAAGGACTCGAGTTCCCCGTCCTGGTAAAAGTAATCGTCGTCCGTGCCGAACCAGGCTCGCGAGTCCCTGCCGTGGAGGCGCACGTAACCCGACTCCCCGGTGACGCGCGTGAAGCGCGGGACGAGTCCCGGCACGCCGCTTAAGAGCGGGGTATCGCTCGCGCACACCCCGACCCCTCGGGCGGAAAGGCCGTCGAACACCTGGGGCCTGAGCCACTCGCGATGCCGGAACTCGACGACGATCGGATAGTCGTTGAATTCGCCGAGGAGCTCGGCGAGGTATCGCCGATTGTCGGTCGTGTATCGAAACCCTTCCGGGAATTGGAGTAGGACCGAGGCGAGGAGCCCTTCGTTCACCAGGGGATAGAGGGCATCTCGGTACTCGCGCGCCGCGTCGCGCCATCTTCCCGCCTCGGCTTCGTGGGTAAAGCGCCGGTTTCCCTTGACGCTGAAGCGCACCTGACCGCCGGTTTTGCGGACCATCCCGGAAAGTTGCGAGGCGGTTGGCTGGCTGAAATAGGGGAAGTTGAGCTCAAGGGCGTTAAAGCGCTCCGCGTAGAAGGACAAGAAATCCTCTCGCCTCAGGTCCAGGGGATAGAAACTGCCCCTCCATTCCGGATAGTCATACCCACTCGTCCCGATCAGTAATTCTCCCATCGTAGACCCCTTGGCGCCCCTTTGACCGGGGAATTCTATCGGCGCCCTTTACGTATCTCCCCGGAGCTGATATACTGGTGTTATGGAAAATAACACTGTGTTATATTCTATGACATTTTCTCGAATTGTCAAGGGGGAACGGTGAAGACGCAAGCGGAACGATATCGGTACATACGGGAACGGACCGGGCTCTCCCAGAAGGCATTCGCCGAGTCGCTCGGGATACAGCAATCCCTGTCGAGCTATATCGAGTCTGGGGCCCGGGAGGCGAGCCGCGAGGTTCTTTCGCGTCTTGCTTCGGTATATCGGGTAAACCTTAACTGGTACCTAACGGGATCGGCGGAAGTCTCGGTACCGGGGGATGAGACGGCCCAGGCGGTACTTGTGTCATTCGTCGACCAGGAGGTCGCCGCCGGCCGAGGGGTGGATATCGCCGATTATCCCGAGACGCGCTCGATACCGGTGCCACGCGAGCTCGTGTCTGGCCTCCGCGCGGAAACCCTTCGCGCGGTCACCGTCCGCGGGGACTCGATGGTCGAGCGGGCTATCTTCGACCGCGACATCGTCATCTTCGACCCGCTCGACGCAAGGGGGGACAGCGTTTCCGTCGTTTCCGTCTCGGGTCAGCTCCTCGTCAAGCACGTCGCCGTCGACCGGCTTAAGGGCACGGTGACCTTGGTAAGCGCGAATCCCCTCTATCCGCCGCGGGTCATCGCCGGGCCGGAACTCGAGGGGGTGACGATCGAGGGACGGGTCGTCGCCTGCCTACACCGGATGTAGGCGACGGCTATCGTTCGGTCTCGTAAGGCCAGCGGTTGATCCCGCCGAGGTCGTACACCCGCGTGTACCCAAGGCGTCGCAGGCTCGCTACGGCTATGGCGGAGCGGCGCCCCGATCGGCAATACACCACCGCGGGGGTATCGAGCGAAGGCAGCGTCCGCGCCGCGCTCGCGGCCGTAATCTCGTCGTAGGGGAGTAGGACCGCGGCAGGCAGGTGCCCGTCGGCGTACTCGTCGGCGGTGCGTACGTCCAGGGCGATGGCCCCGGCCGACAAAAGCTCGCGAGCCCGCTCGGGCGATATCGGCTCAGGCTCGCTCGCGGCGGGGGAACGGGCGACGGCCGCCCATGGGGCGGCGGTTAGGGCAAGGGCAAGCAATACTGATTCCATCTTCATACTCATCCTCCGTATACTAAATGTACGCCATCGCGGCTCCGCGCGTCCGTGACGAAGTCACCGAAGCAATAGATAAAAAAACTTATATCCTTCTATTCCTATCCTTTTGGTTCAATACCGTCGATTGGCTTGTTTTTTTATGTTATTGAAGGTAAAATTACCAAATCACGGTATCGTCAGTCCCTGACCTAAGGGCTGGAGACTTACGTCTCGATCGGTGCCGAAAAGAGATAGGTACAGCATGGAACGATATTCCAACCCGGATATCATATATTCGTATAAATATGAAGCCGTCAGCCATTCACTGCTCGACAAGGTGTTTAGGCATTGGCTCAATTACGCTTTTCGGTTCGTCCCCCCGCGGATGTCCGCGAACCTCCTGAGCATGATCGGAAACGTCGGGTCTTGGTTCGCCCTTTGGCTTATGATCCTGTTCGGCGATTCTTCTTCCCCGCGCATTAGGATCCTTTTCGGTATCGCCTCCTTTTCCGTGTTTTTCTACCATACGGTCGACAACCTCGACGGGAAGCAGGCGCGCCGGCTCGGCTGCTATGGTCCGCTTGGCGAATTCGTCGATCATTGGTTCGACTCGTTTAACGCCTTTTTCTTCCCCCTCGGCGCCATCGCCATTTTCCCGAGCGTGCCTTTTTCTTGGGCCGTCGGCTTGATAGTCCTTTCGACCGTCGCGGACTGGATCGTCCTTCGGGAGGCGTGCAAGACGAACCGCATGTACTTTGGTCCTATCTCGACCGACGAGGGCATCGCCGTGTATTGGCTCTTCCTTTTCGCGATATTCCTGCTCGGGCGGGACTTTTGGGCTCACCCGCACCCGGCGCTCGGCTTCCCCCCGTGCCTCCTGGTATTCCCCTGCTACGGCATCGCCCTGATCGCGACCATCGTCATGACCCTGGTGAAAAACCGTTTCCTCGGCTTCGCTCACGCCCTTATCGAGCTGGTCTTCTTCGTCCCGGTGGTGTGCTGGATCCTGGCGGCAAAGCCCATCCTGGGGTATCGATTCGCCCTTATCTCGGGGCTCCTGTTGATCGGCTTCATTGGCTCGCGCCACATCGGAGACCTCTTGCGCGCGCGCCTCGTCGGCCTCGAGTATCCGGCCTTTTATCCCGACCTCGTCGTCTACTCGCTCGCCGTACTCGCCGTTTCCGTCCTTTCGCTCGCGGGCGTCCGCCTTCCCCGCTGGCTCGTCGTATTCCCCGCCGTCGTTCTCTTCGTCGATACGGCACACGCCCTCGTGCTTCAGTTCCTCCGCACGGTCCGCCGCGTGTACGACTGCCTCGGAATTACCCTGTTCAGCTTCCCCGATACGGAGAAGGTCGCCGTCGTAGAGGCGTACCCGGGGAAGTAACCCCGCCGAGCCGCCCAAGGAGTCGCCATGAGCCTTCCTCCCTTCATCGAGAACCTTCCCCCCGAGCTTACCCTGCTGGGTATTCTCGCGTTCACCCTGATATATAGCTTCAGCATGCCGATCACGGAGGAGATCGCCCTCGTGCTCGTCGGCATCCTCGCCCACGCGCGCGGCTTCCCATTCCCGCTCGTGTTCCTGTTTAGCTACCCCGGCATCTTCGGGTCTGATTTGGTGTACTACGGGGTCGCGCGCAAATTCGGTTTTCGCATCCTTTCGTCGAAGTTCCTTCGCCGCCTGATCAAGCCGAGGCGTATCCTCGCGAGCGAGGTCTTCTTCCGGCGGCGCGGTCCGCGCATCGCCTTCTTCTGCCGGTTCATCGTCGGCATTCGCGCCCCGGTGATGATCGCCGCGGGCTTCCTTCGCATGCCGTTCCGCGTGTATGTATTTTGGGATGGCCTGTCGGCGGTGTTCGCCACCCTGATCTGGCTTACGGCCGGGTATTTCTTCGGGAACGCCTTGCAGAACGGCATAAGCTCCATCATGCTCGTGATCTCCATCTTGACTCCGATTTGCCTCGTTTGCGGCACTATTTTCATCAACCACAAGATCGCCTGCGAGGAGAAACGGCTCGTCGCGCAGATGGATCCCGAGGAGCTTGATCGTCAGCTTCTTGCCACCGACGAGGCGAAGATCGTCGGGTAGGTATCGATAATTTTTACACCACTTTTCTTGACTCCTCGTTGCCGAACGCCTATATTTTAAGAGCGTATATCACGCAAAATATCTAGGAGGGACTCATGAAGAAAACGATAGCCAGCCTTGTAGCTGTTCTCCTCGCGCTCGCCGTCGCGGCGCCGGCTCTTGCGGCGCAAAACGCCAAGGTCGACGCCCGCGTTAACGTGATGGCGGCGGATACCGCCAATTACATCAACTGGACCGTCGGCGGGAAGACCGTCAAGGATTCGTTCGACGCGGCCTCAGGGGCGAGTGTCGCCCAGTCGACGAAGGGACTCGACGCGATTCGCTACGACGCGAACGACAGCAAGAAAGCAGCCATCCCGGTCGGCCTCCGCGGCCTCTTGCTCTACCCGGTATCGTCCTTTGACATCGCGGCCTACGACGACCTGAAGGTAACCCAGACCGGCAAGCAGATCGTGATCCGCTACGTGCACCGCGGCGTGGCCTACGAGCTCGCGACCGATAAGAACGGGAAGTTCGACCTTGCGACCGGCGCGAAGCTCGCGAAGGGGCTCGCCGAGAACGTGGGCGGGGAGTTCGTGCTGAAGAAGGAATTCGTCAAGGACGGTGCCGACCCGAAGAAGATGTCGAGCCTCGACTGGTCCAAGGTCACCCTGGTGCCGGACGTCAGGGACCCCGCCGCCAAGCGCTGGTACGAGGGTAAGCTCGACTTCGCGATGAAGAACGGCATCCTGACGATCAAGGGAAACCTCGCCGAGAAGAAATAGGGAACGGGACTTACAACGAGAAGGCCGTCCGGGTATGCCCGGGCGGCCTTTTTTTTCTGCGAGTCGTCTGCTTTAGCGAAGGAGCATCTGGTCGTTCGAGAGCTCGCGCTTCTTGACGTCGCGGAAGCGCTGGACGACGCCGTCGATCGTGAGCCGCGATTTCTCCTCGGCGCCGATATCGAGCACGATCTCGCCCGAGTCCATCATCAAGAGGCGGTTCCCGTACTCGAGCGCGTGCTGCATGTTATGGGTGATCATCATCACGGTGAGCCCGTAGCGATCGGCGAATGAGCGCGTGAGGCCCATGACGATTTCGGCGTTCCGGGGATCGAGGGCGGCGGTGTGCTCGTCGAGCAGGAGAAGGTCCGGCTTCGAGAGGACGGCCATCAAGAGGGTCAGCGCCTGCCTCTGGCCGCCCGAGAGCTGGTCAACGTTGTCCGAGAGCCGGTTCTCGAGCCCCATGTCGAGCTCGCGCAGCCGCTCGCGGAAGCTCTCGCGGAGTCGGTGGTTCAGGCTGATGCCGAGGCCCTTGTAGCCCTTTTTGTGGCAGATCACCATGTTGTCCTCGAGGCTCATCTTCCCCGCCGTGCCGAGCAGGGGATTCTGGAAGATGCGGCCGATGTATCGGGCGCGCTTATATTCCGGGGTGCGGGTCACGTCGATGTCGCGCACCAGGATGCGGCCCGCGGTCGGGGCGTAGGTGCCGGCGATCACGTTGTAGAGTGTCGTCTTTCCCGCCCCGTTGGAGCCGATGACGGTGACGAAGTCCCCCTCGCGCACCTCGAGGCTGACGTCGCGGAGGGCGCGGTTCTCGTCGGGGGTGCAGGGATTAAAGGTGACGCTTACGCGGTCGATGCGGATCATCGGGCGCACTCCTTGCGGCGGAAGGGCCAGCCCTTCCCGTACTTCGACACCACGAGGCAGGCCACGATCAGCACGCCGGTGATCAGCTTGAGGTCGTTCGGGGTAAGCCCTATCGTGTCGCCGTAGCGGCGGCCGGCGAACATGATCGCGCGGTAGAGGATCGAGCCGAGGACGACGCGGAGGGTCAAGAGCTCGATGCGGTTCGAGCGGAGCAGGAACTCGCCGATCATCACGGAGGCGAGGCCGGCGACGACGGTCCCGGTACCTGAGTTGACGTCCGCGAATCCCTGGTACATCGCGGCGAGGGCGCCCGCGACGCCGACGAGGCCGTTCGCGAGGCTGATGCCGATCAGCTTGATGACCTCCGGGTTCATTCCCTGCGAGGCGATCATCTGCTGGTTCGAGCCGAGGGCGCCGAGGGTGAGCCCGAAGTCGGTGTGGAAGAAGACGTTCGTCAACACGAGGATGACGGCAGTCGCGAGGGCGAGGAAGGCGAGGACGGCGAGCTCGCCCGAGAACGCGGGGCCGGCGAGGTCGGCGATCGACTTGAACAGGGTGTCGACCTTGAGGAGGGAGAGGTTCGCGCGGTTCGACATGATGCGGAGGTTGACCGAGTAGAGCATGGTCATCGTCAGGATGCCCGCGAGGAGGCCGGGGATTTTCAGCTTCGAGTGGATCACGGCGGTGATCGCCCCGGCCGCGGAGCCCGCGAGGAAGGAGAAGGCGATCGCCAGGAACGGGTTCATCCCTGCGGTGAGCAGGACGGCCATCAACGCGGAGCCGAGGGGAAAGGAACCATCAACCGTCATGTCCGCGAAGTCGAGGACGCGAAAGGTTATAAAAACGGAGAGGGCCATGATCCCGTAGATCAGGCCCTCCATCAAAATACCCTGGATCATGCCAGGAGTATACCCCTATCTCACTTGGTAGTCAATTTGCCGTTCTCGATGACCTTGCTCGCGCTCTCCAGGATGTCCTTCGGGAACTCGATCCCGCACTGCTTCGCGACGTCGAGGTCGATGAGGAAGTCGGTCTCCGAGGGGTCGGTGAGGAACTTAACCGGGATTTCCTCGGGCTTCTTCCCGGCGAGGACGTCGGCGAGGATGGCGCCGGTCGCGCGGCCGGCCTTGTAGTAATCGAAGCCGCTCGCGATGAGGCAGCCGCCTTCGATCGCGCTCGTGGTGTCCGAGGAGAAGACCGGTTTCTTGTTCGCCAGGGCGACCGCGACCAGGGCGGGGAGGGCGGAGTAGACGGTGTTGTCGGTGGTCAGGTAGATCCCGTCGACGCGGCCGATGATCGTCTCGGTCGCCTGCTTAACCTCGGAGGAGTTGTTGATCGACTGGACGACGAGCTTGAGCCCGAGCTTGGCGCAGGCGGCCTCCACGTCGGCGCGGGCCGAGGCGGAGTTCGCCTCGGAGCTGGTGTAGATGTAGCCGAGGGTCTTGATCTTGGCGACGCGAACGAAGATGGCGAGGTGCTGGAGGACGTCGGTCTTGTCGGAAAGCCCGGTCACGTTCCCCTGCCCGCGCTCGAGCGTCGACACGAGCCCCGCCCCGACCGGGTCGGTGACGGCGGAGAAGACGATCGGCTTGTCCTTGATGCTGTTCGCGGCGGCGACGGCGGTGGGGGTCGCGATCGCGACGACGGCGTCGACCCCGTCGGCCTTGAACTTCGACGCGATCTGGGTCGCGGTGTTCACGTCGCCGTTGGCGTTCTGGAGGTCAAAGGTGGCGGATATCCCGCGCGCGGCGAGCTCGTCCTGGACTCCCTTCTCGCAGGCGTCGAGGGCGGGGTGGGCGACGATCTTGGTGATCCCGATCTTGTAGGCCTTGCCGTTGGCGCCGACTTTGGCGTCCTTCTTCGCGCAGCCGGCCATGACGAGGGCGATGGCGGCGAGGGCGAGTAACGTTCGTTTCATGTATGTCTCCTTTGCGTTCGATCGTTTCTACTGGCAGTAACTCGCAAACTATAGAGCGAACGCGGGCGTCGGGTCAAGCGCCGTGGCGCCCGGCGCGGCGCGGCGCCCGACGTGAAGCTGGATCAGCGCGTCGCCCGCGTGGTATGATCGCTCGACGGAGGGCCGAGCATGAACGAGAAACGATGGCTGATCGCCTGCGACGTTGACGGCACCTTGCTTCTGCCCGACGAGGGGAATCCAGGTCTCGACGACTTCAACCGCTTTATTGAATCCCATCGTGATCGGGTCACGTTCGCCCTTGACAGCGGGCGAAGCCTCGCCGAGATGGCATTAGTCGCCGAGCGCGGGCCGATCGCGCGTCCGGATTGGCTTATTGCCGGTGTCGGCACCGAGCTGTATCCCTCGTTCGACTCGGGCGACCTCGACCGCGAGTGGGAGACCGCCGCCGCGGCCGAGTGGGGCCGCGATGCGGCGCGCGCGGCACTCGCGTCGGTCCCCGGCCTCCGCGAGCAGGAGGCCGCGCGACAGCACGCCGCGAAGCTGTCGTATTACTTCGAGCTTCCGGCGGACGAAGTGCTGCCGCGCGTTCGCGCGGCCCTTGGATCAATCCTCGACCGCGCGAAGATTATCTCGTGCATGGGATATTTCCTGGACGTGATCCCGGCCCACGGGGGAAAGGGCGCGCCGATCGAATTCCTCGCGCGCAGGCTCGGCATCCCGCGCGAGCGCGTGATCGCGGCGGGCGACTCGGCGAACGACCGCGACATGCTTGACCGGGGTTTTCGGTCGATCGTCGTTGGCAACCGGGCGCCCGGCGAGCTCGACGACCTGGCGGGACGCGACTGTGTTTATTTTTCCGACGCGCGGGGAGCCGCCGGCGTCATGGAGGGGATGAGGCAATTTGGCTGCGAGTGAGGGGATACTGCCGGGGACCGGGCTTGAACCGGCACGGCCGTTGCCGGCCAAGGGATTTTAAGTCCCTGGTGTCTACCAATTCCACCACCCCGGCAGACTATGGTATA
>ENA-UOWE01005146-UOWE01005146.1-activated-sludge-metagenome-genome-assembly--contig:-NODE-5146-length-12096-cov-59.304460_pt1 | contig 12096 bp, 11 predicted proteins | sample MGYA00249841_ERZ761562 | MGnify/ENA primary metagenome ERZ761562 (study PRJEB28883, sample SAMN05720200) | activated sludge metagenome | isolation source: Anaerobic digester | place: Japan... | reverse complement strand
AATTAGGATATGAGCATCATTTTTAATTAACTTTGGTATCCCTATAAAGATGAAAACCGCATGTATCAAACAAACAAACATGTTGATATAATTCTCAGTCATGTGGGTTCCATCATACCCTTAAAACATAAACTACAATATGATTAAACCTATGAAGAAACTCATTTTTGTTATGCTTGCCGGGCTCTTTGCCACCTCGGTGACAGCCCAGGAGACCAAGACAGGATGGAACTTCGGTGCCCTTCCTGCCATCACCTTCAGCACTGACCAGGGGTTCCAGTACGGGGCACTTTTGAACCTGTTTGACTACGGCGACGGATCAATCTATCCTGAATACTATCACAGGATATATGTGGAAGCATCCACTTTCACCAAGGGAAGCTCAATCCTAAGGGTCATGTATGATTCCGATTATCTCCTCAAGGGCATCAGGTATGCTGTTGACCTGAGCTATATGCCTGACTTCGCCTTTGACTTCTACGGTTTCAATGGCTTCGGATCAGTATACAACAGTGACTGGACAAATGACAAACAGGACTCGCCCCTTTACCGCAGCCGCCTCTTCTATGCCATGAAACGCCATCTCTTCAGGTTCAAGAATGACTTCATCGGCAGCATTGGTGAAAGCAACTGGCACTGGAATGCCGGTCTGAGCATCCAGCAGTTCAAGCCTGGTGTTCTCGACGTTGCAAAATTCAACAAGGGTAAGGATCCGGACGACCCGAAGTACCTGAAGGAGGTGCCCACACTCTTCGAGTACTACACTGGCGCAGGGATTATCTCAGAGGAGGAAGCCGATGGCGGATGGATTACCGGCGTCAAGGGAGGCATATCTTTTGATTCGCGTGACCAGCGTGCATGCCCCATGAAAGGAATATGGGCCGAAACAGGTATCGAAGTGGTCCCTGAATTCCTCGGTTCCGAATCTACATTCGGCAAATTCTATCTCACCTGGAGGCAGTATTTCACCCTCAGGGAAAACGACCTGAGTTTTGCCTACCGTCTCGGCTATCAGCAGACTCTGTTTGGTGATGTGCCATTCTACTACCAGGGTCAGATAATAGTTTCAGAGCTCAGGGGATCATCCTCCGAAGGACTGGGCGGAGGCAAGAATATCAGGGGTATACTCCGCAACAGGGTTGTGGGTGACGGCATCGCTTATGCCAACGCGGAACTTCGCTGGAAGATGGTACGCTTCAGGTTCATCAACCAGAACTTCTACATTGGAACAAACTACTTTGTTGATGCAGGTATGGTCACTGACGAGATAGAAGTTAACCGGACAGCCTTTTCAAGTTACCTGCTGACACACCACCCGGGTGAGCAGATCGGCGACTACCTGACCGGGGATAAGGATACACCGCATGTTACGGCTGGCATTGGCCTTAAGCTTGTAATGAACGAGAACTTCGTCATGTCAGCCGACATCGGCAAGGCATTGAAGGAGCAGGACGGGAACATGGAGTTCTATATAGGACTTAACTACCTGTTTTAGGAGTCCGAAGGCCCCGAAGCTTTGTGTGCGGGGTTTGGGCTTTGCTGAACTCCCTTTTCACGGCGGCTGGTTCGGCCCTCCGGACCTCAATCTGATGGGCTGAGCGTAATGTTTATGACCACCTGTCAGAACCGCTGCAAAAAGAAGGCGAGTGTGGTTCCAAAGTAGTTGCCAAGAGTGTATCCGATCACTCCGCCGGCTATACCGGTGACAATCACATCCTTGTTTTTCAGCGCATTGGCTACCAACGGAACAAACGGAGGGGAGAAGATGAAAGCCGTGGCCGTGATGAGAAAATTGTCGGCATCTATCCTGAATATCTTGGCCAGGATTATATGAAGAACCAAAGATCCGAAGTAACACCATGTTATAAACAATATCAGATCCAGCATACCCTTTGTGAACATGGTCCTCAGATCAGACATGGAGGCTACCGTAAGAGAGAAGACAAGTATGAGGTACATTCCCAGCTGAAATGTCTTCTCTATCTTATTTATTGGTCTGTAGAGTGAAGCAATAATGCCAAGCGTTGTGATTGTAAGCACCATTCCGGCCATTCTGTACTGTTGCAGATGAGCCGGTATGAGAAAATAGACAGCAGCGCCAACCCCCGCTATCAGAATGCTCATCAGCAATGCTTTCAGGAGCGGAACTATCCGCTGTCTGTTCATCATTCCTGAAAAATCATCCAGACCCTCAGTCTCCTGCCTGACCAGTTCATCATCCACAACAACCCCGTTGTCTTCCTTGAATTTTGGAAGGAAAGCCCTGAAAATTGAAGGTGCCACAGTCACGAAGAACAGTACCAGGAATGCACCCACAATCATATCATAAGTGTTCAGTACAACAAAACGTTCAGCATCAACATCCAGGATCAGCTTCAGGGCTGCAAAGTTCGGGGTACCGCCGGTATATATGCCTTCAAACATGCCTGCGAGTTTCCAGGTGTCAGGGAAGGCATCTTTCCATATAAAGAAACCAGCAGTTACCATTACAAGCCCCGCTACCAGGGCGAGAACTATTGATACGAAACCCTTCTTTGCATATTTGAGCCATCTTTTCAGATTAAGTGAAAAGAGAAGTAAAGGGAAAGCCACAAGCAACGAAACAGTATAAACCTTATCCTGGATACCCGCAATCTTGTTTGCTGCGATGTCTGAAGGGAGAGCCTTCCCTTCTTCAATCAGCTGATCAAGGAGTTCAGTACTCATTACAGCCTCTCCCTGGAGCGCTGTCCGGTACCCATCACTTCCTTTCGGGAAGATTCCTGCAGTACCGAGAATAAGTCCAAAACCGTAGGCAAGAACTATCGCTCCCAGTTTTCGAAAAAAACTCCATTTCCTGCACATCCAGATAAATAGCAGGGGAAATGTGAAATAGAATATGATCAGGGCAAGAGCTAAAAGCATGGCGGTTAATTTTAGGTAACCAAAATTAAACAAAGCACACTGCCCTTAGGTCAATGCGCCGGCAAAAGAGGTATTAATACTTCTGCAATATAGGTATTTCTACTGATCGGAACACTCCCGGAAACTATTGTTGCACTGTTCAATAACCCGCACACTCATTCCCATGCCTGAGACTGCCATCATTGAGTATGTTCTGTATTGTGATTTTTTTTGACTCCGGGCAGGTTTGTGACCATGATTATGCTGTTTCGGCTTTACTCAGCCATCAGACGCCAGCTATAAGACATCAGCCGCCTGACTCAGTTGTCCTTCATCAGTTCACGGGCGTTGCGCATTGCAGCGTCAGTGACAGTGCTGCCGCTGAGGAGCCTGGCAACCTCCATTACCCTTTCATCGTCATTTAACAGTCTTACCCTCGTAATTGTCGAGTGGTCGCCATCCTCCTTATATACGTGGTAGTGTACGCTTCCCCTGGCAGCCACCTGCGGAAGATGAGTAATGTTTATCACCTGCATGCTCCTGCCCATCTCTGCCAGAATAGAACCAACCATTGAGGCCACCTCACCGGATACACCTGAATCGATCTCGTCAAAGATTATTGCCGGCAGTCCGGAGCTGTTTGCCAGCACCGATTTCAGGCAGAGCATCACCCTTGACAGCTCGCCGCCGGAGGCACACTTTGACAGCTCCTCAGGTTCGACCTGTCTGTTGGCGCTGAAGAGGAACCTGATGTCATCAATTCCCGAGGGCCCCGGCGCCGGCAAAGGCGTTACGGAAGCTTCAAACCTGGCATGGGGCATCCCCAGCCTGTGAAGCATTCCGGTTATCTCGCGTGAGAGGGGTGCCACTGCCTTACGCCTCCCTTCGGATATTTTTCCGGCAAGTGAATTCACCTGCGCCAGGGCAATATCCCGCCTCTTCCTGAGCTCATCAGCCTTCTCGTCAGTATCGGATGAGGCGGCAACAGCTGCCTCAATCCTGTTCTGAACAGCCAGCAACTCATCAATATCCCTGCAACGGTGCTTATGCATGAGTGAATAGAGACTGTCAAGCCTCCGAGTCACATACTCAAGCCTGCCCGGATCGGCAGTCGCCCTGTCGTTTAGCTTATCAGCCTCATATGAGATATCATTCAGGTCTATCAGCTGTACTTCCACCCTCTTTTCCAGCTCTGCTGCCCCGGGAAGCCATCCGGAGATACGTGCAAGGTTTGTCCTTGCTGTCCGGAGCAGTGAAAGGGCAGATATTTCTTCTCCTCCGAGAGCTTCGGTTACCCCAGACAGTGCCTCCTTGATCTCCGAGGCATTTGAGAGCATCTCCTGTTCCTTTTCAAGCAGTTCCTGCTCGCCGGCAACAGGCTTCACAGCCCGGAACTCTTCCAACTGGTGTGAATAGTATTCAAAATCAGCCTTCGCCTTCTCAAGGCCCGCAATAGCGGTATCATAATCCTTTCTGGCTGAAAGATACCCTTTCCACGCCCGGGAATAATCTCCTGAAAGATTTGATATCCCTTCATAGGCATCAACCACACGCATCTGGAAGGAACCGGCTCCGAGGAGCAGGGTTTCATGCTGCGAGTGAACATCAACAAGCCTGCTGCCAATCTCCTTCAAAACTGCAAGATTGACAGGGGTGTCATTGAGGAAAGCTCTCGATTTTCCGGCAGGTGTTATTTCACGCCTGAATATAGCCTCCTCATCATAATCAATCTCATTTGCCTCAAACAGTTCATTGAGGTCATATCCGCCAATGTTGAAACATGCCTCAACGATACACTTCTCATCCTGACTGAGCAGCGCCGAAGAATCAGCCCTCTCTCCAAGGACAAGACCAAGGGCGCCCAGAAGAATTGATTTTCCGGCTCCGGTTTCACCCGTTATAATGGTAAAACCTTCACCGAACTCCATGTTCAGATCCTTAATGATGGCATAGTTCCTTACCGTGAGTCTGCGCAGCATCAGGAGGGAATTAACTGTTGGAAGTCAGTATCTTTTTATATTTGGTCTCGTTTGCAGGGTCAATCTCGGTCAGCACCTGCACCACCCTGTTCTTTTCCTCGGGGAAAGCCTGTGAAAAAATATTGACAATCTCGTCTGCCTTCGCATCAAGCACCACGGTCATATAGTACATGAACGGGTCAGGCCGTTGCCTGTATACTTCCTGTAGCCTTCTGAGACTCTCATAAATCTCTGTCCGCGCCCGGGTCATATCTGACTCCATCCGGTCAAGTCCTCTCAGGTGATAGAGATAAATGAACTGCCTGACACCCGAATATTCACTGTCGAGAATATTTTTTACCAGCCAATACCGGTTTCTGTTTCTCGAACCGTCATATGGTTTCCAGCCCTGTTCAGGGGCATTCTGGGCATTGATGACAATCTTTTCGGCAACCTGGAAATAGGGGGTTCCGCCTCCCTGTGAATAGGTATCAAAATCCATCCCGATCAGAAGATAGGCGTAGTATGCCAGCACCGACACAAGGTTGCTCGTGTGGCTGTTCGGATTGAACTCCAGGGGCTGGAACTCCACATACCTGAATTGAAAATTGTTATCCACGAAGTTGAGCACGGTAGACTTATAAGTGGTGTTGTAAACCGGCCTGCTGAGCTGTATCTGTACAGTGCCGCGGAACTCATCTGCCGAAAGCTGCTCATCAAGGTTGATCAGCAGGTTGCATTCGATCCTCTCTGAAAAGCTGAAGATATTGTCAGTCCAGACCATGCTGTTCATAAATTCGTAAATATCACGCTGCATGTTCTGAAAAACCTCACGGTTCGAACCCTGGATTTTCTGAGCCGACACCTGCACGTTGCAGTACAGCTCCTGTGACACTGCCGTACCGGCAGCCAGTACCATCAGCAGCGCCGCCACGAGAAGTTTTGTTTTTACCGGTTTGATCATAAGCTTTCAGCGAGTCAGTGAAATGATTTTCTTCAGTATGTCCGAAGCGACTTCATTCTTCGTTTTCAGTTCAAATTTATCAATATTATCGTTACTGTCAATGATGGTTACCCTGTTGGTATGGTGGCCGAATCCGGCTCCCTGATCATTCAGTGAGTTGAGAATTATCAGGTCAAGGTTTTTTCTGCGGAGCTTGCCCTTTGCGCTCTCCAGTTCATTGTCCGTCTCCAGCGCAAATCCGGCCAGCAACTGGCCCTTCCTCTTCATCTTCCCGAGACATGCGGCGATGTCATCGGTTGGTTTCAGCCTGATGACCATATCATCATCACCTCTTTTTACCTTGGTTTCATGGCGGCGCTCCGGGGTGAAATCGGCTACGGCGGCTGCGAGGATGGCAATATCGCAGGTACTGAATGCTGCCACAGTAGCCTCCTTCATCTCTGCGGCAGTGGTTACGGAAACAATGGTGATGGCTCCGGAGCGGGGCTTTATACTGACAGGTCCCAGGACCAGCGTTACTTCTGCACCCATCCCGGAAGCTGTCTCGGCAAGGGCAATACCCATGCGGCCCGAAGAATAATTGCTGATATACCTGACCGGATCAATCGGTTCAACGGTAGGTCCTGCATTGATGAGAACCCTCCTGCCCTTCAGCGGCTGTTCACCTGTTTTTTTTTTTGAGAGGAACTCCCTGAGTTCTCTTACTATTACCTCCGGCTCGGCCATACGGCCCTTGCCATCGAGTCCGCTGGCAAGCTCACCGGTATCAGGCTCAATGATGTGATTGCCAAATGACTTCAGCCTCTCAATATTACTTATTGTTGCCAGATGTGCCAGCATATCCATGTCCATTGCCGGGGCAAGGAAGACCGGACACCGTGCCGAGAGATATGTTGTCAGGAGCAGGTTGTCTGCAATGCCTGCGGCCATCTTTCCAATGCTGTTGGCAGTTGCCGGAGCAATAAGATAAAGATCGGCCCAGAGACCCAGGCTGATATGACTGTTCCATCGTCCGTCTTCCGGATCGAAGAAATCCGATATAACCGGATTCCTTGAAAGGGTGGCCAGGGTCAGCGGTGTGATGAACTCCTTTGCCAGCGGGGTCATCACAACCTTTACCTCAGCACCTTCCTTAACAAGCAACCGGATGATGACAGCAGCTTTGTAGGCTGCTATACCTCCGGTGACTCCAAGCAGTATTTTCCTGCCTTCCAGCATGTTGCCAGTTATTTCCTCTGCTTCTGCTCCTTGTCAGGATTGCGGTAATATATCTTGTCTTCCTCAAACTCGGAAAGAGCGATAAGTGTAGGCTTCGGCAGCCTCTCGTAGAACTTTGATATCTCTATCTGTTCCCTGTTCTCGAAAACCTCTTCCAGATTGTCATTGAATGAAGCAAACTCTTCCAGCTTTGAGTTCAGTTCCTGCTTCATCTCAACCGATATCTGGTTTGCCCTTCTGCTGCAGATAATGACGCTTTCGTAAATATTCCCCGTCTGGGCATCGAACTTGTCAATATCCCTCGTAATGGTTGTCAGGGGCGCATTTATCTTTTTGTAATCCATTTTTATGTTGATGATTTCAGTTGTTTTCAGTCTGTTTCACGGCTGTATCCACCTTCAGGTACTTTGTCGTGCTTTCAAATATCCTGTTCACATCCTTCGTAAATTTGCTCTGAGGGTACTCTTCTATAAACGAATAATACTCGTCAAGTGTTGTCTGGTAGCGCTCAACCTTTTTCTCGGGAACACTGTTCACGGCAAGAAGGTAGAGGGCATCAAGCTTGAGAAACATAAGCTCCTCCCGGTATTTTGTCTCAGGATACTCCTTCAGGCTGTTTGCCAGTGATACTGTTGCGGCGCGGTACTCCTTAAGATCATAGTAGAGCCTGGCACTCAGGTATGATTTTTCGACCAGCTTTTCCTGAAGCTCAAGGGTTTTTGCCTTGCATTCATCATTATGGGTGCTTGTCGGATATCGCTGCATGAATATCGTAAAGCTCTCAATTGCCTTTCTGGTGTTTGCCTGATCAAGCTCCGGCCTGGGACTCTGGTAATAATCGCACAGGGCTGCCAGGTAGGAAGCTTCCTCGGCATTGTTGCTGCCAGGATAGGTGTCGGCAAACTCCTGGTAATACTTCCCTGCCATCATATAGTCACGAATCCTGAAATGTGCCTGGGCATTGATCCAGTTGAGCTGCTCAGCATGATCGGTAGCCCTGTATCTGGGCAGAATCTGTGAAAGAAGCTCAATAGACCTGATGTATTTGCCATCATCATAATAGTCAAATATCTTTTGTCTTTTGAGCTCGTAGTCAGTACTCTTGAGGAGCTTCTCATACTCACCGCATGAAGTGATGACGAGAGCAAGCATAAAGAATATTATCGGTCTGATCCTCATACCCGGAAATGTTGCGCAAAATTACTCTTTTTTTTCATTGATTGACCTAAATATACTACAAAAGTGCACCAATAATTGAAACAGAGTAGTTAAGAGAGTGTTAATTCCGCGAAACAAATAGGTATAAATAGGTACTTTGACGGTGCAATGTTTTTGATAATTTTGCGTGCAATAATCAAAACTATACTGACGTGGATATTTTCGACAAGATCAGAAAGAACCGTGGTGCGCTCGGACAGTACCAGGAACAGGCAGACGGATATTTTATGTTCCCCAGGCTTGAAGGAGAGATAGGGCCCCGCATGAAATTCATGGGCAAGGAGGTGCTTAACTGGAGTCTCAACAACTATCTGGGGCTCGCCAACCATCCTGAGATACGAAAGGTTGACGCCGAGGCTGCAGCACAATACGGACTGGCATACCCGATGGGTGCCAGGATGATGTCAGGCCAGACAACCATGCACGAAAAATTTGAGGCAATGGCTGCCGGATTTGTCGGAAAGGAATCTGCATACCTGCTCAACTTCGGTTACCAGGGGATGGTCTCCATAATAGACAGCCTTGTCGGCAGGCATGATGTCATAGTGTATGACTCTGAATCACATGCCTGCATCATGGACGGACTGAGAATGGTTCTCGCCAAAAGGTTTGTGTACGCTCACAATGACATGGAAAGCTTCGAAAAGCAGCTCCAGCGTGCACAGAAAATCGTTGCAGAAACCGGAGGAGGAATCCTGGTTATCACTGAGGGTGTCTTCGGCATGGCCGGTGACCTCGGGGCACTTGACAAGATTGTCCCCTTCAAAAAGAAATACAAGTTCCGTCTCCTCGTTGATGATGCCCACGGCATCGGCACCATGGGCAGAACCGGAGCCGGCACCGGCGAACACTTCGGCGTTCAGGACCAGATCGATGTCTATTTCGCGACCTTCGCGAAGAGCTTCGCAGGAATAGGCGGATTCGTTGCCGGCGACAAGGAAGTGATCAGCTACCTTAGATTCAACCTTCGTTCGCAGATCTATGCCAAGTCACTCCCGATGGCCATGACTATCGGAGCCATCAAGCGCCTCGAGATGATGAAGAACAATCCTGAGCTTCGTGAGAGACTGTGGGAGATTACCAACGCTCTTCAGAAGGGCTTCCGGGAGGCCGGATTTGACCTCGGCCGAACTCAGTCGCCTGTAACCCCGGTCTTCTTCAATGGTGAACTGGAACAGACAACATACCTCATAAGGGACCTTCGCAGGAACTACGGCATCTTCTGCTCTGTTGTAGTCTATCCGGTGGTGCCCAGGGGAGTCATAATGCTCAGGATAATACCTACTGCAGTTCACACGATGGAGGATGTCAATTATACTATCCAGGCCTTCAAGGAGGTAAAGAAGAAGCTTGATGCCAACGTCTACCCGAGTGATAAGATAGCAGACTTCAGGAACTGATCCGCCTCACGCCATTGAGGTATGCAGGCTGGTTTTCTGATGACTGGCAGACCGGAGGAAATGGTTGATATTCTATAGGGTCAGAAATTGGGATTGTAAAACCGCCTGATGGCACCCATGTAATACTCATTCCACCCTTCTTCAATATTCTGGTAGTCTTCCACCGGTATATTGGTATGCACAACGGTTACTGCCGTCTTTCCTCCGTTGCCATTTATGGTGATTGTAACCTGTGACTCAACCTCTCTGTCACCAAAATACCACTCCTGCACAACCTTCCTGTTTGGCACAAGGTCAATTATACGTCCGCATATATCCCCGTCCCACATATTGAACTCCTCCCCTGCCTTCGAAGGCATTATGGCCGGGTAACCCGACCAGAGTTCAATTGTGTACGGATTTGTCAGTGCGGCATAAATGTCAGATGGCTCAGCATCTATATGAAATGTTTTCTTGAAATTTCGCATGGCAGGCGTTTGTTTCCCCTTTTTATCAATTCATTTTTTAATGTCCCTGTTCCGCGAGATATCTCTCAGCGTCAATTGCCGCTTTACAGCCGCTTCCGGCAGCAGTGACAGCCTGTCTGTACACACGGTCAGCCACATCGCCTGCGGCGAACACCCCCGGTACACGCGTACGTGTTGATCCCGGATCGGTGATTATGTATCCTGTCTCATCGGTTTCCACCCATGGCCTGAACACATCCGAGTTCGGCGTATGCCCTATGGCCAGGAAGAATCCGTCAATGTTTATGCTGAACTTCTCCTCTTCAGGCGTTCCCCTGCCTCTGACAACAACAGCGCCTTCAACTCCCCCTGTTCCGAAGAGGTCCTCAACCTGGCATTTCCATAGGACCTCGATATTTGGTGTATTCATCACCCTGTGCTGCATGGCCTTGCTGGCCCTCAACACATCACGTCTTACAATCATGTAAACCTTCCGGCAGAGGCCTGCCAGGTATGTTGCCTCCTCACATGCCGTGTCACCGCCTCCGACCACTGCCACATCCTTTCCGCGGTAGAAGAATCCGTCACAGGTGGCGCAGGCTGAAACACCCATACCGGCATATTTGTTTTCACCAGGTATGCCAAGATACTTCGCCGTGGCGCCGGTTGCAATAATCACGGTATCTGCCTCTATCTCCACGCTGTCGTCAAAAGTAACCTTCAGCGGCTTCCCCGAGAAATCTGATGATGTTGCTATTCCAAACCGTATCTCCGTGCCGAATCTTTCACACTGTTTGCGGAGATCTTCCATCATCACGGGGCCGGTGACACCATCAGGGTACCCCGGGAAGTTGTCAACCTCTGTGGTGGTGGTAAGCTGACCGCCCTGCTGCAACCCGGTGTAGAGCACCGGTTTCAGGTTTGCACGGGCAGCATATATGCCTGCAGTGTATCCTGCCGGCCCGGAGCCAATGATAAGGCATCTTGCCTTTTCGGTCGCAGTGGCAGGCTTCTTCTCATCACTGCCTGTCTCAAGCGGTTTGAAAAACTGCATATTGCTATTTTCTCTGTTAAGACGACAAAAATAGCAAATAAATGTAACCGATATCAAAAAGTGATAATTATGTGTCCGGGAGACACTACTAAAATGGTTGAATCACTGCCACCTGCGCTCTTTCCGGAACCTGTTCCGTTCATCTCCTCACGGATGAACTGCCCTGCAGCCAGTTCGCTGTCAAACTTCATCGATGCAATGGTATCCGTGCCATGCCTTATCAGCAGGGCGCTGTACCCGGAAACCCTGCCAAGCTTTTCAGACAGTCCGGGAATGCCGTTATAGACTCCAAGAGGGCCTCTGACCAGTACCGCACCCCTCATTGTATCATCATCGAGGACATCCTTATAGAAACTGCGAGGGTCAAATGATGGTTCCGCAATATTTTCAATCATCAGCCTGGCCAGATCAGCGGTGCGTTTCTGATCATCGTCGCTGCCGGTATCATTGATTATGCTGACGTAATATGGCCCCTTGCAGAATTGCAACTGGTAAGCCGAACGGCACAGGTGCTCCGTCAGCCTGGCACCTCCGTTGCAGCGGAAACGCGAGACGGAGAATATGCCAAAAGCAGCTTCATGGTCCTTCATCCGGTACACTTCGGCCCTGATGTCACTGCCTTCAATCACAAGCTCAGTAACAAGCAGCGTATCAAAACCATACTCCAGGTACAGCTCTGCTCCACCGTTTATGTAACCATACAATGATGTCTCGGTAAAAACCCTGCTCCGGGCCGATTCAATCCCATTCATCCCGGCAAGTGCGCGGGGTACGACAACAGACTGTGCCCCGGCAGAGACCGTGATGATGACGGCTGCCGCAACTGCAAGCACTTTTCCTGAAAGCATCTCAGACATAAATATCCAATAGTTTTATCCCGGTATCACTATTTTTCCGGTCTCACCTTCCATCCCGGTCTCACCATTTATACCGGTATTACCTTTTATCCCAATAT
>ENA-UOWE01005143-UOWE01005143.1-activated-sludge-metagenome-genome-assembly--contig:-NODE-5143-length-12103-cov-6.178951_pt1 | contig 12103 bp, 10 predicted proteins | sample MGYA00249841_ERZ761562 | MGnify/ENA primary metagenome ERZ761562 (study PRJEB28883, sample SAMN05720200) | activated sludge metagenome | isolation source: Anaerobic digester | place: Japan... | reverse complement strand
TTTTGTTTTTTTTATTATAAATTTGTTATAATTTTATTAACTTATCTATCGGGAGGTGTTAGAATGAATAAACATCTGATGATGCTGCTCGTGGTCTTTATGACTACTGTTGGTTTATCGGAAGCGCTTTCAGATTTGGATCTAAAAAACTATAACGGTGATACCGTTCTGATCTCCATGACGACATTGAAAAGTTCAACAGATCTTCTGGCGTACAATGGTATGGTATATAATATTTCTGCATATTCTGATCTTAAAAATATTTCAAAAGAAAAATTTTTCAGTGTAGGAACAGAGAGTCTGCGGATACTGAAAAAAGATGCAGTTATCGAAAAAAAACTCGCATCCGTCAAAACTATAGGCTATCTGGCGGTCAGTGTAAAAGAACTTGAAACATTTAATGGAAAGTCCTCATCAGTTCCGGCGTTTTTTGCATCAGACGGAAAAATTTATGATGTAACTGAAAACATAAAATGTAGGGGAGGAGTACATACAGTTGCTTATCAACCTGGAAAAGATATCACTATTGACCTGAAGAAAAGCAAACACAGTAATAATGTAATTAAAGGACTGCTTCTTATAGGTATACTCACTTTTAACTTTGAAGATCTTTACGCCATGAATGGAAAAAATGGAAAGCCTTCTCTTGTCGGTGTGAATGGAAAAATCTATGATTTTTCAGAGCTTAAACGGTGGGCAGGCGGCGAGCATTTAAACGTTCATAGTGCGGGGCAGGAACTGACCTATCAGCTTAAATCAAAATCTCCTCACGGAGTTAAAAAGATTACTTCTGCTTCTGTAATCGGACTTTTGGCAACAGATATGGAAGGATTTAGTACTGTTATATCTACGAATAAAAATCTTAAGTATTCTACTAAAGAACAAAATATCTATGAAGAGAAAGAGATTATAGGTTTTCTTACAAAATAATCAATTGTGATAATAGTCTAAAAGTAATATTAGAAATGTCAAGAAATATATAGTCGAAAAATACCCAAAATATAAAACAGCTTGGTAATGATTTTTAAGGCTGCAATTACTTTTGTTTGTAATCTGCTTGTTAAGCAACAGATTCACAGGTAATTACGATAATGCTATAAGAGTCATCCTATTATTAAAGCTTGTGACTCTTTGTTTATGTGCTTTTTTCGTTCCGAGTTCATATGATAGTTTCAATTCTTCTTATTTGAACTTTTTACTGTTCTTTGTCAATTTTTAAACACCTCTCTTTTGATTTTATGGTATCAATTTTGAGGTGTTTGTTGAATCTGTTTTTATAGTTACAATTCATATATAGGTTGGATTATTTTTAATATAAATAAAGGATATTACAGTTAAACAACGCTAATAATTTGAATTTATAAGCCTTTTATACGGAGTATAGGTTCCGTCAACCAGGGGTTGGAGTATGAGGAAGCTGCCCGGGTCAATGGTTCCTTTTATAGAAGAACATACGATCGTATATCGTTCTTGGCTAAAAATATCCTGCATCTGTGCACGGTTCATAAGAAAAGATTCTGTTGTGTATGCAGTAAACTCTTGATCTTTATGAGTAGGGTTGATAACTATAAGTCTATACTCGTCAATCTTGCTTGTTGACCTACTATAGGCAAGAATATTTTGGTTGTTTGAAAATACCCTTGTAAACTTTCCTTCTCGTAAGGCAGGAGAGTCTTTAAAAAGCTTCGTTATTTTAAGATAAAAATTGAAAGTTTCGTTTTCGCTTTCCATCAATTCCCATCTCATTGGCTGGCGGCAGTAAGGATCGTTTTCTCCGGTCATTCCTATTTCTTCTCCATAGTATATCAAAGGACTTCCCGGTAAAGTAAACTGCATTACTACTGCAAGCTTCCAAAGATCGGTATATTGATTTTTTACTCTCGGTGTATCGTGTGTTGATAGTATATTCCAGCATGAAAAGAGCTTTTCCTCTGTACAGTCTTTGACGGTATAAGATAATATTTCTGCGGTCTGGCTCCCATCAATTGTGTTATTCAAAAAATCATCTATGATATTTTTAAAGTAGTAATTCATTATGCCGTGAGTATGTCCGTTCAAAAGCCATTTTTTAGGATATGTCCAGGCTTCGGCATAAATATGATGCTCTGAGTGAGATGAAATGTTTTTGCTTATGTCACTGAGCAGTTCTTGACCCAGTTCATAGGCACAGTCAAGCCGCCAATCGTTTACTCCTGTTTTCATCCATTTTTTCATTACGGAATCTTCACTGCGCCAAAGCAAGTCAATCAATTCAGAGTTTTCCAAGGCAAGTTCTGGAAGGTTTTTTGAATTGGACCAAAATGTGAAACTTCCGTTTATTTGTCTGAAAAATTCTTTTTCTTTCAGTCCTTTTGCAGCTTTTATAAACCATGGGTTAGTGTCGCCAACATGATTCAGAGCTATATCAAGCACTATGCGGATTTTATTTTCCATAGCCGCGCTGCATAATTCTTTTAGATCTTTTTCCGTTCCCAGCATAGGATCAATAGTAAAGTAATCGGAGCAATCGTATCTATGATTGGATGGGGAACTGAAAATAGGAGTAAGGTAGATAAAATCAACTGAAAGCCCAGCTATATAATCAAGTTTTTTAGTGATACCTTTGATATCGCCACCATAAAATACAGTTCCATATTTGTATTTTTTTTCTTTGAACTCTTCAGGTAAAGGAAGTTCCAAATTCCATTCCCTTGTTTCATTTTTTGGACAGGAAGAAAAAAATCTATCCGGAAAAATTTCATATCCTATTCCAGCCTGCATATATCACCTCGGTTACTGTGCCGCAAAGTATGTGTCTACTCTTTCAATAAACTCCTTACGCATCTGAGCTTTTACATTTTCCGGCAAAGAACTATCATCGCTGTATGCCAGCATAATATTATCAATAACGCCTGTAAAGAAAAAAATTCTGTCACTGAGCTTAAGCATAAGTTCATCAAAGTACTTTCGGTCAATCTTTTTTTCGGAGTAGTAGTTGTAATACTCCAGATATATATTCGAAAGTTCCTGTGCAAAATCCAGTTTGGGCATACCGTCAAGCAAGGTTGCATAATCGAAGCCTATTGGTCCATAACAAACGTTTTCCCAGTCTATTACAACAGGTGTCATATCGTCTTCAAACCCTATGTTAGAGAAGAAAAAATCACCGTGTTGACATGCATATGGTGCCTGTTTGAAAAAAGCATCGTCCTTTTGTACTTTATCGTAGCAAAGCATAAGTTTGTCAAATTGTTCCTGTCCATGGATTTTGCAGAAGTTTGTTACTCCGTTTTCAAACCAGCTCCACTTTTCTTTCAATTTCTGGTAAAGCTCAGAACTTTCATCTGCGTTGCATACTTCACAAAATAGTTTTTTTAGATTTAATACCCATGTAAGATATGTTCCAAGAAATGGTTCAACATTTCTGTTAATAAATGCATCCTTTTTTGCCAATCTGGATACAAGAATAGACATCTTCTCGTATGTCGGAATCTCAGGAGGGCCAAATCGTTTCAATTCATCACCTTTATTTATCATATAAATAATCTTCTTTTCAGAATCCACATCTATAATAGGTATTGAAAAGAAACTTTTGAAATCACTCATAAGCTTTGATTTTGCGAACTGTATCTCTCTGAAGGAGTTATCAGAGGATAGGATCATCGGAATATCTGTTCTAAAGTATTTCTTTAGCACAAAGCTTGCTTTTTTTATTTTTGAACCGTTAAGGTACTCTAAGTTGATTATTTCAAAGTCTTTTTCTCCATAACGCCTGTATTTAAAAGGATCTCCTAGGTTCTCTTTTTTTATTATCTGAATATCAAACTTTTCAAGTTTCTTAATATACTTGGTTATTCTTAGCAAAATATCACCTCCATATATGCCAATATATTATACACATAATTTTTTAAAACTATCGCAGAGTAAGTCAGAACATTATTGTAATAAAAAATCTTTTTTTTAGAAACACCTTACAATTTACAATGAATATCAAAGTTATTTGTCTGAAAAACGGCTTTTCTTAGGCTACATTAAAACTAACAAGTTTGGTTTGAGAGAAAAAATAATATAGAATTTAAGTGAAAAAAATTTCATGAAAGTACTTTCAAATAAATTATACCTTGAAGGAGGAGATCTTGAATGCTTTTTTCAAAAAATATTTTAGCAGTTGAACCTTCTCTTACTCTTGCTTTAAATGCAAAAGCCATAGAACTTGAGAAGCAGGGTGTTGATCTCGTTAAACTGACAGCGGGTGAACCGGACTTTCCTACACCTGAGCCTATTTGTGAAGCTGCGTTCAAAGCTATAAAGGAAGGGAAAACCAAGTATACCGATGCAAAAGGTATCCTTGATCTAAGAAAGAAAATTTCAGAGTATCTGAATAAAAGACTGAATATTAAGTATGATCCGAATGATATCGTTGTAACAAATGGTGGAAAACAGGCTATATATAATATTTTGCTGGCTATGATAAACCCGGGTGATGAAGTAATGATTTTCGATCCTTCATGGGTAAGCTACGATGCCCAAATAAAAATGGTAGGCGGTCTACCGGTTCATGTTCCGCTTGATGAAGAAGAAGGATTTCTTCCTACAGAATCAAAAATTAGAAGATACCTTTCACCTAAAACAAAGGTTATCATGATTAATACTCCGAATAATCCTACAGGAGTCGTTTATCCCAAATCCACACTCGAAATGATAGCAAAAATATCAAAAGAAAACGAAATACTTGTTTTGAGCGATGAAGTATATGAACTGTTGGTGTATGACGGACAGTTTACTTCAATTGCCACAATAGACGATATGAAGGAAAGAACAGCTATAGTTAATGCATTCTCAAAAACATGGTCTATGACCGGATGGAGAGTAGGCTACTGTACAGGACCTCAGAAACTCATGAAGGAAGTATCTAAAATACAGTCACATGCTACATCAAACATCAACACTCCTTCACAGTATGCTGCAATGGCTGCTTTTGACTATGATGTTATGCCCATGTACCAAGAGTTTAAAAACAGAAGGGATTACATAAGCTCAAGACTTAGCAAAATGGGTCTCAAGTTTGTAAAACCCGCCGGAGCATTTTATGTTTTTATAAATGTTGAGGAGTTTGGAATGGAAGACTCAGTTTTTGCCCAAAAACTTCTCGAAGATGCAAAGATTGCGGTTGTACCGGGTTCCGGATTCTATAAAAAAGGTTATGTAAGAATATCGTTTGCTACTTCAATGAAGATGCTGGAAAAAGCTGCCGACAGATTGGAAAAATTTGTAGGCGAACTGAGAAAATAATATGAAAGCCGATGTTTTAATTGCAGAAATAGGCAGTACAACTACAGTTCTTACTGCTCTTACCGGGATTAACGGTAAAAACCCCAAGATTGAAGCTCAGGGAGAACATTATACCACGGTTTCCGAAGGCGATGTTACTATTGGTATACAGGGTGCGGTAAGAGATTTGGAGAAGAAAATAAAAGAAAAAGTCGATTGGGAAATACTTTTAGCAAGTTCTTCAGCCGCGGGCGGTCTTAAAATGACCGTCCACGGTCTTGTTTATGATATGACCGTGAGAGCTGCCAAAGAGGCTGCTCTTGGAGCAGGTGCAGTTCTTAAGTTTGCAACAGCAGGAATGATGAGACATTCTCAAGTAAATGAAATTTACAGAATAAACCCCAAAGTGATGCTTCTGGCCGGGGGAGTTGATTATGGTGAAGAATCAACCATAATTCATAATGCTGAAATTATAGCCAGCATGAGTATCAACTGTCCTGTAATATATGCAGGTAACTGTGTATTGCGTGATGAAGCGGCACAGATATTCAAAGACAAAGGAAAAGAACTGATAATCACTGAAAACGTTTATCCACAGGTAGATCATCTTAATGTCGGACCTGCACGCAGATGTATTCAGGAAGTATTTTCCAAACATATAATACATGCGCCCGGAATGGAAAAAATATACTCTATTGTTAATGGACAGGTGCTTACAACACCGGGAGCGGTTATGATAACAACCGAACTGCTTTCGGAAATTTTCGGAGATGTTCTTACCGTAGATATAGGGGGAGCCACAACGGATGTTGATTCTGTCACAGATGGCGATCCTCAGATTCAGAGAATTCTTGTTTCTCCTGAGCCGCGTTCAAAGAGATCAGTTGAAGGAGATCTTGGACTGTATGTCAATGCTCATAACGTTATAGAACTAATTACTCCTGAAAAACTTAGAATGGAGTTCAGTGATTATGATGAGCTATTTGCGCAGATATCACCTTATCCAAAAACCCCCAGGCAGGAAGAGTTTGTTGCTTCACTTGCAAAGTACTGTTTCAAAACGGCTGTAAGAAGGCATGCCGGGAAGAAAGGCTTCCTTTTTGGTCCTACCGGAAGAATAGAAACAGCTCAGGGAAAGGATCTGACAGCGGTAAAGCATATCTTTGGTACCGGAGGAATGCTTTCAAGATCAAGATATCGAAAAGAAGTTATGAAGAGTATCTTTGAATCTTCCAGCAAAGATGAACTGCTTCCTGTTGAAAACAAAACATCTTTGTATTATGATAAGGATTATATTTTTGCTCCTATAGGAATACTATCAACTATAGATAAGCAAAGTGCTATCGAACTATTAAAAAAAGATATCGCCAAAATAGAATAAAGACGGGTTTCCCCGTCTTTATTCTATTTCTGAGGCAACTAACTTTTCTTCAGGTGGTGTAGAGGTTATTGTATAATTTATTACATCCCGTGCTGCTCCCAAATCATCATAATTTTCCTGTGCAGATCTGGTTTCAAGCTGTTTTATCTGATTCTGACTTATGGCTATATCGTATGTATTATAACTTACATCAGCATCAATATTCTTGCTTACAAAGTATGCTCTGCTTTCGCTCCAATGATTCGTAACCGGCTGGAACTCCAGCTTAATACCGTTATACCCTCTGTCTACATAAGTATCGACATGTTCGTACGTCTTTATCTTCCCTATTTTCAGGTTATTCATGAAAACAGCTACCAAAGTTGATCTGTTACCATCATTGGAATAAACACTGTTGTTTGATATCCTAACTTTATATGCTTTATCCGGTATTATATCGTTGGAAGTGTATATTTTTGAATTTTCGTTAAGATAGTATGAAATATAAAAGATTCTGTCTTCATTTAAGTGTGAAAGCGTTGATTTCAATTTGATCATTATATCGTGGTTTCCAAACGGTAATGAATAGGTTTTACTTCTTCCCGTGTAAAGATCATCTTTGTACTCACCATCTATATAAAGTTGCATCAATGTTGAATCACCGTTGCCATACTCGGTGTTATTATATACTGTGAGGTTATACGGAGAAATAATAAATACACAGCCCGAAAACATGAATACCAATACCCCCATAAAAATAAGCAACAAACTCTTTTTCATTATATTTTACCTCCTCATTTAAATTCAAAAGAATCAAGAAATTTATAAAAAGTTTCAAGACTTGAGTCAAAGGTATTATTATCAGCAGCAAAAGTAACCACAAACAAATAATCCTTCTGTATTGACCATATTTTTAGTATTTTCTGACCGTTAAACGTATAAGTTACCCTATAAGCAGAGTCAGAACCGAACCTATAGTTGCCTTTGTCTAAGACAACTGCTGATGAACCGCTTTTTTTAAGTGAGTTTGGATCATTAGCTTTTCCAAGCGCATTCGGATCATTTGCCCTGCCCAAAGCATTGGGATCATATGCTTTTCCCAGAGCGTTCGGATCACCCTGATTGTTTATGTCTTTTAAGAATTTTTCCACAGTATCTGTAAGTCCATAATACCTGCTTATCTGATTGATCTCGACAGTCACATATCCGCTGCCGTAGTACTTGGAAACTGACATCTTTAAGTATCCGCCGTACCTGCTGGAAGACTCATCTAATATATTCCATGTTCTGGGATACATAAATGAAAAGCCATAGTAATTATTATCGTACCTTGTAAAATCCTTGTAGTATCGCTCGTAATAATCATCATCTGACCAGTTATCATCATAATTGCCATAAACGTATCTTGATACGTAGTACTCTTTTATTGCCGGATAATACTCTACAGCATACTTTCCGTCATAAAGTTCTTTTAATGCAATATAGACAGCCACTTCTTCATCACTATACCTGTATCCTTCCAAAAAATCATTCAGTACCATTCTTGCCTGAAAATAATCAGAGTCAGAAAACTTTCCGTTTATCCATTCTATTCGTATCCTGTCATAAATTTTATAGATAGTGGTTTTTGACGGCTGATCAAATTTTTTTGCCAAAGTCTTGTCTATTCCGAAGGCAAATAATGATACCATCAGAAAACATATAACCATTAGCTTTTTTGACATAATATCACCTCTTGTTTTTTCTTTACCAATATTTTAGCAGATAAGAGAACAAAATAAAAACCTTTTCTGCCAAAGTGCAAAAAAAGCTTGCTGAAACGACAATAACAATGATATTATACATCAAAGAATTAATACTGTAAATTACGGTGTTCCTGTGATTATAAACGTATATTGCGAGATAAAAAATATCTTAATGCCAAAAGTATGTACCCTGCGACGACAAAACAAACAGTAATAGCACAGGAAAACCAAAACACGTTGAGCATACCTCCGATTCCAGCCGGATATTCTGCTGTGGGATTAATGAACCAATAAGGATAAAAGCCTTGAATTTTTCCACGTATGAGTGAAATTATAAGATAAACTATGGGATATGATGTCCATAATAAAGGAAATATCCAATTTATATATCTTTTATCGTAAAAAACTACAAAGTAGCCAACCATGCTCCATGGAACAACATAATGAAGCAGAACATTAGTTATGCTTTTTATTCCGGACGGATTATGAATTGAGGAAAGAAAGATATGGTACAAAACGCCGGTGATCATTATCCAAATTGCTATTCCACCTATAAAGAAGTATGTTGCTTTGGTTCTTTTCTTTTTAAATAGAAAACAGTATACCAAAAAGCCCATACATATAAAAACCATAATGTTTGTCTGCATCGTATAAAAACTGAGCAGATGAAGGCCATTTTCAACGCTGGAACTTGAAAAAAATTCGATGAAAATTGCCACGCCTGATACTAAAAATAATATTATCTCTATTATAGTTCTGAATAAACTGTACAAAGATTTTTTCATATATGCTCCTTAAGCAGTCATTTTGATATAATTATGAATTTGTCAAAAATGTATAGTTGTAGGGGTCTAAAATATAAAACAGTATGATTTTCAGTTCCATAGTGGCTTTTATCTGCGATGTTTCTTGTTAAGCTTGTGCTTATCGGTGTATTGCAATAACGGTAACTATCTACCTAGTAGCTTTATGTTCCAATATCCGGCCTTATTAGATCCAATTCTTTCAATATAGCCATACTGCTCCATTTGATAATGCGGAAATATATTCTCCTATACCATATGCTTCAAATCAACTTTCTTTAAACTCAAACCATTCTTCCTCTGTTTTATATTCAATTAAATTGTTTATGAGCTTAATATATTTATCCATAATTTATCCCTCACTTTATTGACCACGTATATTATATAATAAGTGGGGTATAAAGTGGTATATAAAACCAAATAGATAAACCTGTACAGTTATCAAATAAACATAATGGACAAAGCTGACCTTCCCCCCCCGGATTGAACCATCAGAAATGTTATTCTGGATGATATAATTTATTATCTGTGAGCAAACGATCTAACGCAGGAAATCTAAATATGGAGATATACAGATCAGTGAAGCAAAGCGTTTTAAACAGCTCGAAGATGAGAACCGAAGACTTAAGCAAATTGTAGCTGATGATCTCGCAAACTGACGTAAATTTCGTGTTCTCACTGTAATAGATGAAGCAACTCGTGAATGTCTTGCTCTTGAGACGGACACATCTCTCAGCGGGAAAAGAGTAAGTCAATGTACTGAAGCCACTTGAGAATGCATATACCGAATTGTTCAACGATAAGTTTCGTGAGGAGTGTCTGGATTCACACTGGTTTAAAAGCATAAATGAAGCCAGAATAATTATTGAGAGCTGGAGAAATGATTACAATACCCTCCGACCTCACAGTTCTTTGGGAGGATTAACTCCATCTCAATACGTATCAAAAATCATCAACAATAGTTCACAAAATCAACCCGGACTAACTTTATGTTTGGTACAAAATTTTGGATAAGGTCATAAAAATATTCATAGGAGTAAAAAGAGGTGCAGTATGATAAAAGTTATACTTACATTACTTATATTACTTTTTTTTCTCACTTCCTGCATTCAGACACCTAATTTTTGGGAACAAACTTTATTGAGTTCGGAAGAAAAAGAATATTTTTTTCAAATTCTTCCTTCTTTAATAGGAGTTCCATACAAATTAGGCGGAAATAGTACTAATGGAATTGACTGTTCTGGATTAATTATTTATTTGTACAATCAATTAGGATATGAATGGTTTTTATATGGTGATGTCTTAAAAAAAGATGTATCGGCTCAAGTTCTTCTTGATTATAATAGTGTTCAAACAACTTTTGAAAAGTTAAAAAAGGGAGATTTTATTTTTTTTGATCCTGATAATAACGGAAGTATTGATCACGTGGTTATATTTGATTATATAAAAGATGGAGAAATATGGATATGGGATGCAACAGATGAACCCGATGGAATACCTATAAAAGCAGTATCGCACCGAATTTTAAAAAACATGAACCAAAAATTTCCATTTTTTGCTAAACCTTTAAAAATTATTGTTAAATAAGAAATAAAAGACTCTTATTTTTTAGGTAAGTAGTAAATGGACAGTTATCATATAAGCATAGTCGTCAAACACCGCAAAAATTGATAAAATAAAATCAAAAGAAGAGGTGTTTAAAAATAAGAAAGTACAGTAAAAAGTTCAAATAAGAAGCGTTGAAAACGTCAGAACACATGGAAATAAAAAGCATCTGAACAGCTTTTTTTGGTGCATTGAAGAAAGAAAAACTTTATGGTATTCCTACTTATACAATGACCAGAATGCAAGTAAAAAGAATAATATTCAGATATATCTTCTGCTATTACAACACACAGAGAATTACAAACTTTAATCCTGATGGGATGATACCTATAGCATATCGTAAACTTACCTGTGAATCTGTAGCTTAACAAACAGACTATGAACAAAGGTAACTACAGCCTTAGAAATCATTACTAAGTTATTTTATATTTTGAGTATTTTTCGACTATACATTTCTTGACATTTTCAGGATTAGGATTCTTTGTCATACATCTTTAGCAGTTTCTCCGCAATAATGTTCGGTATCTCAGTCAAAAAAATATATCCATCATGAAATTCTTAACTAATATTAGGGATTTTATCTTTCAGCGGATAGTACTTTAAAAATCTCGATATTCAAGGAAATAAAGCGCTTTACCAATATTATCCCCAACATAACCTCCACAATATATTGGAATAAACTACTCTTCTAGTCTTTTTGAATATAAATATAATTTATTTACCTAACCACAATCCAATTTCCATCTCGCTTTGAACCAATTCTTTCAATCATTTTCTTTTCTTGCAAAGATTTAAATGTTCTTTCGATAGTCCTCTTTGTTACACCTATTTTTTCTGCAAGTTCTACTGATGTTATGCTTGGATTTTCTATCAAAAGTTCTATCACTTTCTTTTCGGTTTTGTTCAAACCGACATTCAAACCGACATTTTTGTTGTCTATTTGGTTCATTACTTCTTTTTCAAAAGGAATAGTACATCTAATATAATTGCTTTCAATTTCAAAAACTTCTGTACCATATTTTTGTACAATCGTTGGAATGCCATGCCCAGTATGTTCAGTAAGACCCATATTTAAAAATATTCTCATCAATGTGGCATTTCTGGGCTTGCTTATTCCGTCAAAGAATTGCTCTTTTGTCATTCCGCTAGGAAGTCCACCATGAGAAAGTATCTCAAGTCTATCATGAAAAATTGAAATCTGTGGCTCTGTAATTGTCCAATCGTTATGAACTAAAGCATTTAGAATTGTCTCATTAACACAATCAAAATCAAATAGATATATGTCTTTTCAGCCTGCAATCTGTTCTTTATTTTCCCATAGGTTGTTAAAATACACCCAT
>ENA-UOWE01005140-UOWE01005140.1-activated-sludge-metagenome-genome-assembly--contig:-NODE-5140-length-12108-cov-4.389447_pt1 | contig 12108 bp, 10 predicted proteins | sample MGYA00249841_ERZ761562 | MGnify/ENA primary metagenome ERZ761562 (study PRJEB28883, sample SAMN05720200) | activated sludge metagenome | isolation source: Anaerobic digester | place: Japan... | reverse complement strand
AGGATGGGGGAAACCCCCCCCCCCAACTGACATCCGTCATAGCCTTAATCCCCCCAAAGCCCTACAACCCCCGCCATGGTGGAAACGCCTTACCCCGCTCATTTTGCCCGCGAACTCACCACCGTTCGCGCGATGATCGGAATTTACTGCCGCGATCATCACGGAAAACACCCGGGCCTTTGCGAATCCTGCGAACAGCTCTGGAACTACGTTCGCGAACGCACCGAACGATGCCCATTCGGCACCGAAAAACCGACTTGCGCAAGATGCCCCGTGCATTGCTACCAAAAAGAGATGAGAGAGCGGATTCGTCAGGTGATGCGCTACGCTGGACCTCGCATGATATGGCGCCATCCCTGGCTCACCCTCGTGCATAAATGGCACGGCAGAAAAGAAGCACCGGATTTACGGACCGTGCGAAAACGCGCGGGTCGACGAGATACACAAGGAGAGTGAACATGACGACATGGCACGAGTTGTTGATGCGCGACCACGAGGTCACCGAGCGGCTTTTCGAAGCCTTCGGCAACGCGTTGGCACGGGAAGATGGGCCCGGTATCAAAGCCGTTCGAATGGCAAGGCTCTACTTTTCCGAATACGTGGATCGTTGTCACAACCAAAAAGAAGAGCAGCACCTCTTCCCCCTCATCGAAAAACGCGGCATTCCCCGTCGCGGCGGCCCCCTCGCCGTCATGATCAGCGAACACGGCAAAAGCCAGACCATGCTCTCCACCCTGGTGCCCCTGATGGAGGCTTACGAACAAGGTGACAAATCCACCCTCGAGCCGCTTCGCCAAGCGTTCGCCGAATACAGCACGTTATTGAAAAACCACTTCTGGAAAGAGAACGACATCCTGTATCCGATGGCGCGAAAAGTCCTGTCCGAAGAGGATGGCGCCAGCATCGTGCAAGGCATCGAGGCGTTGGAAGCCAGCTTCGGCCCCGACACCCGAGCCAAGTATTACGATATGGCCAACCAAATCGAGGTCCACGGCGGCATCGAAGCGTTGTCCAAATCCCTCGATCCCGACGTGCTCGCCGCCATCCTCGACACCCTTCCCGTCGAACTATCGTTCGTGGACGAAAACGATGTCGTTCGCTACTTCTCCCACGAACACCTTCCGAAAATGTTCCCTCGCACCCGCGGCGTCATCGGCAACACGGTGCAAAACTGCCATCCGCAAAAAAGCGTACACCTGGTCAATCAAATCCTCGCCGACTTCAAGGCCGGCAAGCGCGACGACGCCGAGTTCTGGATCGACATGGGAGGAAAGAAAATCCACATCCGCTACATGCCCGTTCGCAACCAGCAAGGCACCTATCTGGGCTGCCTCGAAACCGTGCAGGACATCACCCATATTCAGTCCCTGACCGGGCAAAAACGTCTTCTCGACGAGGAATAATCACAAAATCAGCTTATTTTCCGCGTGAAAACACGCGCGCGATCACGCCTTCGCGGCGGCATCGTAGGCGTGAACCAAGCTCGCGGCCGCACGGACAATGTCGTCTTCGCTCGTTTCACGCCCGAGCGAAAGACGAACGGCGCCGAGCGCCACCGCATCCGATATCCCCATGGCCTTGAGAATCGTCGAGGGCGTTTCGCTTCCCGCATGACAGGCGGACCCCGTGGACGCCGCCACATCCTGGGCCCGCGCCAACACCTCACTCCCCTTCACCCCGGGAAAAGATACATTCAACGTATTGGGAAGACGCTCGCTTGGGTGTCCATTTAGGGATAGACCGGGAATCTTCTCTTTCAGCAACTCCCACAGCTTGTCCCGAAGGCCCCTCTGACGATCGGCTTGCCGCGCGCCATCGCGTTCGGCAAGCGCGCAGGCGGCTCCCAGCCCCACGATACTGGCCACATTTTCCGTTCCCGGCCGCATGCCCCGTTCATGCCCCGCGCCGAACAATAGCGGTGAAATCTTGATTCCCTTGCGAAGATACAACGCCCCTACCCCCTTGGGCGCATACAACTTATGTCCCGCTATGGATAGCATGTCCACACCGAGATCCGCAACCCGCGTCGGCACCTTGCCCACCGCTTGCGCGGCATCCGTATGAACGATGACACCGCGCGCCCGCGCCTCATGCGCGATCTCACGCACACCCATCAACGTCCCCGTCTCGTTGTTCGCAAGCATCACCGTCACCAACACCGTATCTCGTTCCAACGCTTGCACGACCGCACCCGGATCGACCCGACCGAAAGAATCGACGGCCACACGCGTCACACGCACGTTTTGCCGCTCCAACTGCCGGCAAGGCATCTCGATGGCCGGATGCTCGACCGCGGAGGTCAAGACATGCATGGCGCCAGCATGTGTCGCCGTCAGCCCCCGCAGGGCGAGATTGTTGGATTCCGTGCCTCCAGATGTGAAAACCACTTCTTCCGATGAGCATCCCAGCAGCGAGGCCACCTGTTCCCGCGCCGCTTCCACCGCCGCCCTGGCCCGCAACCCAACCTCATGACCACTCGAAGGATTGCCGAAGTGCGTCGTGAGATACGGCAGCATCGCTTCCACGACATCGGGATGCAAAGGCGTGGTCGCGTTATGGTCCAGATAGATGGAAGCCATCAAAACACCAGGACTTTTTGCGCTTCCAGGGTGGCCTGGGTCAACGCATCGAGCGTGCTGCGCCGCGCCCCTTGCACGACTTCATCCTCCCCAATGCCCCGCGCATCCATGCACGTTCCACAAAGCCATACTTCAGCTCCACGCTTCAGCACGAGTTCGATCATGCGCTCGAGGTTGTAGTAGCCGTTCGGTGTTTTCTGCCCTTTTTTGGCCGAACTGACGGCATCCCCCATGAGAAAAACCACCATCTCCGGCTCTTGCTCGTCCATCTTCAGCATATTCGCCGCAAGACGAAGACCGTTATACGTTCGCTCCGTACCATAAGGCGGATCGTTCAAAATGATGAGCGTTTTCATGAATGGAATCCTTTCGTCGTGATGCGCCGGAACCGATGAATCCTTCGTATCGGAGTCATCGGTCGGGGCCAACGGCAGATGACGCCGAACCCGCGCTCGATGCCGAAGCCGCAGGCGTGGCAGCCGCCTCGGGCGCGATGGCCTCGGGACTATCCCCATCCCCTACCCCGGCGTCCTTGTCGTCAGGCAATGCGTTGTCGGACGGTTCGACCGCGGGCATCATGAGCTGGGGATCGCGGAATGCACTCGCATAGTGCAGCAATTGTCCCATGCTCACGGCGCCTTCGGCACTGAGGACCATTACCTGCGCGGCCATATTCAAACCAAGGACGCTCTGGAGTTTGCTCAATCCATCGACGGCAGACCCTTCGAAACGCATCGGCGTCGACGCCGGATCTCGCTTCAACGTCCACCCATTTTCCATGACATGCAGATGCACCAGCCGGGGGTCCCACCCTTCCGCCGAAGGACCGAAGGTCGTAAGCTGCCACAACCTGGTTCCCAATTGATCGAACGGTGGCCGCGCCGATGCTTCTCCCCGCGGTTCCGATTGCAGCAACCAAAAAACCACGCCTCCCGCTCTTCCCGCAGACGATTCCGGATTGCGCTGACGATACATATCGGAACGGCCCCGGAAAGAAGGCGACTGGCTCAACGCATCGATCAAACAGGCGGCCCGACGATAGGAAAGGGTGCTCGACACGGCAAAAAATCCTTGAAATTCGACTAGTTGCGACGACACCGCCGCGCACCCGTCGGAGGAATCGAGCTTCGACAACGCCCCGAGGTTTTTGTCTCCAAGCCGTATTTCCGAAGGTCCGATTTCCAGCACCGCCTCCGGGCACGATGACTCCATGGCGTTTTTCGTGATGGGCAGGGTTTGTTGAACGCGCGGCAACCAGGCAGGCGCGCAGGAAAGAACGTCAGCCAATCGTTTCGCAGCCGATCCGGTTTGCAGATGCTGCAGCACCGCGGGCACCGCAAAAAACAGAGGAACGAAAAGCAAACTCGAAGCTGCCTTGCGAAGCCCCCAGGAACCGAGTGATTCTCGGCTGAGCATCGACATCACGGCCGCGAATAACAAGGGCACGACATAGAGCGCACTGGCGTACAGGGCGGGCCCCGCGGCGGTCCACGACTCGATCACCTTTGAAGGATCGAGATGGGGCGAAGAGGCCGAGAGCGTCATGGAGCCTTCCATCAAAGCGCTCGTATGCCGTGCCGTGACGACCCATACGATGGCGCCCATCGATAGCAACAGAGTTACCCACAACTCTCCGGCGGCTTGCACATTGGCGGCATCGGTGGGGTCATTGCGAATGGCGTGAGCCGCGACCGCGATGGCTACCAAACCGGCGAAGGCGGTAATCCAGGGCAACACACCGAGTCCTCCGAGCGGAGTCCAGAAAAGCGAGCCGATGATCATGGCGATTAGCAGGAAAGCACCACCGACCAAGCCGACTTTTCCGCCGGAACTCAGCGACCCGCGGGAAGGCCAGTGACGCAAGGAGATGGTCAACGCGCTCGCCATCATCAAGGCAGCGGCCACATACGCACCGATGACCGACGCGTTGAGGGCTTCAAAAACGCCGAGGGCAGCGACTTGGATCCTGTCCGCGCCCGCGACTCCGACAGCCTCGAAGACGTTCCCAAGACCGATTTGCGCTCCCAACACACCGACGCCGGCGACAAACGCGGGGAAAAGACCGAGCAGGAAAGCAGGAATCCGGGGAACGGCCCGCAACAGCACGCCACCCAAAATCATGATGGCCAACCCCAGCACCGAAAGCGCCATGATCAACCAACCGGCAAAGCCCGCCGCCGCCACATCCACAGGAGGACCGTCTTCGAACCCCCAATACGCAAGGGGAACCATCGAGCCGGAAAACACCAGGCCATTTGCCAAAATAATGAGCAATATCGGGTAGATGCTTCGTCTGCGCGATTTTGCCATGCTGCTCCTCCCAGTCCACGAACGTCGCGTTCAGCCACCCATGGCGGGCTATTTTTCCACGAAACCTGGTATGACGACTTCCGGTTGGCCTCGCGGCGTCGACGTGGCATGAATAAGAGGCTCCCTGCCCCCGGCTGTCAACGGGAGACGCAAGCGAAAGTCTGGCTGCGCCGACTCGTTACCGGGGTGAGCGCAGGATTCACACTGTGTTCGTAAGTTCTTGGTTTTCGAAATCAGGAACGGGAAGCATCATGGTCACGCCGCATCCACCGAGGGATGATTTCTTTTGGTTGCCGTAAGTTGCTGGGCACGAAGTTTGCTGTTTGCTTGATCGATCAACATGTCCGAACGCAATATTCCCCCTATCCTTCGACGCCTTGGACAGCTCCAAGCCGACCATCCGTGGCGCTTCCTCGCCATCGCCTTTCTCAGCTTGTTGCCCGCGCTATACGGCATTTTTGGCGCGGGGGGGCTCGGCTTCAAGTCCTCCTTCGACGAACTGCTTCCCGACAATAAAGACAGCGTCATCGAGGCACGAAGGGTCGGTGAGCGATTGGCCGGCGCATCGACCCTGACCGTTGTGGCAGAAACCCGCGCGCATCCAAACCCCGAGGCGCTCAAACGATTCGTCGATGCGCTCGTGCCCAAACTCGAAGCGCTCGGGCCTGACAAAGTGGGCGCCGTCGACTTCGGCGTGAAAAAAACCCAGGAATTTTTCGACCACAACAAGGTTCTGTACGCGCAACTCGAAGATATCCAAAAAGCCCACGACGAACTCATTTCACGCTACGACTACGAGGTCGCCAAAGCGCGCGGTGACTTCATCGACGACGACGACGTTCCCACGCCCCTGACCGCGGATAGCATCGAAGAAAAAATCCGTGGAAAATCAAGTGGTTCTGCCACAGACGCGGTGACCGGCCGGTATCGCGACGGCTACTATATGAACCCGGAAGGCAACTTCATCGCGGTTTTGATTCGCACATCCGTGTCGGGCAAGGAGGCCAAGGCCGAGTTTCGATCCGAGGTGGAGAATGTCGTGGCCTCGGTGAATCCAAGCCGTTTCGACCCATCGATGGAGGTGAACTACACGGGCAATTTCATCACGAGCGCGGAGGAATACGATGCGATCATCGGTGACCTCATGCAGGTGGGAGGCTGGGGCCTGGCCGGCGTATTAGGCGCCGTATTGCTGTTTTTCATGCGGATTCGAACCGTGGCGGCCATGGGCATGACCGTGATGATCGCCCTATTGTGGACCTTCGGTCTCACGCGGCTGACCATCGGCCACCTCAACTCCTCCACGGGTTTTCTGGTCAGCATCATCGCCGGAAACGGCATCAACTATTCCATCATGTTCATGGCGCGCTACCTGGAAGCACGTCGTGATGAAGCCGCCGATCCGAAAAACGCCATCCTGGTCGCCCACCGGGACTCGTGGATTCCCACGCTTGCCGGCTCCGCCACCGCGATGCTCGCCTATGGTTCGCTCGCCATCACGGATTTCCGCGGATTCAAGCACTTCGGCGTCATCAGTGGCTACGGCATGATCTTGTGCTGGTTCGCGACCTATCTCTTTTTACCCGCCATTCTCGCCGTCAGCGAACGTCTCGTCCCCTCGTTTCGAAAGACCGAAAAACCCACGGTCATGCGCGGATACTATGGCGTGCTCTTTGCCAAACTCGCCCGCTTTGCCCCACGGCCCATCGCCATCGTCGGCGCCATCATGGGCGCGGTAGCCGTCGTCGCCGCGGCTCTCTATCTCATCGAAGATCCGATGGAATACGATATGGCCAACGTACGCAACGAGCGAAAGGACCGCACTTCCGCGGGCCTATTGTCCGTGCGAGTCGATAAGGTCGTGGGACGAATGGGACAGGACGGCATGGCCATCATGACCGACCGTCTCGATCAAGTTCCCATGCTGGAAGTGGAACTCAATCGTCGATGGAAAGAAGCGCCGGAGGACTTGAAACCCTTTGAAAAGGTCGTATCCATCTTCTCGCTCATCCCCAAGGACCAGCCCGAAAAAATCAAGCTCGTGAGCGAAATGCGACAGCGTCTTCAACGAGCGCGAGACCGTGGATTCATCAACGACGCCGATTGGGAACGGTTGCAGCCTCATATTCCCGCGGAGGACTTGCAACCCATCACGGTGGAGAGTCTTCCTGAGCAAGTCGCCCGGCCGTTCACCGAACGCGATGGTACGCGAGGGCGCATCGTATTCATTGTGCCGAAGGAAGGATTCAGCGTGTGGGATGCGCATTATCTCATGCGCTGGGCGGATAGCTATCGGTCCACCCCCTTGCCCACGGGAGAGGTGATCAAAGGGTCGGGCAGCGCGGTTATTTTCGCGGACATGATAAAAACGGTGGGAGAAGATGCTCCCAAGGCGATTACGGTATCCGCGGCCGGATCGATTCTGGTGATATTGCTCGCGTTTCGTTTCCGACGACAGGCCTGGGGCGTGTTTTTGCCCTGGCTTGGTGGAGTGGCGGGATTGCTCGCTTTCCTTTACTTCGCCAATATCAAGCTCAATTTCTTGAGTTTCGTGACCATCCCCATCACCATCGGCATCGGTGCCGAATACGCGCATAACCTCATGCAGCGTTATCGAATCGAAGGTCCGGAACGCGTATACCGCGTGGTGGTGGAAACAGGCGGCGCGGTCATCTTGTGCGCGTTGACCACGACCCTCGGCTATCTCGCCCTCACCCTATCCATCAACCGCGGCATCGTGAGTTTCGGCCTCGCCGCCGCAGTGGGCGAAGTCATCTGCACGCTAGCTGCCGTATTGGTGCTCCCGGCGTTCTTGTTCTGGTTCGCCGATCGTCAGAAAAAAAGCCACAAACCAAAAGAAATCGCACCCTCGGTGTTTTCTTTCGCCGCGCGCGAACAACCCTGCCCGTCGGATAAGTAATCCCCCGCCACGCTGACAGATCCCCTCATTATTTCCTGAATTCTAAAGGGATACGAGCTGGGATTCTTGGGTGTTGATTTTGGTTCAGCCCTTGCCCCCCTTGGAGTTCCCTCAACAGTTGCCCCGGGCTACCAAACACTGGACTGGCGTTGTGCGGTGGACGATATGGGATTACCGGAATCGGTTTTGTGTGCCGTGCGCCGTGACCGTGACCGTGACCGTGACCGGTTTGCGTGGGCCGTGACCGGGACGGTGATCGTGAAGGAAAGACTCGGATAAAATGAGGGGATGGCTCAGCCCGCCACCGGTTTCTTCATCGGCTCTGTCCAGCCCTCACAGCCCACCCTATTCGGGATACAAGGGTTGAAAAACGCACCTCGAGAATCCCTTTTTGGAGTTCCATCTCCTACGGTGAGCCGAACAGTCAGGAGAACATAAGCATGGAGATGCACATCACGTTTGCCGGTGGAAAACGAGTGAATGCGGAGTGGTTGGGCCGAACGATCGCGACGGATCAAGCGCGAGAAGGGGGCGGAGACGGCTCTGCGCCGGAGCCTTATGCGCTATTTTTGGCTTCGATTGGAACCTGCGCCGGGATTTATGTCCTGGAATTCTGCCGTGCTCGCAACCTGCCGACCGAAGGCATCTCGTTGGTGCAACGTCTGGGCTTCAACCCCGTCACCCATAAACTCGAAAACGTGCGCATCGAGATTCGCCTTCCGCCGGACTTCCCCGAGAAATACAAAAAACCAGTGCAGCGGGCCGCGGACTTATGCGCCGTCAAACGAACTATCCTCGAGCCCCCCAACTTCGAAGTCGTTACGGTCGACGCCTGACCTGACGATCCGCAAGCAACCCCCGTTCGAAAAACTCGGTTCGAAGCTGGCGAGCATCGACAAAATCGATCGCTTGCATGCCCACCGATCGAGCGGCATCGCAATTGATCGGTCGATCATCGATGAAAAGAAGTGAATCCATCGGTTGGCCAAGCTCTTGCGCGGCGTGCAGGTACGCTTTCGGATCGGGTTTTCGAAGCCCCGTATGGCAAGAAACGAAGCTCCAGGCCACGAACCGCGACAGCCCCGTTCGTTGTTCGATCATCGAATACCACGGGGGATAATTCGATAGCGCATGCATCGGCACACCGGTGTCGAAAAGCTCGCTCACCAACGCCTCCATCCCATCAATCCAGGCGTAATACTGCTTCATCATGGCCTTGAAGGCATTGGTATCGAAGCTTCGTCCATCGCGAAAAAACTTGGGAAAAAACGTGGGTTCGTCGATCGAGCCTCGTTCGAATTCTTTCCAAGCGGTCGGATGTTTTTGCTCGAGAAGCTGTTCGAAAGTGAGCGAAAAAAAGGCGGGAACATGGTCATGGAAAGGATCGAAGACCAAGGTCCCCATGACATCGAAAAGCAGGGTGGAAACGCGTTTCACGGTGCGCTGCGGGTTCCGACACAAATCCCATAGGGTTCGGGCAAACCACCCGTTCCGCTTTGGCAAACACCGTTTCCACAGGCGGTGGGGTCACCCACGCGGCATAAGGCAAGGCAGGTATTCGTGGTTTTGGAGCAAACGAATCCTTCCGCGCAGGGGCTTTTTTGCGAATCCGAGGGTCCGCAGGGTTCACCCTCCACCGCGGTGCCCGGAAGAACACAAGCCGTGGTGCCGTTCGAACGCACGACCGAGCACATCAAACCTTCGGCGCAGCGGTTGTTTCCTTCGGCACCGGGAAGCAACTCACAATCGCTCGCGGGAATGCATACCGGAAGCAACAATTCGGATTCCGGATCCGCGGTCAAAGCGTCTCTCGAACGCATGATCCCGCAATAGGTTCCTTCCACGCACGATTCCGCATTCAGGCAGCAATAGGCGCGACACACGCCCACGTTGATGTCCCCCACGCACGTATGTCCTGCGGCGCAGTCGGCGGAAGAAACACAAGGCTCGTTATCGATGCCGGTTCCCGCGGCAACACACGTGGTTTCCCGTTGTCCGAAGCCATCGGCGGCCACCTGGCAAGACATTCGCTGGGGCTTGTCTTGGGGATTATCCGGGGGAGGATGCGGTTTTTCCGGCGGGGCTCCCCCCATCTTTCCACCCCCATGATCGTCATCCTTCTCGCCTGCCTCATAGGCCGCATCCAATTCAATCCCCGAACCCGCATCGATACCAGGGCCAGAGCCATAACAGTCGAGCGCACCTGGATCATCCGGGTCACAAACCAGCGTTCCACAAAGGGGATTCGAAAGCGTGGCCGTCTCGCCCACCCCATCATGACCGATGTCCGCGGTCACATCCGATACGGGGGCATCCGTTCCCGCATCCGCGTTGAAACAACCGTCGGGGCAGGTGGCGTTGGTTTCCGCCGCCTCGAGGGAACTGAGTTCACCACACGCGACCAAAAAGGTCATCGACAAGAGAAAGAGAATCGAGGTGTGTGGACGCATGCTGGCTTGCTTCTGTGCTCAGATGGCGATCAGAGAGGCCAATTTCAAATGTAGCACGGTCGTGAAAATATCCAAAGGTCGTGCCAGTCACGAATCCCTTGAAATCTAGAGGGGCTTGGTGGGAAACCCTGACTTATGTGTCAGGGGGGGAAGGTCAGCGGATATCAACGGTGCGTACCACGCGATTGCCGGCGGCGTCGGAAACACGCACGGCCACAAGACCCGAGCCGGAAGCCAAAAGGCTGCTGACGTCGAGTTCGAATCGCTCGGAACGATCGTCGAAGATCCCATCGGCGGGGAAAAAGGGAGTCCAAAGCGAGAGGTTTGGGTCCACGGCGACATCGATTCGAGCAATGGGGCCCACCCCATCGACAGCCACACCGCGGATGATTTTTCCGGCTACCGTAAGTTGTTGAATAAGTGGCGGCGTATTGTCGATGAGCACAGTTCCCGATTCGAGGGAATGCCGGAGGGTTTGGAGGGGGGGATTGGCGAGTTCGTCGGAAGCCTCGACTTTGACTCGGTAGGTGCCTTCCGGAAGCCCTGCGGTATCCCACTCGTAGCTCGTTTTGGTGAGGATTTCGTGAGCGGGCAAAATGGGCCGCCAGACGGTGGCGTCTTCGAATCGATAAAACAGGCGGAAACGAAGCGAGTCGTTGTCCGGGTTGTTGACTTTCCAACTGAGTTTGAGTTTGGACTTTGCTTCGGCAAGGTCGCCGCCGGATTCGGGGACAGAGTCTGATTTTTTGGTGTCCGAGGAGCCAGGCTCGCCCACCGTCACGGAAGTCACGACGGCGCGCGCGTTATCCGTTACGAAATACGCGGTGATTTCCCGGACTATGGCGGAAGGATCCCGAGAGAAGCGCGCTCGGATCTGAAGATATCGGGCCGGAGGAGAAGCCATTTTGGAAGGCGCCGCCATCGCGGGACTCCAAGGAGACCAGGAAGCATCTGGTTTTTCCGTGTTACCCGTGCGTGTCGATAACTCCACCGGACCGGTGGCTCGCCACGTCAACTGTCCAAAGGTGGCACGCAAACCGGCGTCGAGAACCGCGCTATTCCACACGGATTCCGTGCCGCCCACCGCACGGATTGGATGAAATACGGCGGGATCGGTGGTTGCCACGAACCTCGTGTTCCCCGCCAATACCATCGCCCCTACCTGGCGCTCCGGCGTATCCGCCACCAACATCGATGTATGCGCATCATCCACCGCATAGACTTCGCCGTCTTTGGCCGTTCCCACATAAGGAATGCCGTCGTCGCCAAGCGCCAACGCCTGAAAGTGTGAATCCGCGTTGAAAAGCAATTCCTCCGCACGACCGTGGGTATCAAAACGCACCAAACGACCCTTGCCGGGTTTGGGCACGACACGGTCCGACTTGCTGGCGCCAACGGATTTATCCGCGTTCGACTGATTCGTTCGTGGAATGATGGGCGGCGTTTGATGCTCGTTGGCGATCGCAAATAGACGCCCGTCTTTGGCTAGCGCCAGCGCTTTGACATCGTCTCCGGGAAAGTCGTACATCACGGTTGCCCTTCCGGGACCGGTGATTTTGTAGAGCAAAGCGTTGCCGCTCGAGCCGGCGTACAAGGTGCCATCGGGCGCGGCCACCAGAGAGATGAGGTGAGCTTCGTCGCTGTCGAAATGAACTTGCGCGCTGCCATCGGCGCCAAGGCGAAAAAGCTTTCCCTCCGGACCAGTGGCGGCAAATACAGCTTTGGATTTGGGGTCGAGGGCCAAGGCCCATACGTGTTCGGTATCCGGCAAAGAAACGAGTTCTTTGGCGGCACCTTGCCCTTCGAGAACGAAGACTTTTCCGTTGGGAATCGTGCCGGCGATGACTTT
>ENA-UOWE01005139-UOWE01005139.1-activated-sludge-metagenome-genome-assembly--contig:-NODE-5139-length-12112-cov-5.354732_pt1 | contig 12112 bp, 8 predicted proteins | sample MGYA00249841_ERZ761562 | MGnify/ENA primary metagenome ERZ761562 (study PRJEB28883, sample SAMN05720200) | activated sludge metagenome | isolation source: Anaerobic digester | place: Japan... | reverse complement strand
AAGAATGGGGATGGAAACCTGCATACGATATGGATGCCATGGTTAGAGATATGCTTCAAGTGTTAAAGGCTAAACACGAAAAAGGTCTCTTTTAACACCTTTTTAACTTTACTGTTTTTATAATTCGATTCTTTAAGCTAATTTTGAACAATTTATAATTAGCCATTACATGTCTATTGAAGTAATTAATGTATCGAAATATTACGGCGAACAAAAAGCCTTAGATAATGTTTCATTTAAGGTTGAAAAAGGCGAAATTTTTGGATTTTTGGGACCCAACGGAGCCGGCAAAACGACCATGATGAAAATTATTATGGGCATTATTCCCCCCAACGAAGGGCAGGTGTTGGTAAACGGAATGGATATTTTAAACGAAAGCATTGAAGTGCGTAAGCAGATAGGTTATTTGCCCGAAAACAATCCTTTATATATGGATATGTATGTTAAGGAATACTTGACTTTTGTGGCTTCTATTTATAAAATTAATAATAAATCGAGCAGAGTAGCCGAAATAATTGAACAAACAGGCTTAGGAGTTGAGCAACATAAATTGATCGGTTCTTTATCAAAGGGTTATAAACAACGCGTCGGCATTGCTCAAGCTCTTATTCACAACCCGTCTGTGTTGATTTTAGACGAGCCAACCAGTGGTTTAGACCCCAATCAAATTATTGAAATCAGAAATTTGATTGCTCAGGTTGGAAAACAAAAAACAGTTTTGCTCTCAACACACATTATGCAAGAAGTTGAAGCCATTTGCAAAAGAATAATTATTATTAATAAAGGGAAACTTGTAGCCGATAACAACAAAGAATCGTTGCAAGAATCTATGATGGACAAAGAAAAATTTGTCATCTTTGTTGAATTTGATAAAACGGTTGCTTTAGATGATTTATCTGCTATTAAAGGCGTAAAAAAAGTCAAATCGTTAAAAAAGATGCAGTTTATTATTGATGCAGAATCCGATGTTCGTCCACTTATTTTTCAATTTGCAGTAAAGAAAAATATTACGGTTTTATCGTTGCAGCGAAAAGAAAAAAGTTTGGAAGAATTGTTTCACGAACTAACCAGAGAATAACGACCAAAGTTATTGCATTTAGCATTTTTTTATCAATCAAAAAAATATTATTTTTGCTGTCCTTTTAATAAATAATAAATTATGGCAATACAGATGGAAAAACCACGCATTCATGTTAAAACTAAAAATTTACAAGCATTGTTTGATTATTGTATTGAAAGTAAAACTGAATTTACCGTTATTCCTAAAAATGCTAACGATACATGGGAAATTGAACTTGCTATAAAATCAATAATGGATGCAATTAAATGGGGAATGTATTTAAAAGCAAATAAAATAGACTTAGTTGAAAATCCATTGTTAGATTCAGGTATCAATGCTCCTGCTAATTCTGCTGCCAAAGCACAACAAATTTCGGTTAAGCCTAAAAACACGAAAAAAAATACAAAAACAGAACAAGCACCTAAATCGTTATTTGTAGAACCTGTTGAATCTACAGAAGATTCATTAACAAATTTGAATACTGAAACGGAACCTTCAGAAGAATTATCACTCTTATCATTTGAAGAAAACAAAAATCAACCCCAACAAAATGAATTATTTTAAACTCTTCTTTTTAATAATCATACTATTTTTTTGTACAGGTGAACTAACTTATTCACAGGAAAAAAACACGTTAAAGGGAGTTGTTTTAAGTCAAAAAGAAGAGAAGGGGATACAATATGCCAATATCCGTATAAAAGACAGTCCATACGGAACCACCTCGGATGAGGCGGGAAAATTTGAATTTTCGTTCCCAAACCAATTTTTAAATGATACATTAATAATAAGCTGTATTGGTTATAAACAAGTTGCTTTACCCGTCAAAAACCTTAACCTTAAACAAAATCAACATTTTGAACTCGAAGATTCATTGATTTTGCTCAATGAAGTGATTGCCATGGCATATGATTTTATTGACGCACTCAAATGGAAAACCAAAAAAGACGATAAAAGTAAATTATACTTGACCTTTGCTACGCGCGAAATTCAAAATGCTGCAAATTTTATCAGCATTCTAAAAGAAAATTTTGGAAAAGATTATAAACTTAAAAGTAATTTTATTCGCTGGAAAAAGGTAAAAATTCCGGAAGTAGGAGAAAAAATAACCTTTGTAGTAGCATGGTTTCGTTGTCCATATTGCCCTGATGCCGAAAATATTACGGTAACGATAGATGTTATGGACAAAAAAGACAATAGTCTCGTTGAAAATGCTGCTTATACAAAAAAGCTTGAAAAATATTTTCAAAACCTTTTAGATAAAACATTTGCTCAGGGAGTGGATTACAGGCAAATAGAAACCCGTGATTCAATAGCCTATCTTAAAAAATCGACCGAACCATATACAGGACAGTGCTACGGATATTACGAAAATGGGCAAAAAGGTTTAAGAGGAGCTTATACCAATGGAGTACGCGATGGTTTGTGGGAATATTGGTATAGTAATGGTCAAAAGAAAGTGGAAGGAAAATACAAAATGGGCGAAAAAACAGGTCTATGGTTGTATTGGTATCCTTCGGGGCAGCTTAGAATAAAAGCAAATTACCAAAACAACGAAATGGATGGCGTAAATATATGGTATTACGAAAACGGACAAAAAAAGAAAGAAGCTAAATTTCGAAATGGTGTATATTTAGAGAAAACCGAGTGGGATGAAAAAGGAAATGTAATCGAAATTCGTAACTTTTTAAAATAAAATAATCAATTCGGGCCCTATAGTTCAACGGATAGAACGGAAGTTTCCTAAACTTTAAATCCAGGTTCGATTCCTGGTAGGGTCACTTTTTAAAGAGTTTTAAAAAAAAACTTTTCTTTGATTTATTATATTGCGATTCAAGTGCTTCCATACTTTCGTCGGTTAATATTTGCCATACCTTGCCCCATTCTATAAAACCTCCCAAGTTTCGGTCGTCAATATAAATATCGGCATTAATCTTTCTGGGCAGTCCATCACTGGGCTTTTCTTCGGGATAATTATTGTTTACAGCATAAAACTCAACACCATGCGCTTTACAAAAATTTACTGCCTCGTCCAATTCTCTTCCGGTTCTGTATGTCCATAAAATTATTTGATGGCCGCGTTTTTGAAGTTGTTTTAACGTCTCAAAAGCAAATAGTTTTTCTTCACCAATTTCCGGATACTTATTTTCAACTATGGTACCGTCAAAATCTACTGCTATCTTCATTTGTAATATCTTTTAGTTTAATACTTAGGACATGGAATAATCACTTTTCTGGTCTTTTTTTTCATCCGTTGGTCTTGGTTAAATTCATAAACCAACGAGAATTCGTGCGAACCGTATGTATTTGCAATGAGTCGTGAAATAGTAACATCATATGAATATCCAATTTTAATGTCTTTCCAAACATAACCAACATTAAATATTATGGCATCATTATTTTGATAACCGGCTTTATATCGCTTTAATAAAGGAATGCCTCTATACCAAAACCCAAGTATTATAGGAGTCCTAATCCAGTATGCCCCTAAGTCAATTTGGTCAAATTTTCCTTGTGAACGATAATGTATCCAAGCATTGACACTTTCTTCGTTATAGATACTTGTTTTGCCGTTTAAAAAGAATTTGTGTCCGCCAAATAATGTATATTTTTTGGGAATAGTGCTATAGCCGTCTATTATGGACTGGTTCGGCTCTAACATATGGTCCCAGGTAAAACCGAACCAATTTATTTCGGAATAAATCATAAAAGAACTTGCAAAATCTATATAACCTACTTGTTTTAGAGGAGGAACTTCGACAGAACCTCCGGCTACACCCGATAAAGTTAATTGGTCGTTAAATACAAGCCTGTTGAAATCGATGGTTCTATTTGTTCTGTATATATGAATGGCAGGCCGAATATGATAAATTTTAAAAATACGAAATTGATAGGTATATTGAACACCAATTTGCATACTTCCGAGTCGTCCTTGTCCGGCAACGTCTTTCATAAGTAAAAGCCCCATACCACTGTTAAGAGTAGGAATAAAGTGGTCTAAAGAGATGGTTGAAGTAAAAAAAGAACCCGGAATGCCTGGCCATTGATCGCGAATGTCGGTTATAAGCCTTGTGCCTTGCGTACTTCCTGCAAATGAAGGACTTAAATAAAGAGAATTTGCATAAAATTGTGAAAAATGGGGGTCTTGTGCAAATAATCTTGTTGAAAATAAAACGATGAATAAAAACAATATTATAGATTTCATTCTTTACTTATAGGTTTTAAAATGATCGTTTTAAATAAATCTTCAAATTGCAAACGTTCTTTTAAGTCAATTTCTGTTGAGAATGGATAATAATTTTCGGCTTCCACAATCATTTTGTATTTTTTGCGTGGCAGTAATACCATAATGTACTTGCCATTTTGAGAAGTGCGGTAGATTCCTTGCAGTTCTTTAGTATCAAAATCGATAACGGTAATGGTTGCTTTTATTGGGCTAATCTCAGGCTCTTGTGTCATAATGGTTCCTTTTAAAACCAGGCGATTGGTTTGAGGGTCAATGATTTCTCCTTTATAAATATCCATAGAACCGTTTCCTTCGTCGCGATTGGATGACAGATAAAAAGTTTTTCCATCAAACGTTGCTATAAAATATAAGTCGTCTAAAACAGAATTTATGGGTAATCCTAAGTTTTCAGGTGCTGACCAGTTGCCGTTTTCATCTTTAATGGAATAAAAAATATCAAACCCGCCCATGTTTTTATGTCCTTGTGATGAAAAATATAACGTAACTCCATCCGGATGGATAAAAGGTGATTCTTCGTCGTATGGTGTATTAATAGTAGGTCCTAAGTTCATAGGTTTGCTCCAGGTACTGTCGGGCATTCGGGTTATTCGATAAATATCTTTACCGCCGTATCCGCCTTCGCGGTTGCTGGCAAAATAAATGGTATTCATGTCTTGGGAAATGGTTAAAGATGTTACCACGCTGTTATTTTCAAAAATCGGAAAATCGATGGGTTTGGGTTCTGTCCAATTACCATCTTCCAGTTTAGAAACTAAAATTAAACCACTAACTAAATCGGGCGAAGTTCTAAAAATATACATTTGTTGTCCGTCCTTTGAAATGGCTACGGTAGCATCGTGTAGCTCAGTATTCAGAGGGCTGCCGATATTTTTTACATCACTCCAATTTCCATTTGATTTGTGGGCGAAATATATGTCTTCAAAGTATTCGTAATTTGCATCTAATTTGTTTCCGGTTGAGCCTTTTCTGCGACTTGTAAAATAAATGGTGTTTTCGTCAGGTGATAGGAGAGGACAATATTCTGCAAAAGGTGTGTTAATTCCATTGTTCATATTGCTTATGGTAGCATTTGACTTTGTAAGTTGCATTTCTTTGGCATTGAGTGATTTCTGCATATAGAAAAGAATATCATCTTCGCTTACGTCTTTATTCTCTTTGCTGTTTCGGCATTCTTGATAACATTCAAGGGCTTTGTTAAATTTTTGTTGAGCATGGTATAATCTGCCAAGATAAAAATAGGCAGCCGGATATTGATTTTTAGCTTTATCAAAATAATTGAATGATTCTTGCGACTCGCGTCGTACCTTAAAAATACAAATTCCCAATTTATAGGCCACATCTATATTGGTACTATCCATGGCATATAACTCACTGAAAAGTGGCAATGCAGTTGAGAAATTGTCATATAATATTTCTCTGTTTGCTTTTTCAAGCTTATTATAATAAATTTTGTTATGCTTTTGTCCCCATATAAATCCGGTTGACAAAAGAATATATAAAACAATGAATGTTGTTTTCATATTAAGAATATATTTTATATGATTTTTATTTCTATTCATCTTTTTTATTATCTTAAAAGTGTTACATCTCCTGCTTTTAAGAAAGATTGCCCATTAATAAATTTTCCTTTCACTTTCCATACATATACGTCTTGTTTGCATAATTCGTTACGATAATAACCATCCCAACCGATATTTGGGTCGGTACTTTCAAAAATTAGCTCACCCCATCTGTTAAAAATACTAAGCTGATATTGATCTACACCAACAAATATCGGATGAAATACGTCGTTGTTTAAATCATTGGGATTATATTTTCCGCCATTCGGACCATTTGGATTGGGGGTAAATGCACTGGGAAATTCTATTTTGCCGGCAGATTTTGCTACAACTGCTCTAAATATAGTAAATGTATCAGGGCATTGATACGTGTTATTTGCTATTAGTTGAATGTCATATTCACCTTCTGAAGTATAAAAATGTTTAGGGCTTTCATCTGTAGCAGTTATTCCATCACCAAAGCTCCACAGATAAGAATTTGCGTTTTGCGATAAGTTAAAACACTGTACTCCCTGTTCAGGAATAAAGACAACCGATGGACTCACCGTAAAATATGCTGTAGCATTAGGAAATACATCTATACTTCCGGCATTATAACTATCTTGACCTCCGGGACCGGTAGCAATGAGCGTAACAGTATAACTTCCAGTCGTTGAGTAGGTATAAATAGGATTAATTTCATTCGAACTGTTGCCATCGCCAAAATCCCATAAATAATTGGTGGCAAAAAGACTTTGATTGCTAAAATTGACAGTAAGTGGCTGACAACCCGATGCGTAGCTGGGTTCATAGTGTGCAATCGGAACCGGTGGAACAAATGTAATATTTAAAGCAGTTGTATCGCTGCAAAAAGGTGAGTAGGCTATCAGGCTAACTTGATAATTGCCATAATTAGCATACGTATGTTGATGCGGTTCCATAAGGGTAGAAGAAGTGCCATCACCAAAATTCCATAAATATTGCCATGTTCCTGATGTAGTATTGTCAATTATTATGGTTTGATTTGGATAATGCAATACTGTAGAATCAACAACGAATGACGCAACAGGGACTGCATATACGGTTATGTTTTTAGTAAAAGTAGCGTCGCAACCATAACTTGATGTAGCCGTAAGGTGTACAGGATACGTTTGCGTTCCGGTTGTGTTGTTGATGAATAAATGATTTGGTTCGTAAGTAGTTGAAGTTGAGCCGTCTCCAAAATTCCATAAATATGTGGACGCATTGAGTGAGTGGTTATTAAATTGAATATAAAGAGGACTACAACCTGCACTATCGCTTGTAAATTGTGCTACTACTCTCGGATAAACCTGAATAGATAACTGAGTACTGTCTTTGCATCCAAAATTATTTTGGGCAATCAGCCAACAAGTATAATTTACGCTTGAACTGGTTATGTTGTCGTAAAGATGATTGGTAATAACATTCGGATTGGTAGAGCTTGTATTGTCGCCGTAATGATAAATAAATGAATTGGCACCATGGGAATTATTGGTAAATTGTGCATTGTACGGAGCACATCCTGTGGCATTAGTAACTGTTAAATTGGCTGTTGGACTTGGGTAAACGCTAAGAGTAGATTGCATTGTGTCTTTGCACCCATATGATGAAGTAACAATAAGGCTTACGTTATAATTTTGTTGGTTAGTACTTGTGTTTACAAATGTGTGATTGGGATTTTGTAATGTAGAGGAATTTCCATCGCCAAAATCCCATAAATATGTAACGTTTTGTGATGAATTGTTATTGAAATTTACAGTTAATGGAGAACATCCATTTGCGGGTGTCGAAAACAGTGCCGTAACATTGGGATATACGGTTACAGGAACAACAAAACTATCTTTACAACCGAAAGAATTGGTTACGCTAAGCGAAACATTAAATTGTTGAGTAGAATTACCGATATTTTGGAAAATATGTTGTATTGATGAGGCATTGTTTGATTCTTGATTTCCATCGCCCCAATACCATGTTGATTGTAAGACGTTTTGTGATTGATTATTAAAATTATATAAAGCTGGGCTGCACATTTCAATCGCTTGATAATTAAATTGGGCTGTTGGCTTAGGATTTACTGTAATAGTAGTGTGGGCAGTATCGCTGCATCCAAAATAGTTGGTTGCTATAAGTTGTACATTATATAGTTGAGCATTTTGACCGGTATTGATATATTGATGTTGAACAATGTTATTCCCTTGAAGATTCACTCCATCGCCAAAACTCCAAATGTACAGTTGAGCACCGGGTTCTGTTTGAAAATCAATTAGTGCAGGTGAACAAACTTCGGTTGGTTGAGCTGTTATGGTATAATGTGGATCTGGGAAAACGGTAATATATTGAATGGCAGTATCAGTGCATCCAAAAATATTTGTTGAAATCAGTTTTACGGTATAATATTGAATTAATGTAGAATTATTGATAAATGTATGATTGGGATTAAAAAGTGTTGATTGCTGCCCATCGCCAAAATCCCATAAATAGCTTACTGCACCGATGGAAGTATTATTAAATTGAACATTTAATGGGCTGCATTGCGGTTGAGCATTGTGAGAAAATTGAGATACGGGTAATGGGTGAACAATGAGATGCGATGATGTTGTATCGGTACATCCATATTGTGATGTTGCTATAAGTTGAACAGAATACTGTACATCGTTGTTGGTAGAGTTGTAAAATGTATGAGAAGGGTTTGTATTTGTTGATGTTGAATTGTCAGAGAAATTCCATTGATAGCTCGTTCCAAATTGACTGGTATTCTGGAATTGAATTAAAAAAGGGCTGCATCCATCTGGATGGTCGGGTAAAAAAGATGCAATGGGAACTACATCAAAATTAATGGTAACATAATCTGTGTCGTTGCAATCATTTCCATTTGATTCAATCCATTGTAAAACAAAGCTACCATAACTGTCTGACTGAATTTGTGTATTGGGATTATGTATGTCGGAAAAGGTGATATTCCCTAATCCGGAATAATACGACCATGTTCCAATGCCCATGCTTGGAATGGCATTTAATACAGTTGTTTTACCGCAAAGACTATCATCTATCCCTGCATTAGCAGTGGGTGTTTCAATAAAATGGATAGTAACCGTATCATTAGAAGTACATCCATAGCCATAAATTTCTTGCCATTGAAATGCGTATGCTCCATATTGACTTACGTTTACGTCGGTGTTAAATAAATGAGCGTTTTGAAAATTTGCAGTTCCAGGACCATTGATTAAGGACCAAGTGCCGGTACCTATGCTTGGAATTGCTTGCAATACAAAATGTTTACCACATATACTGTCGTCTAAACCTGCATTAGCATGAGGTACATTTGAAATTTGAATGGTTAGGTTATCGGTTCCACTGCACCCTAAATTATCTTGAACAAAAAAATTCAATGTATAAGTTCCTGCTTGCTGAGCTAAAAATACTGGTGTAGAGGTATTATTGTTAGACAAAAGGCTGTCGGCTCCTGTCCATAGTTGGGTCGTATAATTTCCGGTTCCTCCATTCGGATTACCGTTGAGTGGAATAGGCATGCCAACACAACCCTGAGCAGGATCGGGGGTAATATTTGCTGTTACCGATGCAACATGGATGGAAACGTTCTGCTGTCTCCAACAACCGTTAACATCCGTTACTCTGTATGTTAAATTATAATTGCCCGGTACATTGCAAACAAAATAAGGGTTCGGTATATTTGTCGCACTTAAATAAGCTGTGCTTCCTGTCCATAGATGACCTGCTATAGCTCCATCTCCCGGAGTTGGATTTGCATTTAAAAAAATAGTGTCGCCAGGGCAGACCGTTAAATTGGTTCCGGGTTGCATGTTTATAGTAGGCCGGGCAAAAACTGTAATTTGTATTGTTCCTACACCTGTGCAACCATTACCATCGGTTACAGAATAGGTAATGGTATGAGTACCGGCTCCTGCTGTAGCAGGGTCAAATGTTCCATTTGTTGCATTGGTTATTCCAGGGCCTGACCAAATACCTCCACCGGTAGCAGCATGAAGCGTTACAGAAGGGTCGTTAATACAAAAGGGTCCGGCCGGTTGTATGGTAGCATCGGGGTAGGGCACAATTAAGATAATGGCAGTAGTTGTTATAGGCGGATGATCGCCATTTACAGGGTCGGCAGGAGGTCCTGGTATGTTTGGGTCATCGTATGGGTTGCAGTAATTCCAATTTCGTAATGTAACTTCAAAAAACTGTCCTACTAATGCTGTATTCGGAGAATATACCGGCAAACTGACGTTATTGGGCGGTTGAGGCCCATATACCGGTCCGGGTGCAGGAACCACCGCTCCGTAGTATGGATAGGTTTGAGCAATACCATTTACCAAAACATTGTTGATGGTGTAATTTGTGCCATAAACCCATTGTGTCCAGCGTGTTGGGTCGTTCGGGTTGTCGTTTTCGACCGGCGGAACACAATTCCAAATGCTTGCATCCTGAAAAACAACAGTTCCGTCATTTCCGACGCAAATAGGATAAACTTGTGGGTTAATTTCTAAATGACCTCCATTATAGCAATCAATATCCCAAACGGTTACATTTTGTTGTTGAATACTGCTGGTACAAAGAACTCCATTAACTCGTAACGTGGCTTCGGGGCGATAATTACAACGCGGTCCACCTTGAGGATAAACATGAACAACGGTTGCTTTCCATTCTTTTAATGGCACACTTGTATTGGTAGCTGCAACAATTTCAACGGGATTTCCATCGTCCCAATTAAAAACTATCTCAACCGGAGTTCCAACATTGTTTACGCCTCGATATGTAACTTCCCAACTAACTGTAACAGGTGCACATAGCTTATCGGGCAACATATCGTTGGCTTTGGAAGTTATATTACAATCTTGAGAAAATAAAGATAATTGTATAAAAAACAGAAAACTTAGTATGGAAAAAAATCTCAACATTTATTTTCTTTTTTTACGATGAGGAGCGAATTATGTTTTTTTATATGGCTTTTAATTATTAACAATTATAAATGTGTTAAAGAATATAAAATGGCTTCCATTTGCCAAACAAATGGTTTTTTATCGTCTTTTGGGGCATAAACATAACCTTCTGCACATACAAGTTTATTGTTTTTTACAACAGTGGCAAAATTAACGAAAGGACCACCCATGAAATCATTTTCTACTCGCCATAAGCCACGTATTTCATAAATAAAATTACCATTTAGTTCAAATCTTTTTTCGCTGGGTGGATAATTGTATTCGGTTGTCATATATGTTCCTTGTAAGGGGCCGGGTATGTATTTTTTTAGAACTGAATCGCGAATAGCTAAAATTTTTGTTGTATTAAATATTGAGGTATCATTATAAGGAATGGAATATACAAATATTCCCTGACTCATATAGGGAGTTTCAGACGAAATCCAAATGAAGTTTGTAGTATCTAGGTTTAATTTGTAACCATTGGGTATGATTAAGTCAATACCAAATTTATGAATGGGAGTAATAAGGCTTTTTTCCCTAAATTTTGTATAAACTTGTTTTAGTCTTGTGCGTTCTTCGCTTAAAATAAGTTCTTTTATTTTGTTGCCATTGAGTTGAATAAGTTTAGTCATAGCTTTTATGTCTTTGGCAACTAATTCAATAATAAGCTGTGGTTTTGCCCAGCGATCGTTCGTCTTGCGAATAAATGTGCTATCTGAGTTCGGATTAAACGATATTTTGATAATATTTCTATTGGATTGGAAAATATCGTTAAAGTTTTCTAAAGGTACCGGGTACAGCGAGAATGTAGGTTCGTCTTGAGGTAATGCAGGATAATCTTGCATGAGCGAATTTTTAAGTGCATCGCCAACTTCGCCGTTCCAAACTTGTTTTTCAATTACAACGATAACTTCGCCGGGTTTCCCTCCAGAGTTGGGTAATAAATCTTTTTTATTTCCACATGCATACGCTAATATGCTGATTAACAAAAAAATAATATTTTTTTTCATACCTATATTATTAGGTAGCGAATGTAATGAAAAAAGACAAGGAGAAAAAATGTAAAATACCAATTATCAAATCAAACAATAAAAAAGAACAATTTAGCTGAATAACTTTTTTAAGCCTCAAAAATATTCGATTATGAAGTTATTTTTAATTTCTAAATTTTATTTTTTTCATTACCTTTAAGCCTATTTAAAATAAAAGAATATGAGTTTAAAAGTAGGCGATAAAGCTCCTTATTTTGAGGGGGTTGACCAAAACGGAAACACTATTAATTTGGACCAATATAAAGGTAAGAAAT
>ENA-UOWE01005134-UOWE01005134.1-activated-sludge-metagenome-genome-assembly--contig:-NODE-5134-length-12122-cov-11.776995_pt1 | contig 12122 bp, 10 predicted proteins | sample MGYA00249841_ERZ761562 | MGnify/ENA primary metagenome ERZ761562 (study PRJEB28883, sample SAMN05720200) | activated sludge metagenome | isolation source: Anaerobic digester | place: Japan... | reverse complement strand
ACTACATCATCCACGTCCGGAAGGATGTGCTGGACGAGGAAGACGGCCCGATGCTGCAGCACGGGCTCAAGGAATTGCATAATGCACGGATTATCCTGCCCCGCGCGGAGCATCACTGGCCGAACAGGGATTATCTGGACAGGCGGTATCAGAAGTTTCTGGCCTATGCCTAGAAAAAGAGAGAAAACAGGGCCTGGGGTACCGAAGGGTTCTGTCCAGAGGTGAGCATGTGAAAGCGGGATAAATGGGGTCGGGTGTCCTGTATTTAAACATGTCCGGCTTGTATCTCCTACATGCGCGGGCCCCGTGTTTCCCGTCGCCCTGGCCATGAGCACGTCATCCCAATAAGGAGCGTTCTTCGTGTACGATCACGTCCTGGATCCCGACAGTCAGGTGGTTCTGTTGCTCTGCGGAAGCTTCGTGCGGGGGCCGCAGGACGTGCAGCCGCTGACCCCCTCCGAATACAATTCGCTTGCAGACTGGCTGAAAGAAATGGGCCTGCGGCCATCCGTCCTGCTGTCCGCGGAGGGGACCGATCGGTTGCGGCAAGGCTTTACAGGAAGAGCGGATAGAATGATCAGCCTCCTGCAGAGAGGGGCAGCCCTGGCCATGGCCGTGGAAGGCTGGACGAACCGCGGGTTGTGGATTATCAGCCGCGCCGAAACCGGTTACCCCGCGCGGTTGAAAAACCGCCTGGGCAAAACGGCGCCTCCTCTGCTCTATGGGGCGGGGAACAGGGAGCTGCTGGATTCGGGCGGCCTTGCCGTTGTGGGTTCCCGAAACGCAGACGATATCGCCCTGGAGTTCACCCGTTACATTGCCGAGAAGTGTGCAAAGGAAAATATACGGATTGTGTCCGGCGGGGCGCGTGGAATCGACAAGGAGGCGATGCTCGAGGCGATCAAGAAGGGCGGGACGGCGGCCGGGGTGTTGAGCGACAGCCTTGAGAAGGAGGCCCTGTCGGGGAAATACAGGCATGCCATCCGGGAGGGAAAGCTGGCTCTGGTGTCTCCGTATCCCCCGGGCGCCGGGTTCAGCGCGGGCAATGCCATGGGCCGGAACAAGCTCATCTATGCTCTTGCCGATTACGCCATGGTGATCAGCTCCGATGTAAAAGGCGGCACCTGGGCCGGGGCCATCGAGAACCTCAAGAAGAAGTATGTGCCGCTCATCGTTCGCAGGAGCCCCGCAGTGCCGGAGGGGAACGGGAAGCTCATCGAACAGGGAGGCACGGCATTCGAGGAAGAATGGCTGACGAAGGATTTCAGATTGGGGGACTGGTTGAAGGGGCTGAACCGTGACGCCCGCCCGGACGCCGACCGGGGCCTCTTCTCATCTGAGTCGGAACCGTCGCAGGCCGTCGCGGGGGTCCAGGAGACATTTGCCTATTTCGAGCCGGACGTGAAGGAGAGAAGGGGATCCGCCGCTGCCGTCGATACGGAAGATTCGTGGCCCGCTGTGCGGCTCATGCTGCTGGATCACCTGCAGTGCGAGATGACCGAGAAGGCGCTTGCCGAAAAGCTAAAAGAAATGCCGACGCAGGTCCGCGCATGGCTGAAGCGTGCCGTGGCGGAAAAGTCGGTCGTCAAACGGGTCAAGCCGGTCAGGTACATCGCCTCAATCTGCGCCATGCAGATGAGCCTGGATTACGAGTAAGAAGGAAAAGCAAGGCATTGCGCTATGCCGCTTCCTGAAACGCACGAGACTCACAGTTGAGGCGAACGATTGCCGGGGTACGGCAATCTGTCCGGGAATCCCCAACCGGTGATCCCAACGAGCAGTCTATAAAACAGGCTGTCATCCTCCCCGTCCTCCGTGACCTCTCCTGGCCGATTGACGAGCCGAAGATCGTATTTCCCGAATACCCCGTGCCTGGCGGTAGAGTAGATTATGCTTTGTGTCATCAAAATCATCCGGTAATACCGATTGAAGCCAAACGATACAGCCTGAAAAAGGGGACTGTCCCCTTTTTCCTGCCCCTGCTCCATTGTCTGCCGTATGCTGTTCTTTGTACCGTGCGGCCATGCACCCGCTATAGGTTAATCGGCAGCTGACAGGTAACCGAGAGTGAATGAGGTGTGAAAATGAGAAAGGCTGTTGTTCTTAAATCAAAGGACACTTTTATAGCTGAGTTTGAACGTTGTTGTCGGGAGTACAGACATTTGAACATTGCTGTTGCATGGTGCGGCAGTCCAGCTAAGACTCTCCCGCACATGTTGCTCGAGAATTTCAAGGGCTCAGTGAAAGTAATAGTAGGTGTTGCTTTCAATCATACGCATCCCGATGTCTTTCAGTGGCTCACGGATGATGTTGGTGCAGATCTTCGTGTCTTCAGAGACGATGGCGATGTGTTCCATCCAAAGATTTACCTCTTCCGGGACAAGGAGCGATATGCCCTGTTCATAGGCAGTTCGAACCTTACTTATAGCGGCTTCTACACGAATTATGAAACCAACTGCTTAATTGAGGGAACCAAAGACGCCAAAGACATAGTTGCACTGGAATCTACCATAGCTATTTGGCGTTCACCAACCCTGTCTTTCAAGCCATCAACGAAATGGATTGATGGCTATCGCAATCGATACAAGAATATTTTGCAGAAACAACGCAAACATGGAATGCGCACAATGCAAAGATCCGAAGAGGAAATCTCGCCGGCTAGCTGGCTTCAGCATTCAACATGGGAAGTCTATTACAAAAAAGTGCTGGCAGGAGTAAAGGAAAGTGGGCGGGACTGTCAACGCTATCATGATGTTCTTGATGCGGCAGCACGAGAGTTGCCGGTTCCATGGAAAACAGAATATTTCAAGGATATTGAGAAAAGACGTATTTTGGGGGGCATTGATCAATATGGTTGGCTAGGTCATGTTGCTGCCTCTGGGCAATTTCGTAAGTTGCTGGCAAATGGCACACCCAAGCAATGGAAAACAATAGTAGATTCGATAAATTCAATAAACCGTCTCAAGCCACCTATTCTGTGGCCTAAACTGCAAGCGCACCTTCGAATGCTGACATCTTTAGGACCATCCATGAGAGTCTGGGGGCGCCTCCTTTGTATTACTCACCCAGATCTCTTCTGTACGATTTCGGCCCCATCTGTGCGAAAAAAACTCTCGCATACGCTCGATGTGCCCCAACATCAATTTGACAAAGCAGAGGGATACGTACAACTGATTAGACTGATACATTCATCACCCTGGTTTAACTCGCCTCGACCGAATAATAATGAGCAAGTTGCCATCTGGAGGAGACGCGCGGCATTTCTTGACGGGATATTCTATAATGAGAAGTAATAACTGCGGATATGAAAATGCAGTGTGATCTCAATCTGAGAATGATTCATCTAGATGCCTCGCATTATTGTAACTACGAGAATAACTCCGGCCAGCAATGCGCTCGAAAGGCTAAACGACAGAATAAATCTGATTTTATTATGAAGAAGTTCGACTTTATCTTGTTGCAGCTGCATACGATCAGTCATTTTCTTGATATTCGACTGTAGTTGCTGGATATCATTAATAGTAATCTCGATTTTCTGCTTCATGCATTCGTTCTGAACGTCCACCTGGCTGACCTGCTGTTGTAAATAATCTGAAATTCTAACAACATTGTCCCTGATCTTGAAAACATCTTCATGTATCTGCTCGAATTTATGGCACATGTCATTTTGTTTAATCTGCTCCTGTAGGACTCTGATCTGCTCCGCCATGCTAATCGGATCTTCACCTAGTGTCCTTTTCATTATTTCCTGAATTACGTCGTTTGTTTTTCGTGTCAGAATGCTTTCAGGGGGCTCCATTTCAACATTTCTCCTTATTGTAATTCAGGAACATTTTGTATATTCCACCAAGCGCAGATAGTGCCGACTTGTACTCATCAATGCCGATCTCAATGTTCCCGCGGCTAATGTGGGTCCATGAAGGAAGTGTTTTCTGAAACACATGATCAGTTATCATGGCGATCCAAGCTTCAAGATACTGACGTAGTATGTCCTCGTTTCTTTCAGAAGAATTTTTTGCATCATTTATGGCACTGTCCCATTGAGAATAGAAGCTGCTCATCCCAATTTTTGACTTTAACCAGTTCCAGCTTCGTTTCAAACGACCTGCGTGTTCATAGTCAGACTGAATACGAGAAAGTGACTTATACAAACTCTGGGCAATGCTTTTGAACGGTTGCCGCGCCTTCAGAGCTTTGTCAGAGTTCGGGAAGGGTTCATAAGCATGCAGTGGTAGACCTGCGAGCCAATCTTCTCTGACGGATAATTCGGCTTCCTCCGCCGACGCTCTGAGCTTCATGCCCTTTAGGACATCTTTTAGACCATGACTTAATCTGGCAGATATCTTTGCGTGTCTCTTCTGTATTGTCGGCTGCTCCTCACCAATAGTCCAAAGCAGGTTATTACTGCATATGGACATAAACTTATCAGACACGCTTATGAATTGCTCAGCCCCATTATTCTTGATATCGAAGTGCTTCCCGAGCACCTTGCTCCGCCATTCACGAACAGGTCCGAGTTCAAGATCAAGAATACTTTGTGTCAAGGTCATCTGGAATCGATGTGCCCCGGTATTCAGCAATGACTCTGCTATACTCTTGCGGTGTTTCAGCCGGTTATGATTCTGGCTTTCAAGTTTCAGGTTTCCCAAATCCGTTTCGATTTCAGTGATCACACCGGCAAGACGCGCTGCAATTTCATCCGCTGCGCGAATTAGAAATTTGTCCCCAAGCATGCTGCAGAATTCTTTCGCAAATTGTCTCTGCCCGGCAACATCACCGCTCAGCACATCCATGACTTGGACTTTGACATTTGGCCGTTCTTCAATTGGATATTTTTTTACAATGTCTGAAACCCATGTTGCAAGATCAGCCTTGTATTTGTTTGATACTTCTTTTGTCAGCACTATGTTACGGCTCATCCAGTTTGCAATAATTACAATGGTCTTTCTTCGAGTGCTCTCAAGTATTTCTTTCAAGAATTCTTTATGTGCGCCGTCCTCTGATCGCTCGTTACCTCGTATCCTTAATAGTACAACAATGATGTCTCCGTCCCGCACTCGCATGAGGCGGATTCTGGTAAGCTGGTCATGTTCTGCATTCGGTGAGTACACTCCGGGTGTGTCTACAATTCGAGCTTGCCCCAGCCATTCGAATTCGTGTGTAATCGGCAGCAGATATTCGACTTCGGCACCAAGCCAGGAAATCGCTTTTGCCTGGAGATGCCGACCGACGTCTTCTCCGGTTAGATCTATAATCTGCGGATTGGATTCCACGCTCGTCTTGAGTAACAGAGTGACATTGTCGATGGCTTGATCGCCTCGACCGTACTTCCGGGTCTGTCGCACCTCGAAACTCGGTCTTTCCTTTACGTCTGGAAAAAGGGGCTGGGTGACGAGCAGGTTATTGAGTTCCTGTAGAGTACTCAGGGAGATGCTTTTTTTTGACATCGACCAGTATTCATCCCTCTGCTTACGAAAGCGGAATTTGACGATCAACTCGGGGGAGACCCGGATACCGGGGGGAGGATCTTCCCAGCCAAGCCGCCTTCCACGGCCGATGCGCATTAATATTTCAGTTCCGAACGGGTAGTAGTAAGCGATGAGGTCTTGCCGGCTCAATCCATTTATGACTGCGTTAATGTCCTCGTAATCACTTTTATCCTGTCCCCCTAATATGGATAAGCAATGAATCTTGTCCATACCCTGCATTAGGACATGCTCCGACACCGGTGCCACGCGTCGAATCATAGTGGGCCTGTCCACAGTACTGTCCAGGCGCAGGGTGAAAGTCATGGCCGTATTGGGACCAGGTTCCGTTGGAAGAGGGGGAATTGTGTCCGGGAGCAGCACATGATTTAAGAAGGTGGTCTTACCTGAACTGAATGCACCTACAATCAGGATGTCTCCTATCCAATTATTACGCGATGCAAAATCAGCCTTCAAACCGACTATCCTGTTTTTCAGGATTACATGGCCTGAAATATGAGATTCAAGCTCTTCCAGAATCCGCAGCGCTTCATTGTAGAGTTCGGAAAACCTCTTACTCTGGGCACTGGGCTCTATACACGGGTGCGGAATGCGTTCACGTTTTTGAATTTTACCTTTTTCTTTTGCGTTCTCAAGAGTCTGCCGGCTCTGTTTGGCCAGCAATTGCCAGAATTCATCAATATTGTGAATTCCAGAAGTGACCAGACTCCCGAAGAGATCAAAGTCAGAACCCGGCTCTCCGGGATAGAAAAATGAAAGTGAGCTGAGCTGGCGAAGCCAGAACCGGAGGTCGTATGGCTCCGATATGCCAGATGGGAGAATGCAGCCGGAATAAGAGGCACTTTGCAGGGTCGGTTTCAATGCGTTCGACTCGCCAGCACTGTAGTGTCTGCTTACTGTGAACAGCTGCAGCTTGAAACCCTGATGAAATGCGGTGACGGCGTAATATTCGTCGCGTTCCAATCCGCGACTGTCACAGATGACAACATCCGGCACCATCCCGTTCATGTCGACAAGACGGTGAAACGCCAATCCTGGAAGCCCCGCCGATTCGGTGCATACTTCGGCCCAGACATCCCGGCTGACGCCGATATTGAGGCTCCTCATCCGGTCACCTGCAGAATCAAGACCTCATCGAGTATCTGTCCGACGCGCTCAAGGCTGGAAATGGCTTCGCGGCATTGTCCCGCGGCCTTCTTCAGTGACTCAAGATATCCGTCGCTCCACTTGGAAAGCTCGTTGTGGTGATATTTCTCTAATGTCAGGCTGCATGTATCCACAACCCCTTCGTAGACGGTTCCCGCCCACTTGTTCAAAAGTGCATAGTTGGCAACGGGCAGCACGAACTTACCCGCCCGCCTGATCCTCATAGTAATTACGGTTAAATACTGAAGAAGCTGGTAAGGGAGCGGTAACCCCGCAATGATGTCATCCACAATGCTATTGATCTTTTCATCAGTCAACGGCCAGTCTGGCGGTGAGCCGGGATTCGGCAGGGGCCTGTCTTTCAACCCCACGCAACTGTAAACCTCTGCGATTCGGGATTTCCCGCCCGTGTCCGGATGCAGTCTTCGGGCATATTGGACATGATCTGATAATCCAAAACGCCTTTCGAATGCCTGGTCCAGATGATTGAGTATTGCTCGCTTGCATTGCTCCTGCACGGCTTCGTTTATTTTTCTATGGGCTTGCTTTGTTGCTTCCGTATCAGCTTTCGGCTCCTCTCCGTCTTTTTTTCCATTTGCGTCGGCTGAAGTCTCGGAGTGCGCATTATCAGTAGCGGCCCCCGCTATTTTGTCTGTTTCATCATTGCCGGTCTCGTGCGTCTTTTCCTTGCCCGTTTCCTGTCTACTGACGCATTCCTCAATGGCGCCAATAGCACTCAGCCAGTCAAAATCAGGCTTCATATCACGCAAATACCTGATTTCTGTCCTGAACCGCTGCGCAAAATTATCCGGGAATTCGCTCCATAAACGGGCTATACCGCCAATCATGAATTTATTATACGTATGTGCTTGATCTTCCAGACGCTCCACCTCGTCTTTTAAAATACGTATGTCTTTGGCAATCTGATACAAAATGGTCTTGAATGCCTTTGGAGCTGCCAGTTCAAGGCACTCAGATAGCTCAATGCCTGCAGGAAGGATTTCCTGTAAATTCTTCTTTCCGTTTGTAAAATCTATTTTTACCAGTCCTGCAGCCTTGGAAAGGGCAGATTCTGCTTTGGCTTTTTGCAATGGGTCTCCTGCACCTCTGATAACAATTCGCCCGGCTTGCCCCCACGCTCGCAGATAAAGAAGCGTGTTCTGCGCAAGCAGTGAATGCGCCTGTATTATGGAGCAGGCAAATACCCAAAGTTGATGAGGCGGGAGAATCGTATAGCCTGAACTTTCAGGCAGTTCTTTCAATTCAGTGATAGCCCATTCTGAAACACCATTTAGATTCAAAATGCCCTGAGTGTCAAAAACGATGACCGATGGCTGTTTGTGTGACAAACTCTTAATAACTTCCAGCCCTTTTTTTACTCCGGGGATCAGATCTCCCGGTATACGGTCCGCGCTGATTTGTTCCAGTATGCCCGCCAGCCGTTCGAGATGTGCAATTTCCTTGGAAATCATGAGCTTTTCCCCCGAACATCAGATGCCCTGAGCTGGCCTATTATATTTTGGATTGAATCCAGGCATTTCAGTGTGCGATCTCTGTGTCTCTGCGCCCCATCGTCGTCGAGAGCTGTGAGCCAACCAGCTGCGCACGTTTGATTATATGAATTCAGCACCTCTTGAATTATACGTCGGATATGTAAGCCGATTTCCCAGGCAGCACTTTTCACTTGACCAAGCATTTTATTCTGGATGGTGCTAAGCATGAACCCAAAAGTGGCGAGGGCTCCCAAGCCCACAACGATATCGAGGGCTGTTCCGGTCTTTGGGCTCAATATGAGCAGCAGAGTAGTGATGACCGTTGTAATCATCGTACCCACGATGGAGGCAAGCCTTGCCTGTATATCGTTTACCATCGAATTTACCAGTGCAGAGAAGTCGGGAGAATCTGAGGCGATGCTTCCAAATGGCAATCTGGGTTGATTTTTTATGTTCAGGCGCGCAATTTTGTCGCTATTGGCAAACAGTTTCCATTCAGCATTGATTCTTCTGGCTATTCTTTCAGTATGCTCTCTTATGAATTTATGAAACCATCCGTTATTATCTCCGCCAATGTTCATTACGCTTTGAAGTCGGTTTGCAACGGCTTGCTCTATTCGCTGGCTGAACGAGCTATCATGCTTGTGTGATTTACTAACTGCAGAATCCCACGCAGTCTTTATAAGGCCTCCCAATGATGATTCACTGTTAATAAAGTCTCTCAAGACAGGCTCAATTTTACTGCTGCAAGCATCATTTGCCGCGTTCAGAGCACCCTGTGCAATTAGTTCTTCTGTTGTGTCAGTTATGTCGTAAACTTCAGCAATGCACCTGCTGATCTGCTTTTTCTCAATCTCCTGAAGTTCGACTAATTCGCGGAGCGATCCTCTCGTTTGATTCAGCAGGTCGATGCTGTCTCTTATGCGTTCGTAGACAGCCTCTTCAGCAACATCAACCGGAGAGAGCACACTTAAAACCATGTTTTCGAGACGATTCATGAATTGTGTGATTCCGGTCTCTTCTGTTATATTTCCCTCAGATGCCTGACGACACCAGAGTATTACAATGTCTTCATCTTCAATAATGTCACCAATTTGATCCTTCAATTTCTGTAATTGCGCATCAGCTTCGCATTTGGATTCGAGGGTAATCTCTGATTCATCCTGCTTTGCATTCCAGACCGCAATGCAATGCCGTTTCGCCTTTTTCAGTTCAGAAATTTTATTCTTTTCTGCTCTTGTTGGGAACTCCTGATCTATGCCCCCGTGCACCCAGGCAATGACAGCGGAGTCATGTAACCTCGAATCGACGATATGCTGGTGCGATTGAAAAAAAGCAGTTCTCAGGCCTGGCAAATCGAGAAAATCGTAGCTGTCGAGAGGCGGTGCAAAGAGCGATATTCTTAGCTCTTCAATGTTGTTGTGTTCTGTGCTCTCAAATGCTGAATCCATGATTTTTAAGACATCTGCAATGGGCATATTTACTGCCCTGCCGTCCAGGTATAGTATTTGTCCGGACATTTCACCTGCGGTCAGGTCCGGATCATGCGAAAGACGCACAGGCAATGCAGTAGTCGGCTCGATTCTTTCGGGCAGGTGTAGTCTCTCTCCGTAATCAAGAAGCCGAAGAAGTGCGTTTAGGAAAGTTGTTTTTCCTGTTGAAAATGCTCCAAAAACGCTTACAGTCTTCTTCCTGTCCGCAGTTCTGGCCTGGCGCAGGATATCCTGGTTCCACCTCGTAAGGCGTTCCAGTTTGTCAGGAATCCCTAGATCATGCCGTTCATTTCTTGAAATATCGTCAAGAGTGGATATTGCCTTCGTTAGGATCGCGCTTACATCTTCAATTTTATCGCTTAATTTCCTCATTTCACCTCTCATCCGGTCTGAGTAGTGTGTTTTAGTTATTCATGATGCCGAAATACATATGTTATCGAGCCATTGCCCGTATCAATTATATCCTGCACGGTCAGTCCGCATTTAGAGATTGCCTTATTTACATTCTGTTTCTCATCGACTGGGAAAGTATAACCGGCCCAGATGGGCATGCCTGCTGATACCCCTTCTGGCAGAATATACGTTTTATTGAGTTTACTGATGTAATCAGGTATTTGTCCTCTGATTATGATTTCATGACCGCCAATTTCTTTTGGCAGGTGTCCCGTGGCTTCCTTCTGCGCCACAGAGATACGAACTTTTCGAAAATTGTCACTATCGCTGCTCTGAGCTTGCCTCCAACTCGGTGAGTCCGGCTGTTCTGCCGGTGATTTGATTTCCCCGATAATGAGGTTTCCCCCTTTTTGTGCAAGGTAGTCCGGCTTACTCGCGTGCGCTCTTCCGATTCCGGGAATGTCCTTCTCCGAATAATACAGATATCCTTCTTTTGAGAATGCCTCTTCAGCTTTTTTGTAAAAATCTGCTTTTCCCTGTTTCATAGTCAGTTCCTTTTAGATTACTGATATCAGTTCAATAGACTAATGCTCTCTTTTTCAAAGAACCTCTGATTATCTGGACATCGACATAAACGGATTTCCATCTTTTGAATAAGGAAAGATAGGGACAGGCCTTGTGTATCCGTAATCAGTGCTATGACGATATTTTTTTAACACGAACCTGCCTGCCATGCTATCCAACGGCTAATTTCTTCTGCAAGTCTTTCTGCCAGTGGTTCCGGTGCGACGATCCTGACGTTTGGCAGCCACGTCTTGAGCGTCTCGCGGATCTCCCCGAAGTGTCCGACCTTCAGGCTGACAATCAATGAGCCGTCGGGTCTGGTATCCCTGATCTCCTGCGTGGGAAAGATCTTTCTTCGCTTGAAGTAGTCGGCCGCCTTCGGGTTCACCTCGATGAGCACCTCCAGGTTGCGCTCCTCGGTAAACCAGATGTTGGCGCTCTGCCGGAGCAGCTCGTCGAGGTTGGCTGGGATGGCGGGGAAGCCTTCGGCGAGCATCTTGAGATCCTTCAGCTTGTCCAGGGCGTAGCGCTTGACGATGCCCGTGCCGTTCTCCTTGGCCACGAGGTACCAGAAGCCGTCGTAGTGGACGATCTTGTACGGGTCGGCGGTGGCCGGGTGGGTGTTGTTTCCCGAGGTGTAGTGAAAGGAGAGGCGCCTTCGATTGCGGATGGCCCTGAGGAGCCGGTTCATGAGTCTGGTGTCCAGGGGCACCGATTCGTCGACGTGGATGTAGACGGGCTGGGAGGCCGTTGCCTGGTAGAGGCGGTTGAAGACCTCGTCGGCGGCCTTCCGGAAGGGCTGGCCCAGCTGGGAGACGGCGCACTTGAGGGCCACGATGAGGGCCAGCTCGTTTTCGTCGAAGAGCTCGAAATTCCGGAAAATGTCCTTGTCCAGCCGGTAGACGCCGGGGCCTGACTCGGTCACGGGGAAGCCGCACTGCTTGAGGAAGGCGAGGTCGCGCTGGATGGTGCGGGCCGTGGTGTGGAACTCCCGGCTGAGGGTGGCCGTCGTCACCCGCTCCTTCTCCAGGAACAGCTTCAGCATCTGCCCCACGCGCATCAGGCGCTTGTGGGTGTTCTTCTGCCCTGTCATCTGGCACTCTCCGGGTTCCACAATGTGGTCTTTTTATGCAAGAGGCCTGCCGGAGTTCACCCTCACCCTGACCCTCTCCCGCGAGGGGAGAGGGAAAATTCGTGTAGAGAAGGTCTTGCCTTTTGCCTTGGTCAACAAGCAAGACGCCACTTCCCACCTGCTGGATACGGGAGGCCATCGATGAAGAAAATCGTGGTGCATGACGAGATTCTTGCCTGGGTCGGGCTTGCACTGAGGCGGGCCGCAAAGAGGGCCGGGGAGATCGTGGCCCAGACCAACACGCCGCTCGCCGTTTACGAAAACGTTAAAGTGGTGAAGGAGAAGCTGAGGAAGAGGTGTAATGTGGGCCACGACTGTTCTTGTTGCACGGGAGAAGGACTTGCTTCGGATTAACCCCTTGTATGCGTATTCCGACGCAATCCGCCACCTGATTCCGATTGATTCCGCCACCCGA
>ENA-UOWE01005129-UOWE01005129.1-activated-sludge-metagenome-genome-assembly--contig:-NODE-5129-length-12129-cov-4.770664_pt1 | contig 12129 bp, 9 predicted proteins | sample MGYA00249841_ERZ761562 | MGnify/ENA primary metagenome ERZ761562 (study PRJEB28883, sample SAMN05720200) | activated sludge metagenome | isolation source: Anaerobic digester | place: Japan... | reverse complement strand
AGCAGCTCATGGGTTCGCGCCCGACGCAAGGCAGTGGCTTCGTTGCGCGCCGGCCGGTTTTCAACCGCGCGGGTGCTCCATCGCGCTGGCGTGCTCGAAAGCCCGCTGGTCAGCGTCACTGGCCACGGCTATCACGTCTATGACTCGCTGGTGCGCGTGCCCCTGGTCATCGCCGGGGGGCCGGTGGCCGCCGCTGGCCGGCGCGTCGATCAGCAGGCGCGGCAGATCGACATCATGCCAACGATCCTCGACCTGGTTGGCCTGGCCGCCGCGACGCCGACCACAGCCGAAGGACGCAGCCTGCGCCCGCTGATGCAAGGCAAGGCATTGCCGGCCGTGCCCGCGTTCATCGAAACCTGCCAGAACTCGCGCGAACCGTCGTCGTTCTATGGCATCCGCCACGATGGTTACAAGTATGCCTTCGACGCCGACAACCCCAAGACGCCCGAAGAACTATATGACCTGAGCGCCGACCCCGAGGAGACGCGCAACCTGGCCGCGGTCATGCCGGAAAAGGCGGCCGCGCTGCGGGCACTCATTGCCGGCCATCTGGCCCAGGCCGGCGCGGCCGTGTCTATGAAAGATGAAATGAGCGACAAGGAAATGGCCGGCCTGGCCGAACACTTGCGTAAACTTGGCTATGTAGAGTAGGAGGTTCCCATGAAGAAACTATTCGGTAAACTGCGCGGCGATTCGGCGGCCAAAGACCATCAGGCCCCCATCGTGGTCGTGTCCGGCCTGCCCCGCTCGGGCACGTCGATGATGATGAAGATGCTGGAGGCGGGCGGCGTTCCGCCGGTGACGGACGAATTGCGCACCGCCGACGACGACAACCCCAAAGGCTACTACGAGTTCGAGCGCGTCAAGCAAATGGACAAAGGTGACGTCGCCTGGGTGAAGGACGCGCCGGGCAAGGTGGTCAAGGTCATTTCTGCCCTGCTCAAGCATCTGCCCAAGGACCAAACCTACCAGGTCATCTTCCTGCGCCGCCATATGTCCGAAATCCTGGCCTCACAGCGCAAGATGCTCATCCACCGCGGCGAAGACCCCGACAAGATGGACGACGCGCAGATGGCCGTGCTCTTCGAGCGCCATGTGCAGCAAGTGGAACAATGGCTGGCCAGCCAGCCCAACATGGAAGTCCTCTACATCCATTACAGCGATGTGATGGCCGATCCGCTGGCCGCGGCCAATACGATCAGCCGCTTCCTCGGCCGCGATATGGACATCCAGGCCATGGCCCAGACGGCCGATCCGAGCCTCTATCGCAACCGCCGCGCCGACAAGGTGGCGGCGTAGGCCGCCAAGCTCCGGCTCCGCCGCCAGACGCCGGCAGGACAGTAGCACCATGAAGATCCTGATGGTCAACAGCTTCAACTACGTCCGCGGCGGAGCCGAGCGCTGTTTCCTGGACCTGTCGGCTCTGCTGGCAGCGCGCGGCCACGAAGTCGTGCCCTTCGCCATGCAGCATCCGCTCAACCGGCCGTCAGACTACGACGTCGATTTCGTCAGCTACATGGATTTCCCCACGGAGCTGGCTAAGCCGGGCATCGGGCCGAAGTTGGAGGTCGCCGAGCGCATCCTCTACTCGCGCGAGGCGCGGCGCAAGATCGAGCAGTTGGTGGCCGAAACGCAGCCGGACCTGGTTCACATCCACGGCTTCATCCACGAGATGTCGACCTCTATCCTGCCGGCGCTGAAGAAGGCCGGTCTGCCCGTCATCCAGACGCTCCACGACTACAAGATCGTCTGCCCCAACACGACGTTCATTTCCCAGGAGACGATCTGCGAGCGCTGCCGCGGCCACCGCTACTACAATATCGCTCGCTACCGCTGCAAGCGCGGCTCGCGCATGGCCAGCATCCTGGCCGGGGCGGAGATGTATTTCCACGAGGTCTTCCGCCTGTATGAGCCGAACATCGACCTGTTCATCTCGCCCAGCGACTTCCTGGCCGCGAAGGTGCAGGAACATGGCATCCGCAAGCCAATCGTGACGATTCCCAACTTCATCAGTCCCGCTCAGTTCCAGCCGCGCTATGAGCCGGAGAACTACTTCATCTTTGTCGGCCGCCTGGTGCGCACCAAAGGCATCCTCACGCTGCTGGAAGCCATGCGGCGCATCGACACGACCGCCGAACTGCGCGTCGCCGGCGCGGGCGAGTTGGAAGCGGAATTGCGCGCCTTTGCCGCCGCCCACGGGCTGAGCAATGTCAAGTTCCTCGGCCACCTCGACACCGCGCAACTGACGCGCACCATGCAGGGGGCGCTCTTCACCGTCCAGCCGTCGGAGTGGTATGAGAACTATTCCATGACCGTCATCGAGTCGCTGGCCTGCGGCACGCCGGTGGTCGGCGCGCGGATCGGCGGCATCCCCGAACAGATTCAGGACGGCCGGAATGGGTTGTTGTTCGAGTCTGGCAACGCCGCGGAATTGGCCGAGAAGATGCAAGCCTTGCTCGACCGGCGCGAGTTGGCCGTCGAGATGGGACGGAACGGGCGGCGACAAGTGGAAGAGGTCAACGGCCCGGACGCTCACTATGACCAGACATTGCGCGCTTATGAGCGCGTCATGGCGGGCGCGCGCCGCGCCCACGCTCCGGCGACCGATTCGCTTCTGGGCCGGCGCTGACGGCCGGCCAACACCGACGGCCCCCATGCCGGAGAATGACTATGAAGAAGATCGCCTACATCGGAATCAAGGCCCTGCCCGCCAACGCCGGCGTCGATACGGTCGTCGAGAAGCTGGTCGGCCGCCTCGACCGGAGCCGCTATGAGCCAGTGGTGTACGTCAACGCCGCCCTCGTGCCCGCCGGAACGACCATCCCCGGCGTTCGCCTCGTGCGCATTCGCACGCTGCCGGGCAAGTTCTTCAATGCCCCGCTGTTGTTTCTCCTGTCGGCGCTCCACGCTCTCTTCCTGGGCAACTACGACCTGATCAACGTCCACAGCGTGGAGACATGCTTCGTCTTGCCCATCCTGCGCCTGCGCTACAAGGTGATCGCCACGGCCCACGGCCTGCTCAGCAAGGAGCCGCCCGAACTCAGCAAGTGGGGCCGGTTCAAGCCGTTGCTGCGACTGACCGAGTTGCCGTTCACCTATCTGACCAACACGCGCACCAGCGTCTCCAAACCCGACCAGGAATACCTGGAGGCGACCTACCACCGCCCGGTTCACTATCTGCCCAACGGCATTGACGAACTGCACCCGGACACCGGCAAGGCGCGCGCCCTGCTGGCCGAGCATGGTCTGGAGCCGGGCAAGTACATCATCTTCACCGCCGGCCGCATTGTGCCGCGCAAGGGTTGCCACTTTGTCCTGGAGGCCCTGCGAGCGATGGACGCTGATGTGAAGCTGCTGGTCGTCGGCGATATGAGCCACGTGCCGGAGTATACCCAGCAGCTTCTGGCCCTGGCCGATGAGCGCGTGCGCTTCGCCGGCTTCATCGCCTCCAAAGAGTTGCTGTTTGGCCTGATCGCTCTCTCGCGCCTGTTCGTTTTCCCGACAACCTACGAGGCCATGGCCATCACCATGCTGGAGGTGGCCGCGCTGCGCACCCAGTTGATCGCCAGCGACATCCCAGAGAACCGCGTCGTCTTGCAAGACCATACGCTCTACTTCAAGTCGGCCGATGTGGCCGATCTGCGCGCGCGCCTGGAGTGGGCCTTGAGCCATGAGGCTGAGATGAAAGAGCTGGCCGCTGGGGCCTACCGGCACGTCGTCCAGCATTATCATTGGCCCACGATAATCGACGCGTACCAGCGTCTCTATGACGAATTGCTCTTTCGCCCGCGCCTGCTGGCCCACTCGCAGCGGCGGGCAGACTGACGCCCGACAGCCTTTCCTGCCGTGTTACAATTGAAAGGCGTGTGGCCGCGAACGAAAGACTGTTCGTAATAGAGGCTTGTTAATCTGCGTAGAGCAGTACCAGGGAAGTAAGCTGAGGAGCACAGCAACATCATGGAGCTAAGAAGTTACCTCTCCGTCCTAAGGCGACGGTTATGGATCGTCATTGCCTGTACCGTTTTGGGTACGGTAATTGCCGCCGCGATCACCTTTCTGGCGACGCCGCAATATACCGCGGTGACGACCGTACGCGTCCTGACCATCGGCGGCGGGTCCATTAGCGAAGCACGGCCGGACATCAATTACACGGAGCGCCTGATCGCCACCTATTCGCGCATCATCACCGGCGCGACTGTCCGGCGACAGATTCAGTCAGACCTCGGTCTAGAGACGATGCCGTCCATTACCGTGCAGGCCATCCCCGGCACGGAACTGATCCGCATCTCGGCCGAGGCGACCGACCCCGAAGACGCCCGCGACATCGCCAACGCCGCCGCCCAGGTGCTCGTCGACCAGAACCGCGAATTCTATAGCGGCGGCACCGGCCAGACGCGACAGGAAATCTTGCGCGAGCAACTTGATACCGCCGACGCGGAGTTCAAGGACGCCCGCGACGCCTATTCCCGCGCCCTGGCCGCGACACCGCAAGACGAGGCCGTCGTGGCCACCGCCGCCCAGGCCCTGCAAGTGCGCGAGAACGCCTACACCTCGCTGTTGACCCAGTACGAAGCGGCCCGCCTGGAGGAAGCGTTGCGCGCCAACGCCATCTCCGTCATTGAAGAAGCCACCGCCCCCAACCGCCCGTCGAAGCCGCGTCACGCGGTGAACATCGCCCTGGGCGTGGCCATCGGCCTTATCAGCGGCGTGGCTCTAGCCTTCCTGCTAGAGGCGCTGGATACGACGCTCTACACCACCGAGCAGATCGAGAACGTCACCCAGGTGATGAGCATTGGCCAGGTGCCGGCGGCCAAGGAGCAGCTATCCATCGCCCGTCTGGGCAGCGGCCACTACCCACAACTGGAATCGTTCCGGCGGCTGCGCACCAACATCCTGGCCTCCGGGGTGGGCGGGTCACAGATCGTCTTGCTGACCAGCGCCAAGCGCGGCGAAGGCAAGTCTACCGTATCGGGCAACCTGGCCGTGACCGTGGCCCAGAGCGGCCGCGAAGTCGTCGTCGTCGATTGCGACCTGCGCCTGCCAACCGTCCACAAGCTGTTCGACCTGCCCAACAAGCGTGGCCTGACCAACATCCTGGCCGGCGAAGTGACGGTTGACGAAGCCATCCAGTACAGCGCCTTCCCGCGCGTCCAGGTCATCACCAGCGGGCCGCTGCCGCCCAACCCGACGGAACTGCTCGGCTCGCAGCGGATGCTCGACCTGATCGAGCAGTTGAAGACGACCTTCGATTTCATCATCCTTGACACGCCGGCGCTGCTGTCGGTGGCCGACGCCGCTGTGCTGGCCCCCGCGGTCGATAACGTCATCCTCGTCATCGCTCAGGCCCAGACTCGCCGCGGTGACGTGGAGGCCGTGCGCCAACAGCTGTCGAATGTCCGCGTCAAGTCGCTGGAAGTTGTTGTCAACCGCGTCGAGCCGAACGGCAACTACGCCTACTACGAGTCGGAGGCCCACTAGGGAAACCGTATGCGCGTCGATTTCATGATGATAGGCGCTCAGAAGGCGGGCACAACCAGCCTGGCCGCGCAACTGGCCGCCCATCCGCAGATTTGCTTCTGTCGCGACAAGGAGCCGGCCTACTTCCACCAGGCGGCCGATTGGCGGGCGGACATCGAGCGCTACCATGCGCTCTATAATCCCCGCCCCGGCCAACTGCTGGGCGAGGCATCGACGCACTACACCTTCTTCCCGGAGTACCGCGGCACGGCCGAGCGGCTCTACGAATATAACCCGGCGCTCAAGCTGATCTACGTCATGCGCCAGCCCGTGGAACGCATCATCTCGCTCTACACGCATAACGTCGTGCGCGAGCTTGAGAAGCGGCCGCCGGACGTGGCCGTCTTTGACGACCCCACCTACGTCAACCGCAGCCGCTACGGCGTGCAGCTGCGCCCCTATCTGGAATTGTTCGGGCCGGAGAACGTCCTGCTGTTGGTCTTCGAGGAATACACCGCCGACCAGGTGACGGCGCTCTATCGCGTCGCCGAATTCCTGGGCATTGCCGCCGCGCCGTTTGAAGAAACCGACACCACGCCGCTGCACCAGTCCGTCGGCCAACCCTATCTGCGCTATCAGACCCTGCGCGACTTCACCAAGAGCGACGTCTTCCAGAAGGTGCGCAACATCATCCCCGCCGCCGTCCGCCAGCCCATTCGCCACCGGCTGCTATCGAACACCATCACGGCGAAACCCACCTTTGCCCGCGAGACCAAGCAGGCCCTCTGGCGGCTGGTGGAGGACGACGTCCATACGGTCGAGCAGTTGCTCGGCCGGCGCTTGGAGAATTGGCGGCGCGGTTATAGCGACTGAGCGACGGCGCGCCGGCGAACGAATCTCATGGCTCATCTCAAATCTTCCGACTTCAATCGCCGCAATATCTCCTTCGGCCTGTTTCGCGTCTACAAGGGCATGGCCCAACGACTGGCCGGTTTGGCACGGCGGCAGCAGGACGCCGGCATCGTCTTCATCATGGGCATCCAGCGCGCCGGCACAAGCCTGATGTACTGGGTCTTTGAACGCGATATGGGTGTCAAGGTCTACCGCGAGACCAGCGAACTGACCTCCGGCGACGCGCTGGAGCACGTCCGGCTCAATCCGCTGCCGGCCGTGAAGGCCCGCCTGGCCGGCGACAGAGCCGAGATGATCGTCCTGAAGCCGCTGGTCGAGTCGCAGCGCGTCCACGAGCTGTTGGCTGCCTTCCCCAACGCCAAAGTGCTGTGGCAATATCGCCACTATCAGGATGTGGCCTCGTCGAACCTGAAGGCGTTCGGCATGGACAACGGCATCAAGGACTTGCGCCCGTTTGTGCGCGACGACCCCGACAACTGGCGCTCGCAGCACAGCACGGCCGAGACACGCGACACCATCCGCCGCTTCTTCCGCGAGGACATGAATCCCCACGACGCGGCGGCGCTGTTCTGGTGGGCGCGCTGCCGGCTCTACTTCGATCTCAACTTGCAGGGCGACCCCACTGTCTTGCTCTGCCGCTATGAAGACCTGGCCACCGACCCGGCGGCGACGATGCGCCATATCTACGCCTTTCTCGGCCGCCCCTACCCCGGCGATCACATCGTCCGCGACGTGCATCCTCAATCGGTAGGCAAGGGCCGCGTCTCGCGGCTCAGCCCCGAAGTGGATGCCCTCTGCGCCGAATTGCTCGCCCGTCTCGACCGGCTCAATGAAGCCGCCTCAACCAGGCCGCCATCGGCACCCGTGGCCCAACCGGCCTGATACCCCACAGGAGCTATGACCATGCAGGCCAACACGCCGCCGCCCAACTGCGGGCCGATCTTCATCGTCGGCTACATCCATACCGGCACGAGCTTGCTCAAAAGCATGTTGCGCCGCGACCCCACGCTGTTCGTGGCCGCGGGCGAAACTCATTTCTACCAGGACCTCAACCGCAATCGCCGCCGCTTCGCTGACCTGGACAACCCCCAGGTCTGGCGCGATTTCGTTTACCACATCATCGCCCTGGCCTACCTGGGCACGAAGCGGGCCAACGAGCGCGCCGACGCCCATAGCCTGGCGACGTTCAACCTGACCGAGGCACAGTTCGAGACCCTGCTGGCCAATGTGGGGCAAGCCGCGGCGGCCGTGCCCGCCGCCGAGCGGCACATGGCTCTGTTCGCCCTGGTCATGGACGAGCTGACCCGGCTCAACGGCCGGCAGCGCTGGCTGGAGAAGTCGCCGGAACACGTCTACTTTCTGCAAGACATCCTTCGCGTCAACCCGGATGCCCGTGTCGTCGAGCTGGTGCGCGACCCGCGCGCGGCCCTGTCCTCGCGCAAGCACCGCCGCACCGACGAGTGGCTGGACGCCAAGGAAGCGCAGGAGCAGTTGACGCCCGACCGCAGCACCAATTACGATACGATCATCGACAGCTATATGTGGAAGGAGTCGATTGACTCGGCCCGCGACGCGCGCCAGAAGTTTCCCGGCCGCGTGCTGACGGTGCGCTATGAGGACATGGTTGGCGACCCGGAGGCCACCATCCAGCACATCTGCCGTTTCCTGGAGGTGCCCTTCCGGCCGGAATTCTTGCAGGTCGGCTGGGTCAACGCCACCAGCAAGACGACCCGCAACGCCGGCGACGGCATCAGCCGCGCGGCCGTCGATCGGTGGAAGGAGAGTCTGACGCCGGAGGAGATCTTCGTCTGCCAGACGGTGTTGCGCCGCGAGTTGAAGGAGTTCGGTTACGCCATCGAGCCGACCAGCCTGTCGGCCAAGGCCAGGTCGCCGCTCATCCTGGGCCACAGCGCCGCCCACCTGCTGGCGCGGTTGGGCAAGCGTCGTCCGGCGGGTATCGACCAGCGCCGCAGTGACACTGTCCAGCGCGTCTACCGGCGCGTGGCCCGCACGTTGGGCGTCCAGAAATAGGTCGCCGCGACTGCCTACCCCATCAGGAGAGATGTATGCCCGACCAACCAACCGTCAGCCTGGGCATGCCGGTCTATAATGGCGCGATCTTTCTCGCCGCCACCCTTGACGCGCTGTTGGCCCAGACCTACCGCGACTTCGAACTGATCATCGCCGACAATGCCTCCACTGATGACACCGCGGCCATTGTCCGCGACTATGCCGCCCGTGATGGGCGCATCCGTTATCAGCGCAACGAGACCAATATCGGCGGCTCGGCCAACTATAACCTGACGTTTGAGCTGGCCCGCGGCCGCTACTTCAAGTGGGCCGCCCACGATGACCTCTGCGCGCCAACCTTTCTGGAACGTTGCGTGGCGGCGTTGGAGGGCGACCCCGATGTCGTTCTGGCCTACACCCAGGCCAGGGCCATCGACAGCGCCGGCAACGTGGTCAAAGACTATCCCGGCAAGCATCACTTCAATGACCCGCAAGCGCGGGTGCGCTTCTACGAATTCGTGCTCGACCCGCACCCCGTCGTGGCCGTGTTTGGCCTTATGCGCCGGTCGGTGCTGGCCCAGACGCGGCTGATCGGCAAGTACACCGGGTCTGACCGGCCGCTGCTGAGCGAGCTGAGCCTGCTGGGCAAGTTCTATGAAGTGCCGGAGCCACTCTTTTTCTACCGTTTCCACGAGGCGCAATCGTGGGGCGGCAACAAGTCGCAACAGGCGCAACAGGCCTGGTATGATCCGCGCCGCGCCGGCAAGGTCACCTTCCCCCAGTGGCGGCTGTTGCGCGAGCACCTGCGCTCCATCGAACGCTCGCCCGTGGGCCTGAAGGACCGCGTCTCCTGCTACCTGTACATGGGCTACTGGATGCGCAAGAACTGGCGGCGGCTGGGCAACGACCTTCTTTTGCGCGAGAACTAGGCCCGACCCTATAATTCGTTACCCCGCGCGGCAAGACACCATCGCCACGGTCTGGCGCTGACATCAGACCCACCCGCGCAGCGGCCAGGATTAGCGCCGCCGGCCCGTAAGGCGCACTGTAACATCGTCCCGTTACCCTCACGATCTGGCGACCTGCCCACCACAAGAGGAACTGGTAGCATGCATATCCTGCTGGCGCAATTCTACTCCAGCCAACCAACGCCCGATTACGACAAAATCGCCTCCGAACTGCGCGGACGCGGCCACACCGTCTGGGTGGGCACGCCCAACGCCGCCGGCGATGTGGAATGGCGCGACGGCGCGGGCGTTGTGGCTACGGTGGCCGCGGGGCAGTCGGCGCTGCCCCGGTTGTTGGCGCGCCGGCTGGCCAAAATCGGCCGCTTCCGCCGCGTGCGCCGCTTCATCGCTCAGGCCGCCCCCGACATCGTCCAGGTCAACGCCTTCGACCTGTTCCGCTTCCTGCCCGTGCTCATGCCGCGCCGCGCGCGTTACATCCTCGACGTGCGCCAGATCAACGAGCAGCACGGCACAGGGTTATTCGGCCGCGCCCGGGCGGCGCTACAGAACAAGGCCCGCGTGCTCTATTCGCGCCTGGTCTTCGACCACACCACTTTCCTGCACCCTGCCGGAGCACAGCAGGTGCTGGGCAAAGACTGGCCACGCTGGGCGACGGTCGTGCCCATGGGCGTCGATCCCCAGTTTTTAGCCGCCCGCCGCGCCCCCGCGCGGCCCGCCGGCGACCCCGTGTCCTTCATCTACATCGGCCGGTTGACGCGCCGCCGGCGGCTGGAACGCCTCCTCGAAGCGGCGGCGCTGGTCGCCCGGCAGACAGACGGGTTCCGGCTCGTCTTCATGGGCTACGACGCCAGCGAGGGCGCTTATGCCGAGACCATCAGCCGCCTGGGTCTGGAAGCGCGGGTGACTATCCGCCCGCCCATTCCCTATGAGGAAGTGCCGCAGGCGGTGTTGGCCCACGACATCGCCCTGGCCTATGTGCCCGAACTGCCCGCCGACTGGATGTATCATCCCACCCTGAAGGTGCTGGAGTATCGTGCCCTGGGCCTGCCCATCATTGCCACCGATTTCCAGCCCAACCGGGAACTGATCGCCGATGGGGAAAACGGGCTGCTCATTGCCAACACGCCGGAGAGCATCGCCGCGGCGATGTTGCGCTATGTCTGCGAGCCGGACTTTCTGGCGCACAGCCGGGCGGCGGCCGAAGCGCGCCGCGAGGGGCTGACCTGGGACGCCGTGGCGACGCGCTACCTGGCGCTCTATGAGCGTCTGCTCAGCAACGCCAGCGACGGGCAAGCTTAAGCCCACCCGTAAGTGGACGTTGCTTTAATATGTGAATGGATTGGGGAGTCGTCTGCTGACCCTTGCCTGCCACGCTGGCCGACGACGGCCGTCGCCCATCGACTGCGGCGGTCTTTGACCGGGCGAGTTGATGACGGTAGGCTCAGGCAGCGTGGACTCCCACCAGAGGTGATACGTTGAGCGATTTGAAGATCAAGACGGCGCGTGGCAGCATGCTCATGGCCGGCATTACGCTGAGTATGCGGCCATTGACGATGATCTTTGCCATCATCCAGTTGCGGCTCTTGCAGCCGAGCGACTTCGGCCTGATGGCGCTGGCCGTCTTGCTGATGAATGCCACCAACCTGTTCACCGACCTGGGCCTGCGTCCGGCCGTTGTGCAAACACAGCACGACGTCAACAAGGTGGCCCACTACGCCTTTGTGATGGCGATGGCAGTCAGTACGACCATCACCGCCCTGATCATCCTGGCCGCTCGTCCGCTGGCCAGCTTCCTGGGTGGCAGCAGCGACCTCGTGCCCATCCTGCGGGTGACGGCGGTCGTGGTGACCATCGACGGCCTGTGGATCGTGCCGGAGGCGCTACTGCGCCGCAACCTGAAGTTTAAGCAACTGGGCATCTCGACCGTCATCACCGAAATCTCGACCTCCCTCATTACCATCGGCTGCGCGTTGTCCGGCCTGGGCGTGTGGAGCCTGGTCATCGGCGTCATCGCCGGCGAGGTGCTGCGAACTCTCTTCTACTGGAGCCAGCAGCGGCCGTGGGTCTGGCTGCGGCCACAGCGGTGGGACCCGGTCATCGTCAAAAGCCTGTTGCGCTTCGGCGCGCCGACAATGGGCGGCAGCATGCTGCGCTCCGTGCAGACCCAACTGGACACCTGGCTCACCAGCCGCTTCTTTGGCACAACGGCCGTGGGCTTCTATGACAAGGCGTATAACCTGACCGGCCGGTTGGCCAACATGCTGACCAACACCATCTTCGGCAACGTCCTGTTTCCGTCCTACGCGCGCCTGCAAGACGAGCCGGAGCGATTGGCGCGTGCCTATGTCAAGAGCACCAGCATGGTGCTGCTGATGGTGATGCCCCTCAGCGTTGGTCTGGCCACTACCGCGCCGCTGCTCGTGCACGTGCTCATCGGCGAAAACTGGGCGCCGATGATCCCTATCTGGCAAATCTTCTCCATCTTTGGGCTGACCTGGGCTGTGTCGGCCAATGCCTCGCCGCTCTTCCTGGCCCTCGGCCAGCCGCGGCGCAACATCACCGCCAGTCTGCTGTACATCCTGATCATGGCCCCCAGCGCCCTGCTGCTGCTGCGACAGTTTGGCATCGCTGGCGTGGCCATGGCTGTTTCCATCGGCTACACCGGCACCATGTTGCTGAACATCTTCCAGGTGAACCAAATCTTGCCGGGAACGGGGCGAAAGATCATCGTCCAGAGCCTGCCGTTCTTCGTCGTCGGCGCGATCATGGGCGTGGGCATCTT